>OCTV010000655.1_pt1 | contig 13513 bp, 13 predicted proteins | sample 1539101 | NCBI WGS metagenome assembly OCTV01 (sample SAMEA3991422, study PRJEB22521) | metagenome | biome: anthropogenic terrestrial biome; feature: sewage plant; material: sludge | place: Sweden | collected 2012-09-26 | reverse complement strand
TCAAAATAGGCCGCCAGTGCCGCAAGTTTACGTTCAAGGAAATCGCCTTCAGTATCTGACTGATGATTTTCAGCACCCTTTTCCCATGTATCATTTGCGAGTTCATGGTCATCCCAAATCACAATAAAAGGATGACGTTGATGCGCGGCCTGCAAATCTGGATCTAGTCGGTATAAAGCATAACGTTTGCGATAGCCATCTAAGCGAATAATTTCTGCATTATTATCATCCGCCAGTGCACGCCCCATCTCTACTGCTTCTTCTGTTGCATAGCCTCCCATACCATACTCATAGATGTAATCCCCCAAATGAATCACAACATCCACATCCTGTTTTGCCATTTCTTTATAAACATGGAAATAGCCCGCTGGGAAATTTGAACATGAGCATACTGCAAACTGTACCGACTGTACTTGCGTTGCCAAGGTTTTGGTTTGCCCAGTGATTGAATACTTCGACGCCGATTTAAAACGGTAGAAATAAACTTGTCCCGCAGCAAGTCCCGTCACATCCACTTTCACAGTAAAATCTTGTGCAGCCGTGGTCAGCACCTTTCCTGTTGCTGTAATGTGTTTAAAGCCTGCATCTTTTGCCACTTCCCAGAGCACCTCTAAACGCGCACTGCTGTCCGTCGGTGTTACACGTGTCCAAATGATCACTTGAGTTTGTAAAGGATCACCACTGGCAACCCCATGCAAAAATTGCACTTGCGTATTGGGCTGTGTGTTTGAGTCGGCGTCATCACCACAAGCAGTCAGTGAAATAGGTAAAGATAAAGCACCAAATCCTGCCAAAGTTTTTTGAATAAGTTCTCGGCGGTTCATTTTTTTTGTCATGTGGATTGCCTAAAGACGATATGGACTTGAAATTTATGCGAAAAAGATGACATCCATATCTCAAGTCGATGACATTTTTATGAAGCCTGAACAAGTGCAGCACAGATAATTTTGCTATTTTTTAAACATAAACCGCTGAATTGATTGAAAAGAAAGCAAATAATCACAAATAGACTTGCCAACTTTTATTTCGTCCTCTATTATTGCGCTCATGCCCGAGTGGTGAAATCGGTAGACACAGGGGATTTAAAATCCCCCGCCCACAAAGCGTGCCAGTTCGAGTCTGGCCTCGGGCACCATTCTTAAGCTAATTAAGATGGTGCAATAAAAAAATCCAGCAATATGCTGGTTTTTTTATGTCTATAATTTATGCCTCGAAGCACATAACAATCACAATATGAAAAAGAATACCCTCATTATCATTTTATGCCTAATTTTTTCAAACATCGGCCATGCAGAAACACTCTCTCAACAAACCGGTGGCGACACGTTTTATGACTTGTTTGCAGGCACGATTATTGAAAAAGACCACCAACTTTATTTACATGCGTGTAAATCAGTAGATGCTCATTTTAAATTAAGCTTTAATCACACTAAAGATGAGCAACATATTCGTGAGCTCATGAAAAAGCATCCAAAATTTTGGCTGAATCTCAGTGCAAATGCTGAAATGGTCGAAGGCGAATACCTGATGACGGTCGATGCGATTGGAGATGAGCATTTAAATCAAAGCTGTCATCTCACCGATCTTTTAGATGAACTGTAACAGCAATCTCAGCTTCTAAAGCAAAAACCAACTGCACTTGAAATGAGAGAGTGACTCACCACTCTCTGTTCACCACCAATTCTTCCATTTCAATATCCATAAACCCAGCATCTTGCACCACCATCATCATCGCTTCAGCAATAAAATCGGCAGCAGAATCATCTAACGATGAGTCTAGATCTTCAAAATGCGGCTTCATTTCATTAATTTCAGCCACTGTGGCATTGGCATATTGATAAATATCACCCTCAGATTTTGCTTTTACAATTTTTTTAGCAAAAGTCTCAACATGCTGCTTCACTTCAGCAACAAGAATATCGGGATAATATTCATCATCAAACATAGGGAGAAGTAAATCTGCAAACATACAGGCACTCAAAACGAGAAACTTAAAAAACGAGTCTGTATAACATAAACCAAACAAATCACCAAATAAAAAAGCAGCATCTGAAGATACTGCCAGTCTAACAATCTGATATAGATCAAATTTTCAAATTAAATCATTAGCTCGGCATTCCGCCGCCCTATTAAGCCATATTCATCGCTTGCCAAACTTTGATCGCATCACTCATGGCTTTGACATCATGGGCGCGCACCATACACGCGCCTTGTTGAATACTCAGCAAATGTCCCGCTACAGAACCTACGGCCCGCTGGCCTGCATCTGCCCCACCTAAAGCTTCGCCGATAAAGCGTTTCCGTGACAATGCGGACAAGATGGGATACCCAAGTTGATTTAGCTGATGGAATTCTTTTAAAAGCTTAAGGTTCTGCTTTGCATTTTTAGCAAAGCCAAAACCCGGATCAATCATGATATTTTCAGCTTTGACACCAGCCTTGAGTGCATCCGACACGCGCTGGGAAAGCTCAGTCATGACATCTAGAGTGACATTATCATATTGATCTAAACCATTCATGGTAGTCGGTTCACCACGCATATGCATGATAATCACTGGAATATTCAGTTTAGCTGCCGTTTCTAAGGCATTCGGACGTGTTAATGCTCTCACATCATTCCAGATATGCGCACCTGCTGCGACCGCTGCTTGAATCACTTCAGCTTGAGAGGTATCAATCGAAATGACCACATCAAGTTCAGCCAAAGCTTCCACCACTGGAACGACACGACGAATCTCTTCCTCAACCTCAACCACAGATGCACCTGGACGCGTCGATTCACCACCAACATCGATGACTGTCGCCCCATCCGCAATCATTTGCTTAGCATGTGCAATCGCTTGTGCTTTGCCATTATGTTTACCGCCATCACTGAACGAGTCTGGCGTCACATTTAAAATACCCATCACATGCGGTACCGACAGATCGAGTGATAGCTCACCACAACGTAGGATTTTCTTCGGCAAAGCCATCAATTGCATGTGATATTCTCCAGTTTAACTTGCGTTATCATAACGCTTTGCCCACTTTTACGTGCTTATTTTTCTTCATCGGCAGTGGAAAATCGCGCAATAAAAAACCACCCGAAGGTGGCTTTTTATTTTAACTTTTAAAAATTAAGTTGCCGATGGTAATGGTGGTGGTGTGCTTGGACCATCCGTTGGAGTTACATCCATCACAGGATTTTCTGCAACATATACTTTTGGTGGTTGTGGCTCACGACCTTCCATAATGTCACGAATTTGCTCGCGATCAATCGTTTCCCATTCCATCAAAGCTTTCACCATCGCATGAGCAATATCTTTATTGTTTTCCAAGATATTGCGTGCTACATGGTATTGCTCATCGATGATACGGCGAACTTCAGCATCTACTTGTTGCTGCGTTGCTTCAGAAATTGTACGACTACCAATGCTACCCATGAATGATTGCTGAGAATCATCTTCATACACCATTACACCCAGTTTGTCAGACATACCGTACTTAGTCACCATTGCACGTGCCATTTTAGTTGCACGTTCAAAGTCGTTTGAAGCACCTGTCGACATTTGGTTGATAAAGATTTCTTCAGCAATACGACCACCAAACAAAATTGAAAGTTCATTCAACATTTTGTCTTTATAGTGGCTGGTTTGGTCATGTTCAGGCAACTGCCATGTTACACCCAACGCCCAACCACGCGGCATAATGGTCACTTTATGCACAGGGTCTGTACCCGGTAGAATTTCAGCCACAATCGCATGACCAGCTTCATGGTACGCGGTTGCACGACGCTCTTCTTCACGAATCACCATCGACTTACGTTCAGGGCCCATGTACAACTTGTCTTTTGCATCTTCAAAATCATGCATATCGACAGTGTTCTTGTTACGACGCGCAGCAAATAATGCAGCTTCGTTCACAAGGTTCGCCAATTGTGCACCCGAGAAGCCTGGCGTACCACGTGCAAGCACTTGTACATCGACACCAGTCACTGAAGGCAATTTCTTCATGTGAACATTTAAGATTTGCTCACGACCTTTAATGTCTGGTAAGCCAACCATTACTTGACGGTCAAAACGACCTGGACGGAGTAAAGCTTTATCCAGTACATCGGCACGGTTTGTCGCAGCAATGACGATAATACCTTCATTGCCTTCAAAGCCATCCATTTCCACCAACATTTGGTTCAAGGTTTGCTCACGCTCATCGTGACCACCACCTGTACCTGAACCACGATGACGACCCACAGCATCAATCTCATCAATAAAGATGATACATGGTGCATGACGTTTCGCTTGTTCAAACATGTCACGGACACGAGACGCACCCACACCCACGAACATTTCAACAAAGTCAGAACCAGAAATACTAAAGAATGGTACTTTCGCTTCGCCTGCAATTGCTTTTGCAAGTAAAGTTTTACCGGTACCCGGTGGACCCACCATTAACACGCCTTTAGGAATCGTTGCACCTAAACGTTTAAATTTTGAAGGGTCTTTTAAGAAATCAACAATTTCTACAACTTCTTGCTTTGCTTCATCACAGCCAGCGACGTCGGTAAAAGTCACTTTAATTTGGTCTTCTGCCAACATTTTTGCTTTTGACTTACCAAAACTCATTGGACCGTTTTTACCACCTGCTCCGCCACCCATGTTGCGCATAAAGAACATGAATAACAAAATGATTAAAAGTACAGGGAAGCTTGCGATCAAAAGTTGCATCAATAAACCTTGGCGCGCAGGTGCAGTACCTTCAACGACAACGTTATTTTTAATCAGATTAGACATAAGCTCTGGGTCTTGAACCGCAGGACGAATACTTTCAAACTCTGAACCGTTTGATTTTTGGCCATGAATTCGTTCGCCATCAATTGTCACTTGCTTAATTTGACCAGCATTCACCGCAGCAACAAACTCTGAATAATTCATCGCTGTCGGCTTTTCATTGCTACTGACATTACTGAAAATAAGGATCAGTACGCCCAGTATCACTAGCCACAATATGGCATTCTTGAAGAGATCGCTCAAAGCTTTATTCCCATATCAATCTAATTTGATCATGCCCTATCGGGTGACCTTAAAGTTTCTGCTGAAGATCAGCTTCGCAAAATAATAAAAAGGTACAAAATGCACAATTTTTAACGACTTGGCAAGTAAACTTTATTTGAAAGCCTTCTTACGGCCTTGCCCAACTAAGAATACTTCCTTAGATCGGGCACGTGATGCAGCAGGTTTTACTGTCTTTAACACATCAAAGTTGTCGACTACTTGCTTACGGAACTCGTCAAAGCCTGTACCTTGGAATACCTTTACAACAAATTGACCATTTGGACCGAGCACTTTCGTAGCAAAATCGATGGCCAATTCACAGAGGTAAATCTGGCGAGGTTGATCTACAGCCTTGTTACCTGAAGTATTGGGGGCCATATCTGAAATTACAACGTCTACTTTACGTCCATCTAAAATATTTAACAATTTATCGAATACTTCTTGCTCACGGAAGTCACCTTGCAAGAAGGTCACATCTGGAAGTGCATCCATTTCCAAAATGTCAGATGCAACCACTAATCCTCGATCACCGACCAGCTTTCCTGCAATTTGTGACCAACTTCCAGGTGCAGCACCCAAGTCAACCACGGTCATGCCAGGACGAATGATGTTATATTTTTCTTGAATTTCAAGTAACTTATAAGCTGCACGTGCTCGATAACCTTCTTTTTGCGCTTTTTTCACAAAATGATCATCAAGGTGCTCTCTCATCCACGCACGGCTACTTTTGGATAACTTTTGGTTGGTAATGCGTGTTGCCATATCTCTCTAAAACATTAAAATTTCTTAAACTTAATTGTACGTTAAATTCTCTAGGCTTGCAGTATACATCTGTATCCAAATCTTGGGTTTTAGTTGTTTTTTTCTATTATCTAAATCGATTATTTCCACAGAATATAAAGCGTTTAATTTCGCAGTTTGTTATACTAAGCCGTTTTTAAAATTAGGTTATCTTTATGGCGACTTTATCCATTCAGGAACGCAAGCGTTTGCGTCAAATCGGTCATGCTTTAAACCCTGTGGTAATGCTTGGCGGTTCAGGTCTGACTGAAAATGTCGTTGAAGAAATTTTACGTGCTTTAAACGACCACGAATTGATTAAAGTCAAAATCGCGGGTGAAGACCGTGAAGAGCGCGCTGCAATCATTGCAGAAATTGCCTCAACTACAGGTGCAGAAATTGTACAGACCATTGGTAAAATTGTGTTGCTTTACAAAAAAGCGGCGAAACAAAATGCCAAATTGTCTAATTTAGTTCGTTTCGCTCACGCAGCAAAATAATTGTAGTTTTTTATGGCAAGTTACGAACTCAGTGCATTTGATCGTCGCTTTCAAGCTATTTCGCTTGTTGGTGCGATTGAACAACAAAGCCCATATGCTCTCAATATCGGCTTTTGGTTACGCGATCCCAATTTGTACATGCACTGGCCCGAAGTCGTGAATGCAAATCCTCGTCAAGACTTTTTATGGGAAAACACCTGTTTTGAAGTCTTTATCGGGGTAAAAGGCGAAGATTATTATCGCGAGATCAATCTCTCCCCTTCGCAAGCTTGGCAGGCCTATCAGTTTGAGGAATATCGTTATCCTGAAGATATGCCGCCACAGGTCGCTTACGATATTGAACTCAATCAATTGAAGCGCACCCACTATGGTTTAAATGTCAGCATTGATCTGTCTGAGTTTATGCTACAACACAAACTGAAATGGGCTGACCTATATCTAGGTTTATCCGCGGTGTTGAATACCTCACAAGGTCAACAGTTCTATGCCATGCAGCATAGTGGCCAACAAGCTGACTTTCACAATAAACGTGATTGGTTGCATCAGTTTTAATCCAGACAAATAAACTAGCGCAATAAAAAAGTGAGGCCATGACCTCACTTTTTTATGCACTTAAGCTTGAGCCTCATACAGCGAGATTACTTGCTTGAAACCTTATTCCATGCATCTAAGGTATTTTCTTTTGAACGTTTGAAAGTTTCAGTCAACTGATCTTTATGTTTTACTGAAATTTCGCTGACATCACCTTTTAACTCTTTACCTAGTTTGGTCAAGTCATCTAAAACAGCAGTAAACTCAGTTTTAACAAACTCTTTTAGTTCAGTTAAGTCTTTTTGAGAGTTCGATAACTGCCCTTTAATGGTTTCTAAGCGCAGTAAAAGATCTTGTTTAAACTGGCGGAGTTGCTCTTGCACACTGGCATTTAACTGCTTCGCTTCAGCTTCAAGCTTTTCTTTGCTTTCAACTACCGCTTCAGTGACCTGCTCTGTTGCTTCTTTCGCCACTTGCTCAAGCTTTTCAGTGCTTTCTGCAACAACTTCTTTCAACGCTGGCTTTGGTTTGGTCACTTTGTCTTGTTCAGTCATGATGTTATTCCTGTTGTTATATACACAGCGACAGCTTAGCGTGATTTGATAAAATTTAGATTTTGATTTGTTAGACAATTATTTGTTGTTACATTTTTCTTTACAAAACTTAGAAACAGCATCCGCTACAAAATAAAAGCACTTTATCTTGTTAATTCCATCTTATTGGCATGGACTTTGTTAGTGAAGTTGCGTATAGTGCCATGTTAAGTTCAAGCGAGCAGACATAGGGAGGGTAGGTTTTTAGATAGCCTTCCTTTTTTTTCGTCTACTCGCTTTTTTACAGCCTAAATTTCAGGAGCTTTGGTTTGAGCACCCCAGCAATTTTAGCCCTTGCCGATGGTACGATCTTTAAAGGAACGTCTATTGGTGCATCGGGTAGTACGACTGGTGAAGTCGTTTTCAACACTGCCATGACTGGCTATCAAGAAATTTTGACTGACCCGAGTTATGCACAGCAACTTGTGACTTTAACTTACCCTCATATCGGTAACACAGGTTGTAATGATGAAGACGCTGAGTCAGGTCGAATTCATAAAGTGTGGGCCAACGGATTAATTATTCGTGACCTACCTTTATTGCATAGCAACTTCCGATCAACGCAATCTTTAGGCGAATACTTAAAAGAACATAATGTTGTCGCAATTGCAGATATTGATACGCGTAAATTAACCCGTATTTTGCGTGACAAAGGTGCGCAAAATGGTTGCATCCTTGCTGGTGAAAATATTACTGAAGAGCAGGCTTTAGAAAAAGCACGCGCATTCGGTGGTTTAAATGGTTTAGACCTAGCGAAAGAATGCTGTGACCCAACTGGTTTCGAATGGACAGAAGGTTCTTGGGTATTAGGCAAAGGCTTCACACAACCTGAACTTAAATTCCATGTTGTTGCATACGACTACGGTGTCAAAACCAACATCTTACGTATGCTTGCAGACCGCGGTTGTAAACTCACTGTCGTGCCTGCACAAACTCCTGCTGCTGACGTGCTTGCATTGAATCCGGATGGCGTGTTCTTATCGAACGGCCCTGGCGATCCAGCTGCATGTGACTACGCAATTGAAGCTGTAAAAACAATTGTAGAAGACGCTCGCAACCTACCCGTCTTTGGTATTTGCTTGGGTCACCAAATTCTTGCACTTGCCTCAGGTGCAAAAACGGTGAAAATGCCGCATGGCCACCACGGTGCTAACCACCCTGTTCAAAACATGGAAACAGGCACAGTGATGATTACTTCTCAAAACCACGGCTTCGCAGTGGATGCAGAAACTCTTCCTGCAAACTTGAAAGCTACGCACAAGTCTTTGTTCGATCAAACTCTTCAAGGGATTCATCGTACAGACAAACCAGCGTTCAGCTTCCAAGGTCACCCTGAAGCAAGCCCTGGTCCACATGACTGCGCACCATTGTTCGATCATTTCATCGAACTTATCGAAGCATCTAAGAAGTAATTAAGGAAGCGATCATGGCTAAACGTACAGACATTAAAAGTATCTTAATTATTGGTGCAGGTCCGATTGTCATCGGACAGGCATGTGAGTTTGACTACTCAGGTGCGCAAGCGTGTAAAGCTCTTCGTGAAGAAGGCTACCGTGTTATTTTGGTGAACTCTAACCCAGCCACCATTATGACCGACCCTGCGATGGCAGACGCAACATATATCGAGCCAATCACTTGGCAGACTGTTGCACAAATCATTGAAAAAGAGCGTCCAGATGCTGTCCTTCCTACAATGGGTGGTCAAACAGCATTGAACTGTGCACTTGCACTTGATGCCAACGGTATTTTAGAAAAATACAATGTTGAATTGATCGGTGCGACCAAAGAAGCAATTGAAAAAGCTGAAGACCGTAAACTGTTTGATGAAGCAATGCGTAAAATTGGTCTTGAATGTCCAAAAGCTGCGATTGCTGAAAACATGGAAGAAGCTTTAGAGATTCAAGCACGCTTCGGCTTCCCTGTGATTATCCGTCCGTCATTCACGATGGGTGGTTCAGGTGGCGGTATCGCTTATAACAAAGAAGAATTCCTTGAAATCTGTGAACGCGGTTTCGATCTTTCTCCAACCAAACAATTATTGATTGATGAATCTTTAATTGGTTGGAAAGAATACGAGATGGAAGTTGTTCGTGACAAAAACGACAACTGTATTATCGTTTGTGCGATCGAAAACTTTGACCCAATGGGCGTGCACACAGGTGACTCAATCACTGTTGCTCCTGCGCAAACATTGACAGACAAAGAATATCAATTGATGCGTAATGCATCTTTAGCAGTTCTTCGTGAAATTGGTGTGGAAACAGGTGGTTCTAACGTTCAGTTCGGTATCTGTCCAGATACTGGCCGTATGGTAATCATCGAGATGAACCCGCGTGTATCGCGTTCATCGGCTCTTGCATCAAAAGCAACTGGTTTCCCGATTGCAAAAATTGCCGCGAAACTAGCAGTTGGTTATACCCTTGATGAATTAAAAAATGACATCACAGGCGGAACGACTCCTGCTTCGTTCGAACCTGCAATTGACTACGTGGTAACAAAAATTCCACGTTTCAACTTCGAAAAATTCCCACAAGCAGACGCAACACTGACCACACAGATGAAGTCTGTGGGTGAAGTGATGGCGATTGGTCGTAACTTCCAAGAGTCTGTAAACAAAGCGCTTCGTGGTCTTGAAGTCGGTGCGTGTGGTTTTGATGAAAAAATCGCTGTAGGTACTGAAGGCGCGAAAGAAAAGATCTTGGTTGAACTTAAAGTTCCGGGTCCAGAGCGTATTTGGTATGTAGCCGATGCATTCCGTCATGGTTTCACCTTAGAAGACGTGTTCCAAGCGACGAAAATCGATAAATGGTTCTTGATCCAAATCGAAGACATCATCAAAACTGAAAATGAAATCAAAACTTTAGGTTTTGGTGATCTAAACGCAGACAACATCCGTTCGTTCAAACGTAAAGGTTTATCTGACCTTCGCATCGCGAACTTGATGGGTATTTCACAAAAGCAATTCCGTAAGCACCGTTGGAACTTGGGCGTGACTCCAGTTTACAAACGTGTGGATACGTGTGCAGCAGAATTCGAATCTGACACTGCATACATGTATTCAACTTACGATGATGAGTGTGAATCAAACCCATCTGATAAAGATAAGATCATGGTGATCGGTGGTGGTCCTAACCGTATTGGTCAAGGTATCGAATTCGATTACTGCTGTGTACACGCGGCGCTTGCAATGCGTGAAGATGGTTTTGAGACCATCATGGTGAACTGTAACCCTGAAACGGTTTCAACCGATTACGACACGTCTGATCGTTTGTACTTCGAACCAATCACTTTGGAAGATGTACTTGAAATCGTTCGTACTGAAAAGCCAAAAGGCATTATCGTTCAGTACGGTGGTCAGACTCCGCTTAAATTGGCTCGTGCTTTAGAAGAAGCAGGTGCGCCAATTATCGGTACATCACCAGATGCGATTGACCGTGCAGAAGACCGTGAACGTTTCCAACAAATGATTCAACGTCTTCAACTTCGCCAGCCAAACAACAGCATTGTAAAATCTGCTGAAGAAGGTATGGCTGAAGCATCTAAAGTAGGCTACCCACTTGTGGTACGTCCTTCTTATGTACTCGGTGGTCGTGCGATGGAAATCGTATACAACGACGATGAACTTAAACGCTACTTACGTGATGCGGTTCAAGCATCAAATGAAGCGCCTGTTCTTCTTGACCGTTTCTTAGATGATGCGATCGAAGTTGACGTAGACTGTGTATCTGACGGTAAAGACGTTGTGATTGGCGGTATTATGCAGCACATTGAACAAGCAGGGATTCACTCAGGTGACTCAGCATGTTCGATTCCTCCTTACTCGCTCTCAGTTGAAATCCAAGATGAAATGCGCCGTCAAACCGTTGCTATGGCGAAAGAGCTTGGCGTTGTTGGTTTGATGAACGTACAGTTTGCTGTGAAAGGCGAAGACGTTTACATCCTAGAAGTGAACCCACGTGCGTCTCGTACTGTGCCATTCGTTTCTAAATGTATCGGTGAGTCTTTAGCGAAAGTGGCCGCGCGTTGTATGGCGGGTCAGTCTTTAGAATCTCAAGGATTTACTAAAGAAATCATCCCGACTCACTTCTCTGTAAAAGAAGCGGTGTTCCCGTTCAACAAGTTCCCGGGTGTTGACCCTATTCTTGGCCCTGAGATGAAATCTACAGGCGAAGTAATGGGTGTAGGTAAAACATTTGGTGAAGCATTCTACAAAGCTGTGTTAGGCTCGAATGAACGCGTACCGGGTCTTCCTACAGAAGGCGAAGTGAAGCATGCATTTATCTCTGTGCGTGATTCAGACAAGCCTCGTGCTGTTGGTATTGCGAAGCAACTGGTAGGCTTTGGCTTCAAAGTACTTGCGACTGGCGGTACTTATGAGTTCATTAAAGCTGCAGGTATTGAGTGTGAACGTGTAAATAAAGTCACTGAAGGCCGTCCTAATATCGTGGACCGCTTGAAAAATGGCGAAGTTCACCTCATTATCAATACAACTGAAGGCAAACAAGCTCAACAAGATTCGTTCTCGATTCGTCGTTCAGCGCTTCAAGCGAAAGTGTATAACACTACGACCTTGAACGGTGCTGATGCTGTATGCCAAGCTTTTGCGATTCAATTGCCAATGGATGTATACCGTTTGCAAGATTTACAAACTGTAGGTTAATTCGTTTACCGAGAAGTCCCGTCACCTCTCGGTGGCGGGCTTTTTTCATTTATAAACCTATATTTTTTACACTCACAGACTTGAGGGACAACAATGCAACGTTATCCTATGACTCCCCAAGGCAAATTAGCCTTAGAGAAAGAATTACATCAATTAAAAAGTATTGAACGTCCACGTATTATTGCGGCAATTGCTGAAGCACGTGAGCACGGGGATTTAAAAGAAAATGCGGAATACCATGCTGCGCGTGAGCAACAAGGTTTCTGTGAAGGTCGTGTTCAAGACATCGAAGGTAAATTGGGTGCGGCTCAAGTTATCGATGTAAAAGAACTTGAACAGAACGGTCGCGTGGTTTTTGGGGTGACAGTCACTATCGAAAACTTAGACACCGAAGAACAAAAGACCTATATGATCGTTGGTGACGACGAAGCTGATTTTAAAATCAATAAAATTTCAGTGAACTCTCCTATCGCACGTGGCCTTTTGGGCAAAAGCGAAGGCGACGAAGTAAAAATTCAAACCCCTCAGGGTGAAGTTGAATACGAAATTGTAAAAGTTGCATATATCTAAGGTTCTTTGATATTTACGGCTGTAGAAACCCCTCGATTGAGGGGTTTTTTGTTTTTATATTTTCCCAAATAGCTCTTCCCAGCCCTCTCCTTATGCACGTGGGAAATTTCACTCCAAGAATGAGATAGATTTAGGGTATTCATTTCCCCTCTTTTTCAAAGCAAGACTTTTATTTGTTATAATTTCTCACACTCTTCAACGCTGTCTTTTTATGTCTGAGCCCCTGATTAATTCTCCTGTCAAACACTGGTGTGAGTTTGAGTTCATCTCTAAAACGGTGAAGAATCCGAATATTCACATTAAAGGGAATTACTCCTACTATTCAGCGTATTGGGATCAAGGTTTTGAACGTTGTGTCGTGCGTTATTTACATGATAAGCCTTCTACAACCGACAAACCGATTGATCAGCTCTATATCGGTAACTTCGTTTGTTTTGGCGCAGAATGCGTCATTATGATGGGTGGTAACCAACTGCATCGTACTGACTGGATTTCAGCTTTTCCCTTTGATACACGTAGTTTTATTCCCGCAGGTGATACCATCATTGGCGATGGCTGCTGGATTGGCTCTCGTGCCATGATTATGCAGGGTGTGGAGTTAGGTGAAGGCGCAGTAGTGGCAACAGGCGCTGTCGTGACCAAAGATGTTCCACCCTATGCAGTTGTGGGTGGAGTACCTGCCCAAATTATTAAATATCGCTTTCTCGAAGCAGATATAGAAAAACTGCTTGCACTGAAGCTCTATGACTTAGATGAAAAGCAGTTTTTAAAAATGCGTGAGCAGTTACAGACAGATGATGTTACTCAACTCATTGAACACCTGAATTAAACATCTGTTGTGAGATAGCA
>OCTV010000652.1_pt1 | contig 13541 bp, 12 predicted proteins | sample 1539101 | NCBI WGS metagenome assembly OCTV01 (sample SAMEA3991422, study PRJEB22521) | metagenome | biome: anthropogenic terrestrial biome; feature: sewage plant; material: sludge | place: Sweden | collected 2012-09-26 | reverse complement strand
TTTCTGTGGCTTCTAACTTTTTCCAGAGCTTTCCTTCAAGATCAGATCAATTAGCCCATTTTTCACAAGCCATAGCGCGAGCAGGTTTTGTACCAGCTTCTTTGACCCCACCTGCTACCTGGATGTCAGCCTTTTCACTGTTGGCTTTATATCTTGACCAGTTCAAAGATGGATCAAAAAAGATAATTTTCATCGATGAATTGCCCTGGTTTGATACACCGAGGTCTAAGTTTTTAATGGCTTTCGAAAATTTTTGGAACGAATACTGTAGCCGGAGAAACGATGTGATGGTCATTATTTGTGGCTCTGCTGCGTCCTGGATGATAAAAAAAATCATGAATAACAAAGGTGGACTGCACAACAGGGTTTCAGAAAAAATCCACTTAGCGCCATTTACATTAGCCGAGACGGAAAAGTTTCTCATAATAAAAGGAATCCGATGGAGTCAATATGACATCGCTCAACTTTATATGACTACAGGAGGTATACCCTATTATCTTGATGCAATCAGAAAAGGAGAAAGTGTGACTCAATTTATAGACAGAGCCTGTTTTACTGAACAGGGAGTATTATATGCAGAGTACGAAAACCTTTATGAATCCTTATTTGCTGATAGCGAACATCACAGAACCGTAGTGGCTCTATTGGCGGGTCATAAACAAGGGTTGTTGCGTGATCAGATTATCCTAAAAACGAAATTGCGCACAGGTGGAACGATGACTAAGATTTTGGACGAATTGGAAAAATCGGGTTTCATAAGAACCATGATTCCTTTTGGCAAAAACAAAAATAAAGCCTTGTACAAACTGAATGATTTCTTCAGCTTGTTTTATTTTAAGTTCATGGCCCGTGGCAACAAAAGAATGAAAAATGAATGGTCCAAAATAGTTACCGGTTCATCCTGGCAAAGTTGGTCAGGTCTGGCGTTTGAGCGACTGTGTTTTGCCCATATACCTCAAATCAAAAATGCATTGGGACTATCGGTCATCCAATCAGCCATTTCATGTTGGCAGAGCCAGTCCATAGATGAAGGCGCCCAAATCGACATGATCATCGATCGGTCTGACGGTGTGATCAATGCATGTGAAATAAAATTTTCCAAAACCGAATTTGTTATTGATAAAGCGTATGCTAAAAATCTCAGGAACAAATTGAACAGCATGGAAACTACTGTTAAAAAGAAAAATATTTTCCTAACGATGATTGCCACATTCGGCACGGTGGATAATGAATATTACAAAGAGTTAGTACAAAGTGAGGTGACTTTGGAGGACTTATTTAGAGAATGAACTAGTCTTGTATCTGGCTGCGTGGCAGTAGTAGATAAAAATTTTAGTCGCAGTGAAATAGCTAATTGTATTTGCAGATTTTCAATCAGCAATTAATGAAAGAAGTCATCGCCACCCATCATACTTTCTTTTTCAAATAATCTGGGTGTGATGGCATTCCAACGCGTATGCACGTAGTCAGCACTGTAAGTTGGCAAGCTATCAAAAAATAAAATTATATAATTAATTTGATAAACAACATATTGTGTATTAACAGGCTTTTATGTTTGGTTTTGCCGAGCTAACACCGTTTTCACCAAAGGCCAATTAAATAAAACCACAAACCCCAACATCCAAAGTGTGTGAATCGCAAACTTCGCCACCAGGCCAGGCTCCAGCCAACGATCCATGCCGGAGACTATCAAATAAACTGATACTCCAACGATCATCACCGACACTATTTTACCCAATTCATAGGGGATTGGATAAAACCGCTGCCCCCACGCATACGTGACGATGGTCATACCTGCGTAGCAGATCAGCATAGCCCAGGCCGTACCTATATAAGAGTATTTCGGTACCAGTATCAGGTTGAATACAATCGTCAATGCTACACCGATCACCGCCGAGTACATACCGTATCTGGTGCGATCGGTGAGTCTGTACCAATTGGATACATTATAATAGATGCCGAGGAATACATTGGCCATTAATACGATGGGCACGACTCCGATGGCTTGTAAATAAGCCGGTGTACGTACAATATACTGTTTGAAAAAATCAAGATATAACAAGACACCTACGAACCCAATCATCATGAACTGGGTAAAATAAGTAGTGATTTGACTATAATCTTTTTTGGCATCAGCTGCATGCATATGTTTGAAAAAAAATGGTTCTGCGGCATATCTGAATGCCTGCACGAATAAAGAAATAAACACTGCAAACTTGATACAGGCATTATACTCCCCCATAGCGTTTTGCCTGTCGACCAGGGTGCCGGGGGACAACCAGCCAAGAAACTGCCTGGTCATCGCATCATTGATCACAGCCGACAAAGCAACAATAAGAAGAGGCCAGGCATAGGACAATATCTTCTTGAGTTCTGCTTGATTAAAACTAAAGCCTTCGAACAAATACTCTTTTGACAAGAGGATTAAGGTGACCACGCTGGCAAAAAGGTTAGCGACAAACACATAGACCAACAAATCCTGTGCATCAGCAATACCATGTCTCGGTCGCCAAAGTAAAAAATAAACATTGAGCAGGAGATTGATGACAATATTGACAAATTTGATCAAAACGAATTTGATCGGTCTTTTTTGAAGGCGCAGCCGTGCAAAAGGCAATTCGCAGATGGCATCGAGGGCGACGATCCCTGCGGCATATTTCACCAGGTGTCCATAACCCTCAATATCCAACCAGCCGGCGATCTGATCACTGAAAAGGAGCACCACAATAGAAAAAGCAATCGCCGTGATTAAAGTAAAGACTTTGGCGTTGGCATAGGAGCTACTCTTGTCATCATTGCTGGTATACCTGAAATAAGAGGCCTCCATCCTAAAGGTATACAGGACCACACCCAGTGCGATCCATGCGTACAATTGTCCCACCACCCCATAGTCACCACGGTTTTTGAACACCTCTGTATGGATGGGGACCAAAATAAAATTGACCATCCTGGCGAGGATACTGCTGACACCATACAAGGCGGTTTCGCCGGCTAATTTTTTAAATACTGACAAGGCTGAAATTGATTTTTACCTGCACAACAGCGTAAAGGTAGGAAAAGGAGACATCACTTCTTTTCTGAAACACCTGACCGGGTAAGTAAAATGATGGCCACAACTGAATAACTCTTTATAGCCAATTATTTATTATGCTCCCCTTTTCCAATCGCAAGGTATGATCCACACCCTCCGGTACCTGCCCAGCATAATGTGTCACGAAAATCAAGGTACGCTCACCATAAGCACAAACCGTATTGATCATCTCGATGAGCTCCTGGCATTGATCATCGTCCAAGCCCTGCAATGGCTCATCCAGGATCAACAGAGGAGCATTTTTAATCATAGCGCGAACCAATAAAGCCTTTCGTTGCTCACTGATGGACAGCTCATACCATCTTTTGTCTGCCAGCGGCGCCAGGTTGGTGGCCATCATCCATTCAGTAACCATGGCTTTTTCAGCAACACTCAATTTTTTAAACAATCCTATTGAATCAAACAGTCCTGATGCCACGGCTCCAAAACAAGTGCTTTCCGGATCAAAAAATACACAAAGTTCCGGCGAGAAGTAACCAATCTTTTTCTTTAAGTCCCAGATACTTTCGCCACTCCCCCGAGGTTGACCAAAAAGCGTGATATAATGAGCGTATGCCTGAGGGTTGTCTCCAACGAGCAGGCTGAGCAGGGTTGATTTGCCTGCCCCATTGGCTCCGGACAATACCCATCGCTCTCCGCGCTGCACTACCCAATCTATATCCTGCAAGATGATTTTGTCACCATACTGAATAGTCACCTTATGCATCGCGATCACCGGATTGGGCACCTGGACAGGGGTAGTAGTGACGACCAGGGATCTAAGCCTTTCATTACGGGTAGATTTATTCCTTTCAGTGTGGTGGAGCGTGTCAAAAAAATTCTTTTCCAAACATTCGGCAGGCTTATTTTGGTGGAGAAGGAGGACCTTATTGACACATTCCGGTATTTCGCCAGCGGTAGTCACGAGGATCAAGGTCATGCTCGAAGATAAGCTGTTGAGCAAATGATGCATAAAGGCCCTTGTCTCTACATCCAGACCTACAAAGGGTTGGTCCATAATCAAGAGCCTGGGTTTGCGTAGCAATGCCTGGGCTATTTGGAGTTTTTTGTTTTCTCCGTTTGAAAGTTGAATCAAAGGCTTGTCCAGCAGGTATTCAATTTTCATCAATTTTAGTACTTCGGATGATTCATCGCCATATTGACTAAGAGTCTCTGCCACGGTGAGGGTATCTTCTGCATCGGCGGAGTTGTATCGTTGCTGATAGTACAGATCATTGGTATTGGACCGATTGGTAAAATGATGTTGTTGATCAACCAGGACCATTAGCTCTTTTGCCGTCGGATGGATCCAGATTTCGCCCTGGTAATAAGATCTCCCGGTGAGCGCATGCAACAGGGTCGTTTTGCCACTACCGGAAGGTCCTAATATGGCTATATGTTCGCCGGGATTTAGCGTAAACGAAAGATCCTTAAGGATAGTCTTGTCAGCCCTGAGCAGGGTGAGGTGGTTGACTTCAATGACTGAAAAGGGGGTATTTTGCATGATTGGGCTAAGGTCTTATATGCTGCTGACACTACCAAAGAAGGATTTTAAATATTTCGATTACCTGCCTGGAGCCTACCCCAAATCATTTTTAGTCTCAAGGGTATTTAATGCAGAGGCATTTAAATCCAGATTTTATCTAAATACTCAAGCTAAACCCACTTTCATCGATTGGCTGCCTGTTTTTATAGAAAAAACCCAATAACTTGCTGATTTTCATCTAATCTTGTCTAAATATTCTATTACCAGTCCCTTTTTATTGTGAAACGATTCTTTATCATCGGTTGCCTCCTTCTATCCGGAGCCATTACCATCTATAGCCAACCAGCATGGTCCCTCCAGCGGTGTGTAGAACATGCACGTGAAAATAGCCTGGCAGTAAAACAGAACAATCTCTTGATAGATCGGGCCAAAATCAGTGCGACTGAGGCTAAAAACAGCAAATATCCAAGAATAAACGCTACTTCAAACTATGGGCTAAACTTTGGACGAACTATCGATCCTGTATCAAATGATTTTGAGACTCGATCGATCAGTAACAATAGTATCGGTATCAATACTGGCATGACTTTATTCAATGGAGGTGCTATAAAGAATACCATAGCCCAATCGGGAATCAATGTACAGACTGCACAGTTAGATGCCGATCAATACACCGAAGACTTATCCCTCAATGTAGTACAATATTATCTGGCCATATTATTTGCACAGGATAGGCTGGATAATGCACGAATCCAGGTTCAAACCACCACTCAGCAGCTGGATCAGGTGGACAAACTCATAGCAGCAGGGAGTAGACCTGAGGGTGACCGGTTGGAAATATTAGCCCAGCAGGCTCGCGAAGAACAAAATATCATTGTATACGAAAACCAGGTCAACAGCAATAAACTAGGATTAAAACAACTGCTTCGATTACCGATAGATGAAGCTTTTGACATCGAACGACCTGCAGCAAATGCCTTGCAACCATCCGTACAAGAAGCCAACCTGGCTGGTATATATAATTATGCCTTAGATCACAGATCTGACATCAAATCAGGTGATTTAAAAATTCAAAGTGCAGAGATGGGTGTAAAAATTCAAAAGTCAGCCTTTTTGCCTTCTGTTACAGTAGGGGGTAATCTCAATAGTTTGTTCTCCAGCCTTGGCAAAAGAATCACGGGATATCAAACCGTCAATACTCCTGTGACGGTCATCTTTAATGGCCAGAGTACTACTTTGACTACTGTAAATCAAATACCTGTAGTAGAGAAAAGCCCTTATTTTAATCAATTAGATAATAACCTGGGGTATGGAATAGGGTTGGGCTTAAGTATACCTATCTACAATAATTATCGTGCCAAAGGGGCTGTCAAACAAGCAGAACTCGCCGTAGAAAATGCCCGACTCAATAATGAACAAACCAAAGAAACACTCAAAAATAATATCCAGACTGCACTCAATGACGCCAGGGCTGCTGCCAATTCCTACGAAGCAGCCAAAAGAAGCACCGTCGCTCAACAATTGGCTTATAATAATGCTAAAACAAAATTTGACATAGGCGCTGCCAATACTTTCGAATTATTATCTGCCAAAAACAGATTGGACATAGCTGTCACCGAAGAGCTGGTCACGCGGTATGATTATATCTTCCGCACCAAAGTCATCGACTATTATCTTGGCAGGAGGATAGCACTTAACTAAAAAAGAATAGTAACTCATTAGATTCATAATATCATGACATCGAGCAATATCAAGAAGAAGAAAAAATCAAATAGATGGTGGATCTGGCTATTGCTGGCACTGTTCATTGGGCTTATGGTTTTCGCTTATTTTAAGAACAAAAACAAACCCAAAGGAGAAAAAGTAACTACTGAAAAAGTGAGCACCAGAACCATTCACGAGACGGTATCTGCCAGTGGCAAAATATTTCCAGAGAAAGAGATCAAAATCAGTTCCGATGTATCCGGTGAGATCGTCGAACTCCAGGTCATGGAAGGCGACAGTGTGCGTGCCGGACAGTTATTGGCCAAGATCAACCCCGATACTTACCTTTCAGCGGTAGAGCGGGGTAATGCCAGTGTCAATAACGCGCGTAGCCAGGTTGGGATGAGCCAGGCACAAATAGAAACCTCCAAAGCACAAATAGAACAAATAGAGGCCAATCTGGCCAATGCTACTAAAATACACAACCGCAATATTGAACTTAAGAATCAGGGAGTGATTTCTCAGGCGGATTTTGATCTTTCTTTATCAAATGTAAATGCATTGCAGGCCAATCTGAAATCGTCCAAATCAAATCTCAACAGTTCTATTCAAAGTAGTAAAGCAGCTGAGTTTACTGTAAAAAGTGCGGAAGCTTCGCTCAAAGAATTAAGAACTTCGCTGTCCAGAACCTCCATCTTTGCTCCCTCTTCCGGCATCATCTCAAAACTCAATGTAGAAGAAGGTGAGCGCGTAGTAGGTACGATTCAAATGGCAGGAACTGAAATGATGCGTATCGCCAACCTTGCAGAGATGGAAGTGCAGGTCGATGTGTCAGAAAATGATATTCTGAGAGTGACCCTCGGAGATACAGCAGACATAGAAGTAGATGCCTATCTCGATAAAAAATTTAAAGGCATCGTCACTGAAATAGCCAATTCTGCATCCAATACAGGAGCCACTACGATCCAGACATTGTCTTCAGACCAGGTGACTAATTTTGTGGTCAAGATCAGGATATTGGTAGAAACTTATCGGGATATGATCAGTAAGGGAGGATTTCCATTCAGACCAGGTATGTCGGCAGCTGTGGAGATCTATACCGATACGCGCAGCGATATCATATCTGTACCCATCTCGGCAGTGACCACCCGGGAAGACGAAAAAAAGGACTCCCTGGTCAAGACTAAATCCAACGAATTTAAAGAATATGTCTTTTTGTACAGTGCAGATACTGCCAAAATGGTGCTGGTGAAATCCGGTATCCAGGATGATACGTATATCCAGATCCTCACAGGTCTTGACGGCGGCGAAGAGGTCATCACCGGACCCTACGCTACAGTAAGCCGAAAGCTAAAACAAGGCATGAAACTTCAAAAAGAGGACAAAAAGGATGCTAAAAATAAAAATGGAGCGTCGGTGTCCGTCACCATAGATTAAACCGAAGTGATCTCTTTTAGATTAGAGAATATCTTTTAATTTTGCTGGGCAAATTATGTAATAAAAAGAGGGGTTATGGAACAAGCTCTTATTATTTTCATCAAAAATCCAGTCCTGGGAAAGGTCAAAACGCGCTTAGCTGCTTCGATCGGTGATGTGGCTGCACTGGAAATTTATAAAAACCTTTTGGATCATACGCGTATAGTCACTCTTGGAGTAGACGATACGACCAGGCTTTTATTTTATTCTGACAAAGTAGAACGACACGATCTTTGGCCTGAGAAAAAGTTTAGCAAAAACCTGCAGACAGGAGCCGACTTAGGAGAGCGCATGCTCAATGCTTTTAGACTAACGCCTGAGTATGAAAAGATCCTCATCATAGGTAGTGACTGCCCCGGCATCACCAATGACATTATAGAGCAAGCTTATACTGCCCTGGATTTTCATGATGTAGTCATCGGTCCATCCCACGATGGTGGTTATTATCTTTTGGGCATGAATACCCTCATACCTGAGTTATTCCAGCATATCCCCTGGAGCACAGATCAGGTTTTGCTGGAGACGATCAAAGTCCTGCAACATAAAAGACTACTTTATAAACTCCTGCCTACACTTCGTGATGTCGATACTATCGAAGACTGGGAGGCTGAAAAGGGAAAGCTATTGAGAGAACAGACGATCTGATGACCTGATTTGGGGCGCCTGATCTAGAGAGAGGGAGGAGTCAAACTCGTGGAACATCTTTCCTCCCGAACTTCGTTCACTCATTCCTTGAAAATTAATTTTTCCCACTCTGTTTTGGAGCAGTTGTACTGCGACATTTGCACTGCAGCGGTTGTATTTAATTAATCAAGACTTTACAAAGGACATATGATCGGAGTCATACTCTCAGAACTTCAAATGAAGTGTACAATTGTAAAGCTGCCAAAAAAGTATCCTGTACGAGGTCTTCTGATAGTTCTTTATTCCTTGTTTTATAATAAACCCAGGTATACAGGGTGTCTGCATATTGCTCTACCCAGGATTTGATCATATAGGTACTGGTGGGGTCTTGAGCCTTAGTCATATCAAATCAATTGCCGAATGGCGAAACTATACAATTTTGATTGCTACAACGCAAGTATTAAAAAATAACATGGACTACGCCAGAACAGATGAATTTTGGATGACCATCTTTTGTGAGATAGATTAAGCCTTCTTTAAAAATCGTAGTCGCAAAGTCCAACTGTAACAAAAGTGGCAGACTGTTTTAAAAATACCCCCGAATTTTGTGCCTTCAAACATAAACCAAATGACTTTTATAAACAGATATAGACTTGCAGTGCTCGGAGTAATCCTTGGCGCGATAGCAGGTTATTCATATTTTCATTTTGTAGGATGTACGAGCGGCACTTGCGCGATCACCTCCAGCCCATTGAACAGTACCCTGTATGGGTCACTGATGGGGTTTTTGTTTTTAACAGGATTTCAAAAAAAAGAAAAATAATCATAACACCTATTTAATTTAAAAAAGCATGCAGATACAAGAGATTCTAAAAAAAAGAAATGGAACAGTAGTAGATGTAAGGACCAGAGAAGAGTATATGAGTGGCAGTGTACCAAAGTCTGTCAATATCCCACTACAGGAACTTGATCAAAGAATGCAGGAACTAAAAAAACTGCCTCAACCTCTGGTGTTATGTTGCGCCTCGGGTAATAGAAGCGGTATGGCTGCCCAGATCCTGACTCACCAAGGCATCAAAGCTTATAATGGGGGATCCTGGAGAGAGGTAGACTATATTCAATCCAACTAACTTATGAAGGACAGAATCTTGAAAGGCTGGACCTTTCATCGGGTTATATACCTGGTATTGGGAGGATTTGTGATGATACAATCCGCCCTGATACATCAGTGGCTGGGAGTAGCATTGGGTCTGTATTTTGCGTCCATGGGTTTATTTGCTTTTGGATGTGCTTCGGGTAAATGTTTTGAAGGTAGTTGTGATTATGCACCCACGGAGCCATCCAGCATAAGTCACAAGCACAAATCATAATTGTATAATCTGCTAAAAAACTTAAATGACTTTGTCCTCCTTATTACCCGGGTCAAAGTTCGTTTTAAAAGCCGGTTTCCATATTACCCTGGATGACAGTCTCAAACTCTTCCTGTGTGATATAGATAGGAGTATAACTACCTCCCACGTTCAGAATGTTGCGATAAAAAGACCTCAGGTGATTGCGACTACCTTTGGTAAGCATACTATATACGAGGCTGATATCTTGATTGTCTACCAGGATCATCGCTTGGGTCAAATCAAAGATATCCAGATCTTCGATAGTCGCACCTACCTGGAATGCATTTGACAGACTACTGTTGCCTTTTATGACCAGTTGATTGTATAAGTCCTGCAAGATGGTATTGGTAAAACACCCACTTCATTTGAAGCTACAGGATCTGGCAAATTATACCTTTGAAGCAAGTGCAAGATTGCATCCATATGGGTCTGCTCACTCGATGAAATATTGTTAAATATATTTGACTTCCATCTTTGGTATAAAGTGCCGTAGACATCACGGGCTAGCTTTTCTTCTTCTCTCATATAGACAAGACTATTGATCTCACCCTGACTGAGAGCTTCCATTGGAGAATCATTGATCTGATAGTAAAGGTTACTGAGGTTGATATACCCTGAATCCTGATCCGTGGCTACATCGTCTTTAGTACAGTAACTGGTAGTCAATCCAATGACTATCATAAATACGATTAAATAAACTGAATTAAAAAAGTATTTCATGGTGGTCTGATTCTTTGATTTATTACAAAGGTAAAGGAGTATCCGGGTGATGTTCAGCCACTATTGTTACAGTCGATACTGATAGCCTCAGGTATTGGAGCAAATTTGAAGTTTAGATAAAAAAAACTAGTGATTAAACTACCTTGGATCTAATCATTTTTTTTCGAAGGTGATATGCCACATACCTCTTAAATCACCCACTTTATAATCATATGCCATATCTGAAGGGTAGTTTGTCTGCAGTTGATCCCATACGGCAGGTGCTATATCTGCTGACTTGCTCCCATGACAAGCGATACACAGTGGCTGAAGGAGTATTGGCTTGTAAAAATGCACTGTACCATTAGTCCCCGCGATAATAATGGGCTTTAAGGAGTCCGTTTTTATCCCTTGACTGATCTGGTCTTCGAAAGAAGTCAGGACTTCTGCTTCTGCGATACCCGGCTTATTGGCAGGATTGCGATATTTCAGTGATGTCCTGCTGATCCTTATAGAGTCCGATCCATATGTATTGGTCAAAGACAATGCAGCCGTCTTACAGTAGGTGACTGCATTTTCATATCCTGCCTGGCTGATAGCTGACTGTAATGAATGGCGAAGTGTGTCAAAAGTGTTTTTGACTATGCGGTTCCCCATCACTGTATATTGGGCCAGAGGATCCTGGGTGACTTGCTCTTTGGATTTACATCCGATCCAACATGCGATCACCAGCGTCACAAGGATAAATTTACCAGGTTTCATACAAGTTGATATTATTTGATTAAAAGAAGTAGGCTGTCTTTCTTAGCGACTACCCGGTGTTTTACCTGTGGTTCGATATTAATTATATCTGCCGGCAGGAGTATTTCTGATTTACCATGCTCATCTTCAAAAACTATTTCGCCTGTAACACAAATTAATAATGCCGGTATAACTGTAATATGTTCTTTTAATAAACCCCCAGTTTTGATGTTCATGGTTATGACCGACTCTGAAGGGTTTAAGATCTTTTTAGATTGTAGGGGCTGATCACCAGAAAAAAAATCCTGCAAGTTCATCATGTTACAATATTATTGGCGATTTAGACGCCAGTATACAAAGAAGCGGGAAATCTTGGACAATATTATAAGTTTGTCAGTTTTTGCCAGGAAGTGACTGAGAATTGTTATCCCTTACTTTGGAACGACCGTTCAACAGATTTATAATTGACCTTGAACCAGTATTGGAATGAAGTCTATACCATCCAGAGAAATTTATAATCGGGATTTGTTTATTACTTTTTCACTGTCTTCATTTGAATTACATCCACCAAAAACGCAAAAGCCATAGAGAAGTAAATGTATCCTTTGGGTATTTTAAAATGGAAACCTTCAGCTATAAGAACTACACCAATCATCATCAAAAAACATAAGGCCAAAATTTTAAAAGATGGGTGGTGGCGTATAAAATCAGAAATCGGTCCAGAAGCAAAAAACATGATAATAACTGCTACAATTACAGCTGTATACATGACCCATAACTCCTTCACCATACCTACTGCCGTCAGTATAGAATCCACGGAAAACACCAAGTCTAAAAGTATTATTTGTATAAGCAGCTTCTGAAAGTTGTTATTTTGTGATTGAAGGAGCTTGTTATCATTGGCCCTTTCAGATTTGTGATAAATTTCCACTGTGCTCTTGTATAGTAAAAACAAACCACCAATAATCAAAATCAATCCCTTGCCTGAAAAGTCATTGCCCCAAAGGCTAAATAAGGTTTTGTCTAATTTAAGGATCCAGGATATAAAAGCCAATAAAATCAAACGCATCACCATCGCTAAGCCTATGCCCCAATATCGAAGTTTGGCTCGTCGGTTTTCCGGTAATTTATCTGCCAGAATGGAAATAAAAATAATATTGTCAATGCCCAGAATAACTTCTAAGGCAATCAGAGAGAATAATGGTATCAATATTTCCATAGTTTATGTTATTATTATTGCAATAATCCAGCACTCCATCTTACAGAGTAAATTGACTTAAAATATTTGGTTTTCAGTTCGATCAGTTTTTTTTGCGTTTCCAATACTTTATTCTCTCTGGAATTGATCAAAAACAAGGAGCTCTCCCCATTAAACAATAAGGTTTCTTCGGCAATTAATAGATTTTGGAAATTTTGCAACATTTGTTCCTGCGTTTTTATTTGATTTTGATAATTCAAATATTCATTGTGGTACAAGCGAATTTTATTTAAAAGCTCATTTTTTTTCTGCTCCGTCATAATTTGATTTTCAGAAATTTTAAGTTTTGCTTGCCTATATTCTCCTTTTGCAGTACTAAATAACAAAGGCATCGAAAATTTTAAACCGTATTGATAATTATTTCTGAAAAAAAGCCCTTCACTGCTTACTGGGATAAAGTCTTTGTCTATGATGTTATAGGTAAAGTCTGCCTTGGGTAATAGACTCTGAAATTTTAGTTTTTTATCGATTAGCAATATGTTGGATTTCTCACGGTAAATAGCCAATACAGGATGGTTGTCTTCTGCCGACTGCAAAAGCTCGGATAGATCTAATGTAAACTGACTCACAATCAATTCACTTTCCTGGTTAGTGGAGGGTTCTATTGTTTCTGATAGCTGATAAGGTATGTTATCTGGCAACCACAAAAATGTACTGAGCATCAACCCTTCATTGATAAAAGTCATTTGGCTTTCAGTTCTTTGAAGTAATAAATTTTGATATTGTGTGATAGCTTCCAGTGTATCAATAGCCGGCCTTTCACCATTTAGAAAAGACTGTCTGACAAAATCCAATCGTCGGTTGGCTACTAGTTCTGCAGCATCTAAAGTCTTAAGCACTAAAAAAGCATTACACCATTGCCAATAATGAGCTGCTGCATCCATAAGAATATCGTTTATTATTGTAGCCTGCTCCAGTATGGCCATATTTTGGAATAATTTTGATTGTTGTAGCGCAGCCCTGCGTTTATCCAATAGAAGATTTTTAGCTAAAGGAACCGAAAAGCCTAAATAGCTTGATTGTCCCAAAGTTTCGACAGGACTTGTACGACTACCACTCAGTTGTTCGATACCTGCATGAAAATCCAAGCCA
>OCTV010000650.1_pt1 | contig 13549 bp, 11 predicted proteins | sample 1539101 | NCBI WGS metagenome assembly OCTV01 (sample SAMEA3991422, study PRJEB22521) | metagenome | biome: anthropogenic terrestrial biome; feature: sewage plant; material: sludge | place: Sweden | collected 2012-09-26 | reverse complement strand
ATTTCTTGTCCTGTCCGTCCGCTGCCTTGCTGAATAAAAACTGGCTGATCAATTTTTCGAGCACAACTGCTGATTGCGTCTTGGCAATCGTATCACCGGCCGACAACATCTTTTCATCCCCCCCTGCATCGAAACCGACGTATTGCTCGCCGAGCAGGCCGGCCGTGTTGATCGATGCAAAGGTATCTTTCGGAAAGCGGTAGCGACCATCGATCGTCATGCTGACCACCGCCTCGTAGGTCGCCGAATCAAAATGGATATCGACAATACGCCCGATAACCACCCCGGCACTCTTCACCGGACCACGCACCTTCAGGCCCCCAATATTATCAAACTTGGCTTTCAAAACGTATGATTCTGACAAATTTGACGACGAGAGGTTCCCGACCTTGAGCGACAGAAAAAGCAGGGCCGCGAGGCCGAGAGCAACAAAAAAACCGACCCACAGGTCGAGAACGGTACGGTTCATCAGGCTCCCCGGAACATGAACGAGGTTAGAACAAAATCCAGCGCCAGAACGGTCAGCACTGAAGTCACCACGGTACGCGTAATGGCACGCGAGACGCCCTCGGCCGTTGGCACCGAGTCATAACCTTCAAAAACAGCAATCAGGGAAACAGCAATCCCGAAGACAAAACTCTTCACCACGCCATTCCAGATGTCGTAACGAAAATCGACGCTGGACTGCATTTGCGACCAGTAGGAACCATCATCAACACCAATAACGACGACGCCGATCAGCCATCCGCCAAGAACGCCCATGGCGGAAAAAATCGCAGCCAGCAAGGGCATCGAAATGACCCCGCCCCAGAAACGCGGCGCAACGACACGAGCGATCGGATTGACCGCCATCATGTCCATTGCCTTCAATTGCTCGGTGGCCTTCATCAAACCGATTTCAGCCGTTACTGAAGAACCTGCCCGCGAGGCAAAAAAGATAGCGGCCAGCACCGGACCCAACTCTCGGGTAAGCGAGAGCGCCACCAGCGTACCCAGCGCCTCAGTAGACCCGAAGCGCTGCAGGATTTCGTACCCTTGCAGACCCAGCACCAGTCCCACAAACAGCCCTGACACCATGATGATCAGCAGCGACAGCACGCCACTGAAATAGATCTCGCGCAGTGTCAGCGGCAGGCGGCGAAATGACGACCCGGAATGCATCAGCACGGCCCACATGAAACGCGCGGCAAAACCCAGCCGCCATATACGCTCGACGGAGGCGTGGCCCAGCTTGCGAATAATGGAAACCGGATCAAACATGCACAGCTAAATCCAGAAACTGCTCACGTACCGACGGCGCGGGATAGTCAAAGTGCACCGGGCCATCCGGCGCCGCATGAACGAACTGATGCACAAAAGGATCAGTCGAGGCACGAATCTCGTCCGGCGTTCCTTCCGCAACCACGCGCCCGCCATTCATGAAGTAAATGTAATCGACGATCAGGAGGGACTCCTGAATGTCGTGAGTCACCATGATCGACGTTGCGCCCAACGCGTCATTCAACTTGCGGATCAACTGACCAATAACGCCCAGCGCAATCGGATCGAGTCCGGTAAAAGGTTCGTCGTACATCACCAGCATGGGATCAAGCGCCAGGGCGCGGGCCAGCGCAACTCGCCGCGCCATGCCCCCCGACAATTCACCCGGCATCAGTTTGTATGCACCGCGCAGACCAACCGCCTCAAGCTTCATCAGCACCAGATCGCGAATCATGTCATCCGACATGTCGGTATGTTCGCGCATCGGGAAAGCGACATTCTCGAATACGGACATGTCCGTAAACAAGGCACCAAACTGGAAAAGCATACCCATCCGGCGACGCAGGCGATACAACTCCGCCTCCGACATCTCGCACACCTGATGCTTTTCCAGACGAACGCGTCCCCCGGTCGGCCTTAACTGGCCGCCGATGCAACGCAGCAGCGTCGTTTTGCCGCAACCGGAACCGCCCATGATCGCCACCACTTTACCGCGCGGAATCTTCATGTTGATTCCCTGCAGCACTGGCTTGCCGTCATAGTCAAATTGGAGGTCCTCGATATCGACAAGGATGTCGTCGGACAAAGCATATCCCTTGGAAAAAGTCGGCCGATTTTAGCAGAAACCCCCACCGTCGCCGGGAAACGACAAGGCTATAATCAAACAAATTTCATATGGAATGTTGCGCTCTTGCCATCAGCCAAGCCACTCTTGTTGATCGTCGATGACGATTCGCTCATCAGCGAATCGCTCAGTTTCGCCTTCGCGAAGGAATATGACGTTATCACAAGCCATTCCAGAGCACATGCCTTGAGCCTGCTTCGACAACTCAGGCAACTACCACCACTTGCCCTGGTCGACCTTGGCCTGCCGCCCCTTCCGCACCGGCCCGACGAGGGATTTGCCCTTATTGGAGACCTGCTGGCGCTGTCGCCCGACATGAAGATCATCGTTCTTTCCGGCCAGAGCGACGAGAGTAATGCCCGCCACGCGCGCACCTTGGGTGCTGTCGATTTCGTTGCAAAGCCATGCGACCCCAGTCGCCTGACTGAGCTTTTCCGCCAGGCCCTGCGCTTTGACAACACGCCGCTGGCCACCCAAGCCGGTGGGCTGATCGGCGAAAGCCTGCCCATGCAGCGCCTTCGCCTTCAACTAGGCCAATACGCCAACCTCGCCTACCCCGTGTTGATTGAAGGCGAATCAGGCAGCGGCAAGGATATTGTGGCCAGCCACTACCTGCATCGTCTGACCGAGCGCCATGACAAACCGTTTCTGGCCTTGAACTGCGCAGCTATTTCGCCAACGCTGCTGGAGCCAACGCTTTTTGGCTATGCAAAGGGCGCCTTTACCGGCGCCAACAGTGCCAAATCCGGCTATTTTGAAGATGCCGACAGCGGAACGCTGTTCCTTGACGAAATTGGTGAGTTGCCGCTTGATTTGCAGCCAAAACTACTGCGCGTTCTCGAAAACGGGGAGTATCAGCGCGTTGGCGAAACGCAATCCAGGGTTTCCACAGCGCGTATCGTGGCCGCAACCAACCGCGACCTGCGCCAGGAAATGCGTGCCGGACGTTTCCGTGCTGATCTTTTTCACCGTCTTTCGGTGTTCACCGTAGCAGTTCCGCCTCTGCGCGAAACGGGTCTGGACCGCCTTCTTCTTCTTGAACATTTCCGCAAGAACTGCGCGGCCAACGTTAACTCAGCGCCATTCCTGCTCGCCCCTTCCGCCCAGTCACTCTGGCTCGACTATGGATTTCCGGGCAACGTGCGAGAATTGCGCAATATCGTCATCCGCCTGAGTGCCCGCTACCCAGGACTGGCGGTAACTGCGGACCAGCTGCGCGCCGAATTCGACCACCTGGATAGCGTTGAGCCTGCGGCCAACACAACCGGGCTGGCCGCCGACGACCTGAAAGACGCCAAACAGGCTGCGAGCAAGCATCTCGAAAAAGCCGCCCGGCTCAACCTCGACGCAACGCTTGAACTCTGGCAACGTGGCTACATCGAGGCGGCCATCGAGCTGAGTGGCGGCAACATGAGCGAGGCTGCCCGCCGCCTGGGCATCAACCGCACGACACTCTACAACCGCATGGAAAGCTGGACCCGCCGATGAGCCTTTATCTCGACCATTTCGGCCTGCGCGAACCCCCGTTTCGCATTACACCGCACACCGATTTTTTCTTTACCGGTGCGAACCGGGGCCCAACGCTCGACGCGCTGATCTATGCCATCACCCAGGACGAAGGCATCGTCAAGGTCACCGGTGAAGTTGGTAGCGGCAAGACCATGCTTTGCCGGATGCTGCTTGAGCGCCTACCCGACAACGTCGAAACACTTTATCTGGCCAACCCGTCACTTTCCCGACAGGAAATCCTTGGCGCCATAGCCGACGAACTGGGCGTTCCCATCGAGGGCAAGGCCACGCACTCGCTGACCCGAGCCCTGCAAGATGCCCTTATCGCGCGTTACGCCGAGGGCAAGCGCGTGGTATTGCTCATCGACGAGGCGCATGCGATGCCCGCCGAATCGCTCGAAGAAATCCGCCTGCTCTCCAATCTGGAATCCAAAGCAGCGAAATTGTTGCAGATCGCGCTCTTCGCCCAGCCAGAACTGGATGAGCGCCTCGCCGCCACGGACATGCGCCAGCTACGAGAGCGCATTACCCAGCATTTCAATCTGACGCCGCTCAAGCAGGACGACGTCGCGGCTTACGTCGAATTTCGCCTCCGCGCCGCCGGTTATCACGGGCCAAATCCATTCACTGCAGATGCGGTGACGATGATTGCAAAAGTCTCCGAAGGTTTGTCACGACGCATCAACATACTTGCCGACAAGGCACTGCTTGCCGCCTATTCCAGCGGCACCCATCAAGTTGGCAGTAACGAGATCAAGATTGCGGCGCAGGATGCACGATTTTCACCGTTAACCCCAAAATCGCCATTCAACCTGCAACCGCTGCTTTGGGGAGTGGCCGGGGCCGGCGCGGTCGCTCTGATCACTGCGCTGATCATGAGCAACTCTCCTCGCAGCTTCCGTGATGCCGACGTCAGTCTCGCCGCACCGCCAGCGCCTCAGCAAGCCGAGCAACCGGCACTGCCGAAGCGGCATCAAGCCTTGCCGTTGCGCTCAGACGCCCAGGCCCCGGCGGGCAATCAGGACAAAATCCGCTTCGCCCCCCTGACGCGCCAGCATTTTGGCCAATACGACCGCTGGATCTCGGATGCACCGAACAATCACTATTTCATTCAGCTGCTGGCCACTGACGCCTCCCAGACAGGCGAGATAGAAGGCTTCCTCAACCGGGCAACAGCGGCACTGGATGCATCGCAGATTCGCGCCTACCGCTCCAGCCTTTCCGGAAGAGATCGGGTCGGCGTAATTTTTGGTGATTACGACAGCCGCGAAGAAGCCATTGCAGCCATGCAGACCCTCCCGGAATCTATCAAGGCAGCCCAGCCTTTTCCAAGACAGGTCAGCAAGTTACGCTAGCCAGGCAGGCTGCCGCCAAACCGTGTTGCCATGACAATTTACGTGCTAGCATCATAGCGATCCGCCTCAACCCGTGACTCTCTAGCTCAGACAAGGCAAAACCCGATGAAAATCGGTTTCATCTGCACCACGATTATTTCCTTCCTGCTGGCCGCCTGCGCGGCACCCACGCCGCGCGAACCCTTGAAGGGGCATCTGAACACGGAAAGTACGGCACCGGCAGCAGCCTCTGCCAACATTCCAGCCCCGGTCCAGCAAACACTCGCCCTACCCAAGCCGCGCACCACCCGCAAGGCAGAAACCTATAGCGTCGTCGTCAACAACGTTCCAGTTCGCGACCTTCTCTTCGCCCTCGCCCGTGACGCCAAAGTTAACGTCGATATCCACCCGGGCATCACCGGCACAGTGACCCTGAACGCCATCGATCAAACCTTGCCGCAACTGCTGACCCGGATATCCAAGCAAGTCGACATGCGCTTCGAGCTGGATGGCCCGAACCTCGCCGTCATGCCCGACTCGCCCTTCCTGAAGCACTACAAGGTCGACTACGTGAACATGGCGCGCAATGTCACGGGCACAGTCTCGACCAACACCCAGATCGCCACCGGAACCTCGGGCGGCAGCTCGGGCAACACAAGCGCCCCCTCTACTGGCGGCGGCGGAAACATTTCCAACACACGCATTGAAAACACTTCCCGCAATCAGTTCTGGGAGTCGCTGGAAAAGAACATCAAGGACATCCTGCGCGAAACCGACAAGGTTTTCCCGGAAGGATCGAGCGAAACCATTATCGAGAAATCAAACGCCCAAACCGCAACCGGTGCTGCAGCGTTGCCGCAGGGCACGGGCCAACGTGCCGCACAGTCTATTGCCAATGCCCTGCAGGCCAATCCCAATCCGAACTCGGCCAGCCAAGCAACCGGCACGTCGATCGAACGCCGCAGTACGTTCCGGGAAGCGGCCTCCGTCATAATGAACGCCGAAAGCGGCGTTATCACTGTGCGCGCCACGCAACGCCAGCACGACCGGATTCAGGAATTTGTTGATCGGGTCAGCAATTCGGCGAAAAAACAGGTGCTGATCGAGGCGACCATTGTCGAAGTCACGCTCAAGGACGGCTACCAGCAAGGCGTTAACTGGACACAGCTGGCTGGTGGCGGGACACTGAATTTTCTTGGCGACGCGCTGACCAAGAACGCGTTCAACCTGAGTTATACAAAAGACGGAAACCCGAACGCCCTGATAACAATGCTGGACACTTTCGGAACCACCAAGGTGCTTTCCAGCCCTAGGGTCTCCGTAATGAACAACCAGTCAGCCCTGCTGAAAGTCGTTGAAAATTATGTTTACTTTAGCGTCAAGGCCGACACGACGACGACAGCTAACGTCGGGACTACAACGACCTACACGACCACCCCGCAGTCTGTTTCGGTTGGTCTCGTCGTTAGCGTGACGCCTCAAATAAGCGATGGCGATGCGGTGACACTCAATGTTAGACCTACCATCACTACAGTGGCTCGTGAAGTTCCTGATCCCAACCCGGACCTGAAAAAAAACAACATCAGCAATCTGGTTCCGGTCATCCGCACCCGCGAAATCGAATCCGTGATGCGTGTCGCCAGTGGCAACATCGCCATTCTCGGTGGCCTGATGGAAGACAAGATCGACTACCAGAATCAGCGCGTGCCACTGCTTGGGCAAGTACCTCTTGCTGGCGAACTGGTGAACAACAGGAATAATGCAGCCCAAAAAACAGAACTGATCATTTTTCTCCGCCCGGTTGTTATCAAGGACGCAAGCCTCGACGGTGACTACGCGACCTTGCGCGATCACCTTCCCGGACAGAACTTCTTTGCTCAGCCAAATGAAGCCCAGCCCTTCAATATCGTCCCGAGCCGCTGAGGCCTGCGCATGAGCCTGCTGATGGATGCCCTGCGTCGGGCGGAGAATGCCAAGCTGGAGTCGGCTCGCAACCCGCAGGGAGACATGCTGCCAACGGCCGCCGACATGCTGAGCCTCGAGCCGTTCTCGCCCGAGCCGGCAAAAGGTGCGCCCAATCCGCTACCGGATCTGGCTTCACATCTTGCCGCCGTCGACGCGGATCTGGCCAAATCAGCCGTACCCGAACCGCGACCTGTCACCACCCAGCCCCCGCCGCAGCCAACCAAGACAGCCGAGGCTCGCGAATCCGTGCGCAACGCTTTTGCCGCCAAGCAGGTCCCGGCGAGGCCTTCACGGCTTCCGCTCTGGTTGGCATTGGGCACACTGGGCATTGCCGGCATTTCGATCGCCGGGTATGTCTGGTACCAGACGAATACGATGAACCGCGGATCGCTGGCGACCGCCCCCCAGTCGTCGCCCCCAAGGGTCCAACCGGCTTTGCCGACGGCAACCGTGTCCGTGCCGGCTGTGCCAATTTCGCCGCCTGCGGTTTTTGCCTCTTCGGACCGGTCGACCGCAGCATTCTCACCCGAGTCTTCCGAAACAGGCCTTTTTGCTCGCCGGCAAGCCGCTACGGTACGCATGCCGGTAGCCGAGAGCGACGCCTCGGCGAATACGCCTATTCGCCTGACCCGTACCCGCCCGGAGCCTGACAACAACCTCGCTCGCGGCCATGCCAGCCTGCAGCGCGGCGAGACAGAACTGTCGCGCCGGGAGTTTGAACAGGTATTGCAACGCGACCCGAACAACACGGATGCACTCCTCGCGCTTGCCGCAATTGCCCACAATCAGGGCCGCCCGGCAGATGCTGAAGGCTTGCGGCAGCGGGCGCTGGTGGCCAACCCGAGCGACCCGGCTGCGCAGGCAGCCGTTCTCAACAACCCAGCAGCCAGCGCCGACCCGCACACCGCGGAAAGCCGACTGAAGTCGCTACTCTCCAGCCAGCCAGAATCGGCACCGCTCAATTTCGCACTCGGCAATCTGTATTCTCGCCAAGGCCGCTGGGCCGAGGCGCAGCAAGTCTATTTCAATGCTGTGGCCGCAGATGGTGACAACCCTGACTACCTGTTCAATCTGGCCGTCAGCCTTGATCACCTGCGCCAAGCGCGCCTGGCTGCCCAGCACTACAAGCTGGCATTGGAAGCATCCGCAAAACGCCCGTCGGGTTTCGCGCGCGACAAGGTCCTGCAGCGCCTTGGTGAATTGCAACCCGAGCGGCAGCCGTAACGCCCATGAGCACGTCCCCCCTCCAGCACCGCCCGCTCGGCCAGATCCTGATTTCCGAAGGTATCCTTTCGGAAGACCAGCTGCGCATCGCGCTGCTCGAGCAGATGAAGCAAAACCAGCCAATCGGCAAGTTGCTGGTTTCTCTGGGATTCGTCACCGAGGCCACGCTGCGCCAGGCGCTGTCCGAGAATCTCGGCAAGCAGAGCATCGATCTGACACACGCCGTCGTCGATCCGCAGGCGCTCAAGCTCGTGCCACGCGAACTGGCCAAACGCCACCACCTGCTGCCACTTGATTACGACCGCCCGAACCGCCGCCTGACGCTGGCCATTTCGGACATCAACGACATCGTTGGACTCGACCGTGTGCGCGGTCAACTGGAAGAAGGCACCGAAATTGAAACGCTGCTCGGCGGCGAATCGGAAATCGACCACGCCATCGACCAGTATTACGGTCACGAATTGTCGATTGACGGCATCCTGCACGAGATCGAAACCGGCGAAATCGACTGGCAGAGCCTGTCCACCACCGACGACGAATACAGCCAGCCGGTCGTTCGCCTGATCGACTCGATCCTGACCGACGCGGTCAAACGAGAAGCCTCCGACATCCACTTCGAACCGGAAGCCAATTTCCTGCGCATCCGCTATCGCATCGACGGCATGCTCCGCCAGATTCGCGCCCTGCATAAGTCCTACTGGCCGGCGATGACAGTGCGCATCAAGGTGCTTTCCGGCATGAATATCGCCGAAATGCGCGCGCCACAGGATGGCCGCATCAGCCTCACTGTGTCCGGCCGGCCGATCGATTTCCGGGTCGCCAGCCAGCCGACCATCCATGGCGAAAACATCGTCCTGCGTATTCTCGACCGCCAGAAGGGCATCGTTCCGCTGGAAAATCTCGGTCTGGCCGAAGAACACCTGCACCAGCTCAAGCTCATGATTTCGCGGCCAGAGGGCATCATCCTCGTCACCGGGCCAACCGGCAGCGGCAAGACGACGACGCTCTACTCGGTGCTCAACCACATCAATTCCGAGGGCATTCACATCATGACCCTCGAAGACCCGGTCGAATACCCGATGGCCATGGTGCGCCAGACCTCGGTTTCGGAAACCGCCAAGCTTGATTTCGCCAACGGCATCCGCTCAATGATGCGCCAGGATCCGGATGTCATCCTGGTCGGCGAGGTGCGCGATGCGGAAACCGCCGAAATGGCTTTCCGCGCGGCGATGACCGGCCATCAGGTGTACACCACCCTGCACACCAATTCGGCCATCGGCGCCGTGCCGCGCCTGCTGGACATCGGCGTGCTGCCCGACGTAATGGCCGGCAACATCATCGGCATCGTCGCCCAGCGCCTGATTCGTCGGCTATGCGAGCACTGCAAGTCGCCATACCACGCCGAACAGCATGAAATCCGGCTACTTGGCGAACTGGGCGAAGGGCCGCGCCCCGTACTGTTCCGCCCCACCGGCTGCGAACTGTGCGACTTTCAGGGTTACCGCGGCCGCATCGCCATCATGGAACTGCTGCGCATCGACGCCGGCATCGACGAACTGATCGCCCGCCGCGCGACCACGCACGAAATCCGCTCACGGGCGCTGCTGCAAGGCTTCACGACGCTGGCCGACGACGGCATGCAGCGCGTGCTGAACGGCACGACCTCGCTTGAAGAACTGGCCCGCGTCGTCGATCTGACTGATCGGATGTAAGGGCTCGTGAGGAAATAACTTGGATATTTGGCCGCTGGATTGGGATGGGATGCAAGGCGCGGAGCGCGCCGTGTGGCTTTCCACACAAGCGATTCGCAACGCTGCGGCACGCCCAATTCCAGCGAGCAAAATGTTCAAGTTCATGACGAGCAAGCCCTAACCATGCTTTTCGACTACAAGGCCGTCAGCGTGGAAGGTCGGATGACCTACGGACGACTCGATGCGATCAATCTGGTCGATCTCGAAATGCGCCTGAAGCGCATGAACCTTGACCTGATCACCGGTTCGCCGATCCAGCATCGCGCCCTGTTTGGCACGCAGCGCGTGCCCCGGCCGGAGCTGATCAACTTCTGCTTCCACCTTGAACACCTGACCCGGGCCGGCGTTCCCATCCTCGAAGGGCTGACCGACCTGCGCGACTCGGTCGACCATCCCCGCTTTCGTGAGGTGATGGCCGGACTGATCGAAGGCATCGAAGGCGGCCTGACCTTGTCGCAGGCGATGAGCGCCCACCCGGAAATCTTCAGCCAGGTGTTCGGCAACCTGATCCGCGCAGGGGAAGCCAGCGGCCAGTTGCCGGATGTGCTGGCCAGTCTGGCCGAATCGTTGAAGTGGGAGGACGAACTGGCCTCGCACACCAAGAGGCTGCTGATGTACCCGGCTTTCGTCGCGACCATCGTGCTGTCCGCCACCTTTTTCCTCATGATCTACATGGTTCCGCAGCTAAAGCTGTTCGTGAAGAACATGGGACAGGTCTTGCCGCCCCATACCCAGCTACTGTTTTTCGTCTCCGATCTGCTGGTCGGCTACTGGTACGTCTTTCTCGCGCTGCCGATCATTGCCGTTATCGCCCTGCAGGCCGTGCTACGCAGCAACCCGCTGGCACGCATCCGCCTGGATGGCATCAAGCTGCGCCTGCCGGTCATTGGTCCGATCCTCAAAAAAATCATTCTCTCCCGTTTCGCCAACACCTTTGCCATGCTCTACGCTTCCGGCATTCCGGTGCTCGAATCCATTCGCACGACCCAGTCCATCGTCGGCAATCATGTCGTGCGCAAGGCGCTCGAGCGCGTCGAGCAATCGATCCGCGAAGGTCAGAATGTTGCAGGCGCCTTCCGCGATGTCGGCATGTTTCCCCCGCTCGTCGTGCGCATGCTGCGCATCGGCGAAAGCACCGGCGGGCTGGACAAGGCCTTGCTCAATGTCAGTTACTTTTACAACCGCGACGTCAAGGAATCGGTCGGCAAGGCGCAGGCGCTGATCGAGCCGATGCTGACGCTTTTCATGGGCGCCCTGCTTGGCTGGATTATGCTGTCGGTCATCGGTCCCATTTACGACGTTATCAGCAAGATCAAAACGTGAACTGCCGCCTTCTTTACCTCAACACGCATCGCTTGTCGGCTTACGCCTGGCAGCAGGGCAACCTGCACGCCGAAGGGGTGTTCGATAGCGACGAGGACGGCCTGCGGCAATTTGCGGAGTATGTTGGTGCCCACAGCGGCAGCCAGTTCTCGCTGCTGGCCAACGTCGCAGAGGAAGGCCATGCGCTGGAAACCATCCCTTTTTTGAAGGGTAGCGACCGGCAGACACTCATTACGCGCAAGATCGGCCAGCACTTTCTCGGCACCCCGCTGGCCGCTGCAGTTTCGCTGGGCTACGAGAAAAGCCAGCGCAAGAACGAAAAGCTGCTGCTTTCCGCACTGACCAACCCGGCCCATTTCGAGCCCTGGCTGCGCCGGATAAACGAGGCAGCAGCGCCGCTGACGGGCATTTATACGGTAGCCCAACTCGGCGGCCAGTTGCTTAAAAAGCTCGGGCAGGACAACAGTCGTTGTCTGCTGCTCACCCTGCAGGATCACTCGATCCGCGAAACCTACCTGGTTGACGGCCATGCCCATTTCTCGCGCATGGCACCGATCGCCGATAGCAGCATCGCCGGCATCGCCAGCGCCTTTGCGGCAGAGGCCGGCAAACTGCACCAATACCTGATCGGCCAGCGCCAGATCGGGCGGGATGAAAGCCTGCCCGCATTCATCGTCGCCCATCCGCTGACCGTTCCGGCCATCGAAAAGGCCTGCGCAGGCCACGACCGGCTGAATTTCACGCTCATTGACAGCCATGCCGCCGCGAGCCGACTCAAGCTGAATACGCTGCCCGCCGACAATCGCAGTGACCTGCTGCTCCTTCATCTGCTGGCGACGGCAGCGCCTGCCCAGCAATTCGCTACCGAATCGCATCGGCATCATTTCCGCCTCTCGCAGATCCGCCATGGCCTGATCGCAGTCGGTCTGATCGCCCTTCTCGGCGGCGTGCTTTTTGCCGCCAAGGAAACCTACAACGCACAAAGCCTGCGTGCAGAAACCAGCACACTGGTCGCTAGCGAAGCGGATCTCAACCGCCGCTACCAGGAAATTTCCGCGACCTTCCCGCAATTGGGCGTGGACAACGACACCCTGCGCCGTTTGACCAACCGCTATGGCGAACTGATCGCCCAGCAGCGCGAGCCGACGCCGAGTTTCCAAAAGGTCAGCCAGGTGCTCAGCCGCATGCCGGCCATCACGCTTGAAGCCATCGATTGGAAAAATGGGCAAAATTCCCGGTCGACCGTGGCAAACCAGGCCCGTGCCGCGGAAATCACCACGGTACGTGGCAGCATCCATCTTGAGCGGGCGACCGCCCGGCAAACCCTGGCTGTCTTCGACCAGTTTGTCGACGCGCTTCGCGCCGATCCCGCCAATACGGTCAACGTGGAACAACGGCCGTTCGACATCGAGTCCGGTCGCGCCCTGCGTGGTGGTGACGGGCTTGATGAGGAAGCAAAGCCCCGGCAGTTCTCCGTCGAAATCACCCGGAGCGTCGCGCCATGAAGCTGACCCGCAGCGATCTCCCGAAACTGGGCCTGCCGCTGTTTGCAGCCATCGCAATGTGCGTCGTTGCCGGCCTGCTCGTCTGGGGCAGCCAGTTGGATGCTGGCAAGGCAGAGCGGGAACGCAATGCCGCCACAGCCGCCAAAAACCAGATCGAGCAGCGTTTTCTCCAAGTCCGCACGGAAGAGCAGGAAATCAGGGATCGGACACTACGCCTGAAACAATTGCAGGATTCCGGCATCTTTGGCGATGAAAAGCGCCTCGACTGGATGGAAATGCTCCGCGATACCCAGCGCGAACTGCGGCTCCCCGGCATGAACTACGAATTTGGCGCCCAGACCAGCCTCGATAGCGGAAACGACCCCAGCCACACCTGGTTCAGCAGCCCCATGCGCCTGCAACTCCGCCTGCTGCACGAAGAAGACCTCTTGAACGTCCTCGCCCGTATCCAGAAAAATGCCAAGGCGCTGGTTATCGTGCGCAGCTGCAAACTTGCCCCCCTGTCGCGCCAGGCCGACGGCCGCGAGGCGATGGCCCAACTCGGCGCCGAATGCGAAATGCAGTGGCTCACCGTCCGCCAGGCAAACGACAGAAAATGAGCCCGGCCCGACTGACACTCCTCCTGTTATTGGCTTCGGCTGTCATGCCAAGCGTTGCCGAAACGCCTCCACTCGGGCGCCTCTTTCTCGACCCGCAGCAACGGGCCAGACTCGACGCCCAGCGCCAGCGCAACCCGGCTTTCCTGCCGGACGCCGGCGACAGCGAAGTCAGCCAGACCATCAACGGCGAAGTGCGCAGCAGCAACGGCCGTCGCACCCGCTGGATCAACGGCGA
>OCTV010000648.1_pt1 | contig 13578 bp, 14 predicted proteins | sample 1539101 | NCBI WGS metagenome assembly OCTV01 (sample SAMEA3991422, study PRJEB22521) | metagenome | biome: anthropogenic terrestrial biome; feature: sewage plant; material: sludge | place: Sweden | collected 2012-09-26 | reverse complement strand
CCCGCTGAATATTCAGCTTTAATTCTTATTGCATTAATCATTGCAACTATTATGAGAATTAATATTGTTGCTAAAATTAATAATATCACTATCAGGGGATAATTCATAAGTCACCTCAGATTTATTTTATACTTATATTATACTACTGATTCAGAATAATTTCTACAATTATTGCTATGTATTATATCGAACAATAAACAAAAAGAGCCATCAACATTGTGATGGCTTTATACTATAAATTAATCTTTACTAACCCAGCAGCCTATTTTACCTTTATTGTCTGTCATATTTTGTAATGTTAGCTGATCCTGTGTAGAAAGATCCGCAGAGGAATCCGCCGTCCATAATGCATATAGCACACCACTTGAATCAATTGTTATAGACCATGTTCCTTTAAATCCTGTACTTTTTGCAAGATCATTTTGAACCCCTGTAGCAACGTCACTACCATCGCCATTTATGTATCTTCCAGCTGGATAGTCCTTTTCATTATCAATTATTTCCTTCTGAAGCCATTGCTGAGATGTATCAAAAACAACTTGTGCATTCTGTCTTGCCTTGTTTACCTTTGCATTTACAGTTTTCTTCATAAGACCAGGTATAAGAATTCCAGCAAGAATACCTATTATCGCCACAACAACAAGGAGTTCAATAAGCGTAAAACCTTTTTTATTCTTATTCTCGTACCTTTTTCTACTTTGAATAAAAATCATTCTGTATACTCCTTTAGTAAAAAAGCCACCGCACAGCGATGGCCTTTTTTATGTAGTTTTCTCTGAATAATTAATTAGTCAGTCAATGGATAGCAACCAACTTTGCCTTTTCCTTCTTCACAATTTTCCTGTGACATCTGATCTGTAGAAGAAATCTCAGATTTTGACCACAATGCATACTCAACATCACCATCTGCATTAATTACTACATAGTAATTAGTAGCTGAAAGTTTGCCTAATGCAGTCTTCAAATCATCAGCTGCAGTATCCTGTGTAATATTTGAGCTTGCATGATCATTATCATTGTTGATAACTTCATCCTGCAACCAGGTTGCAACAGTGTTGCTTACGATCTTTGCGTTGCCGTTAGCTGTTTTGATTTTTGCATCAACAGTTCTCTTCATAAGACCTGGGATAAGCAAACCAGCCAAGATACCAATAATTGCTACAACTACGAGCAATTCGATAAGGGTAAAACCTTTTTTGTTCTTTTTCATAATAAATAACCTCCTAATAAATGTCATTAAGCCTTTTGGCTTCCTTGTTTGTAAACTAATTATAATATTTAACAAAGTAATTGTCAATAGATGTAGTAGAAATTTTCAATATTCTACCTATGCAATAATTTTGATTGATGTTATTTGTGCAGTATTCACAATTTTATTTAGAATTTAAAAAACGATTTAGCTCTTGAGACGAGCTACAGCGGTCAAGAGCGTTTTCAAGTGAAATAATTCTCTCCTTAACCATGCGTGCAAGTTCCTGATCGCGGGTCTGCATTCCAAGAGATTTACCAGTCTGAATTGCTGTAGAAATAAGATGGACCTTATCATCTCTTATCATTGCGCTGATAGCATCAGTAACATTCAGGATTTCAAGGCAAGCAATACGGCCTGAATTATCCAGCTTAGGGATAAGTGTCTGACATACTATACCAACAAGAACAGAAGCAAGCTGTGTTCTTATCTGACGCTGCTGATGTGCAGGGAATACGTCAATAATACGGTCAATTGTGGATGCTGCATCTGTTGTATGAAGTGTTGACATAACAAGATGTCCTGTTTCAGCGGCAGTTACTGCAGCGTTGACTGTTTCATAGTCACGCATTTCTCCTACAAGTATAACATCAGGGTCTTCACGAAGAGAAGAACGCAATGCACTTGAAAAGTCAGGGACGTCGCTTCCAATTTCACGCTGATTAATCATACAGCGTTTATGCCCATGAAGATACTCGATAGGGTCTTCTATTGTTATTATGTGTGAGCTTTTTGTTGTATTGATATGGTCAATCATTGCAGCAAGTGTTGTTGACTTACCAGAACCAGTTGGACCTGTTACGAGTACAAGTCCACGAGGCCTTGAAGCAAACTCCGCAAGTATTGGCGGCAAGCTCAATTCAGGCAATGTCGGAATATCGCTTCTCAAAAGACGTAAAGCAACAGCTGTGTTGCCTCTTTGTCTGAAAACGTTGACTCTGTGACGGAAGCCTTTTCTGCTGACAAATGTAAAGTCAGTATCATTCTGTTCTTTTATTGACTTTTTCTGCCTGTCATTTGTGATAACCTCACAAACTGACAGAATATCATATTCCGTCAGTTCAGTATATGTGCCGAGCCTCCTGAGTTCACCATTCTGTCTTACAATCGGTGGAATACCAACTGTAAAGTGCAAGTCTGAGCAGCCAAGAACTCTTGCTTCATCTAACATTTTATTAATATCTATCATTTTATTACACCCCACACTTAAATACTATAAGTTACTCTTATAAGCTCATCTACGGTAGTCTGACCTTGCTCAACAAGCTCAGCAACATTATCACGGAGTATTTTAGTTCCGTTTTGTTTTGCAAGTTTCTGGATTTCAGGAGCCTTACCTCCGTTTGCAATAAGTGATGACATTTCAGGGGTACAGAGAAGAATTTCATGAATAGCGGTTCTTCCCTTATAACCTGTATTGTTACATTCCTTACATCCGCAGGCTTCGTATACAGGAACTGAATTTGTTATGCCAAGAAGTTCATTTTCAGCAACTGAAGACATTCTGTGTTTCTTGCATTTTGGGCAAAGTACTTTAACAAGACGCTGAGCAACAACACCAATAAGTGAAGATGCGACCATGTATGGTGCAACACCCATATCAACAAGACGTGTGATTGTTGAAGCAGCATCATTTGTATGCAAGGTTGAAAGAACCATATGTCCAGTGATAGCAGCTCTGATAGCGATCTCAGCAGTTTCCTGGTCACGCATCTCACCGATCATTACAATATCAGGGTCCTGACGGAGAATTGAACGAAGGGCTGCAGCAAATGTCATACCCGCTTTTGCATTAACCTGACACTGATTGATACCTTCAACATTCTTTTCGACTGGGTCTTCAACGGTAATTACGTTAACATTAGGTTTCGCAAGCTCACCAAGAGCAGCGTAAAGTGTTGTCGTTTTACCTGATCCGGTAGGCCCTGTTACAAGGAGAACTCCCTGTGGAACCTTCAGCATTTTTTCAAATAAAGTATAGTTATAATCATTCATACCAAGGTCTGTTATTTTTCTTACGCCAACATTACCAGTTGCAAGAATACGGATAACTACCTTTTCACCGTTAACGGTAGGAAGTGAAGATACACGGACATCAAGTGTTGAGTTATCAACGATCTGTGTAAAACGACCATCCTGCGGGACTCTCTTTTCAGCGATATTCATACCACTGATAATCTTGTATCTTGTTACGAGAGATGTATGTACTATGTTTGAAACCTGCATCAGCTCGACCATATCGCCATTTACACGAATACGAATTCTTGTAAAGGTTTTAAATGGTTCGATATGAATATCGGTAGCATCTGCTCTGAAAGCATTTTCTACTATTGTTGTAGCAAGCTTTACAATAGGTGCATTTTCAATTCTTTCGCCGTTCATATCGTCTGAGTTTGCAGATTCATCGTCAGCAAATTCCTTGTTGACGTTTTCAACGACACTATCAATATTCTGCATAGAATAAAGCTTACCAATTGCCTTGGTTATTGCTGTTTTAGTAGAAAGAATAGGAGTAACATCCATTCCTGAAATAACCTTTAAGTCTTCAAAAATGTAAAAATTGATAGGATCGTTTGTGGCAACAGTAAGTCTTCTTCCACTGATGCTTATAGCAATTACTGTGTACTTTCTTGCGATAGCTTCAGAAATTTTCTTTACTGCTTCGAGTGAAATAGGCGAAGATGCCAAATCAATATATGGTACATTGAGTCGTTCCGCCAATACCTTTGTAAAATCAATTTCAGATATGTAACCTAATTCAACTACAATATCACCGAACATTTTGCCTTTGGAACTTTGCTGGACACTTAATACCTTATTCAGCTGATCATTTGTAATGAGCTGCTTTTCAACAAGGTATTGACCAATAGGGACATTTCTCATAATTACCTCCTAAAAATTAAGGATCTACTTCTTGTTATAACCTAATAATTATGGTATAGTAATACTAACATGAAAGGGGGGACACACTATGCCAATTTATATTATACAATATATTCTTGTGCTGATTTTAGGCATTTTTGTCGGAAGCTTTTTAAATGTTTGCATTTATCGCTTGCCTTCCGACCAGTCAATCGTAACGCACGCATCTCATTGTATGAAATGCGGAACGAAAATAAAAAAATATGATCTCATTCCTGTTTTCAGCTGGATAATTCTTCGTGGCAAATGCAGAGCCTGTCACGAAAAGTTCTCAATAAGATATCCTGTCATAGAACTTATGAACGGACTGCTCTGGATACTCGCAATATGGAGATTTAACCTAACTGTAAAAGGAATACTTGTCTGTCTTTTATTCTCAGCACTTATTGTAGTTTTCTTTATGGATTGGGACACACAGCTTATAAACACCGGTGTCTGTGTATTTATTGCTCTGCTTGGTGCCGCAAATATTATTAACGATGACTTTAAGTTTAAAACCTATCTGATCGGCGCTTTAATAGTAAGCATACCACTTCTTTTAATTGCTGTTATCTCAAGAGAACAGGCAATGGGAATAGGAGATGCATACTTAATGGCTGCCGGCGGACTTTTCCTGGGAATAAAACCTGTTGCTGTTGCTATTTTCATTGGGCTTATTGTCGGTTCAATCATAGGCATGATACTAAAGTATATTACAAAATCAAGCAAATTTGCATTTGGCCCGTATCTATCATTGGGAATTGCAGTAGGTGCCTTATACGGAACCGAACTGTTCAATGCATACCTTAAGCTTGTCGGACTTAAATAACAATTCAAATGGGCAATAAAAAGCAGTCATATATATGGCTGCTTTTTTATTGCAGATTTTATTTATATATAATAACCGTATAATAATTGCTGTTTCCGGTAACAAATGAAGCAAAATTCAAGCCATCTATTGTCGGGGTTGAAACAGGATCCTTAATAACATTTGATTTTAATTTAAGATTCTTGAAAATAACGGTTTCAGATGTTTTTAAAGGATCAACTTTATCATCCTTATGATTAATCCTGTACATTTCTATCTGAGTATCAAGATTGTATCCCGCGGCATCAAGATTAATAAAAGCTTTGTACTTTCCTAAAACATGATCCGGAATCATTTTCTTTTCCGGTGTCATTACATCAAGATTGTCTTTTAAATAGACAGTGCTGCTTTTTCTGCCTCTTGAGTCAAACGTTGTTTTTACACAGATTACCTTATAGTCAATGAACTTATCATTAGTACGGGTCGGGTAATCACTTGTGTTATTAATATAAACTATATCTGTTGCAAAACGGAGTCGTTCATTGATCCCTTTGGAAAGCATTCGGCTTGCATCCTGCTCCTGCTGCAGATTTGATGTCGAATAAAACATCTTATTTGATGGAAGCACCAAAGCCAGCGCTCCAGTAAGAACCATCGATGAAATTGCCAAGGCAACCAAAATCTCAAGAAGAGTAAATCCTCTTAAGTTCTTTTTGATTTTTTTCACATTGTTCACCTCAATCTCTGATTCTAGTCAAAATACTTATAGTTTGAATAGTCGTCAGTTGTTCCAGTATCGTGCTTGTTGATATTATAATCAAAAGTATCCCCACCCTCCATAGGTATTGAAAAAGGTGAAGTAGTTGTATTTCTAATTGAAGCAGGATCTTCTAATTCAACAGCCTTACCCTGCTCTTGCATCTGCTTGTTCATCTTAAAGTTCTGTTTATTCATTCTTGTAGTTGTGCAAACCATTGTAGCAAGAAGAAGCGACATTATTGCAAAAATAGTCATTGCAACAAGAACTTCGCAAAGAGTTACTCCCTTTTTATTAAGTTTTTTATTTTTCATAATATCTCCCCCTTTTATTGCCTGATGTACGTGTCAATTGTCCAGTTTTCCGGTTCATCATCAACAACTGGCGGATTATTAATACCATGCATACCATCCTTCAATGGTATTAGATACAGAATACCAGCCTCATTATCCATATTAACGCTATGGCATACTATTGCACCAATAACCTGAGGCTTACCCGAATATCTTGTAACACCATTTATCGAATATGATGCCGTTAAATATCCTGAATCATTACAAGTAACCTTCGCTTTTGGACCATAAATATATGCTTCTGTTGTTGAATTCCAGCTAATTATTTCCGAATTACTTCCCAGTAACCAATACACTGGTTGGCCTTTTGTAATAGGAACTACATCGTTTTCGTCCTTACCAACCTGGAAAACAACATTATGATTCAGTTTGTCAGCGGTTTCATCGGTTAATATACTTGTCTGGTTTACTTGTATCGTTTTCCCCGTTGGCAGATAGAAGTAGACAGGCGTTTCAGGATATTCTGAATCTTTCTTTATAACTATTTTACAGCCATCAAACTTAGATACATTCAACTTTAACCATATTACTTGATCTCTAACGTTAATAGTAATTGTTTTTCCACTTATTGTATTGCCATTTAACGTCCCTGTATTATTAATAACCAATCCATCCCGATTGGCATTATATATTTGCTGATTAAAGTTAACGCTGTTTGCGCTGACGTAAGCTTCTGAATCTATTTCATACGGCTTAAATATTTTATCAGGGTCATCTATAGGTGGCTTTGGTTTTGAAGCAAGCAACGGTCTGTCATGAGACTCATCCCATGTATCTCCACCTACAATAGAATGAACTTCGCCTTGAACATTAGTACCATATCCACCAGAATATGACCAACAATAAACATTACCTTCCACTTTAATTTGATTTAATTTACAGCTTCCTGCAACAATAAGGTTACCTTTTATTGTTGCATCGCCATATGAACCTATTTCAATATCACCGTCAATGTAAACATCACCATATATTGTTGACCCACCAATATTTATTGAAGGGCTGCTGATGACTCTACCTGCAGAGTCCTTAACTTTATATAAATTTAGATTACCGTATATTTTTGCAATACTGTTTAATTCAACATGTGTACAATGGATATCTAGGTATTTGCTGCTACTGCCAACGGTTGCGTTCACTGGAACGTACAACTTATTGCAATTGATAAAAGCTTTTCTAACTGTACTTGGATAACTCATCCTAACAGTTGGATTCTTAACGGAAAATTCCTTTGGCGTCTGGATACTGAAAACATCAGGATTCGAAGATTCTATTAAAGATGAATCACTATTAAATTCAATATCTCCCGTTGAATAAATGTTTCCAAAAGTCTTTGAATAGTTTGTAGATTGATATGTACCCCCACTACTTGGAAACTTGGAAATAATATCTCCCGTTGCAAAAAAGCTATTAGAGAACTTAACACCATCCAATGTAACTGATGCTGCACTAAAAATAGGTGTCTGGGTCGTGCCATCACTATTCAATAAAACCGATGAATAGGCTTTACGTCCATCAAAGGTTCCTTCAACCTTAACCAATAATTTCCCATCTGCCTGTTTGGTAATAAAATATTTTACTGTGGAATTATTTCCGATATTTATCTCTTCAGATTGCTTAGATGAACTAACGTTAGTCAAAAATTCCTTAAGAGAATCATCTACGGCAGTATTGCTTACAAAAACATTTAGTGCTGAATTTGCATAGTAATACGCCTGGCTACTACAGTACTTGGTATAAGTCTGTCTTCGTGCAGCAGTTGCTACTGAAACCGTTGCAGTAACAATAATAATTAAAACAGAAAAAATCCCTACAACCATAACAAGCGTAGCGCCCTTTTGATTTTTCTTACCAAAAGCCCTTACTTTTTTCATGTTAATACCTCTCTGTCAAATATTATTTCTCGGTTTTGATATCTACCGGCTGCAGAAAGTATACAGTCATTTTAATATCAGCTTCAACTATGTTTTTCGTTACGTCTTTTGAAGTCATCTTATACTCGTTGATAACAACACTCATTTGTTCCTTTGCACATAAACCTGCAAAAAACTTATTAAGATCAAGTATGTTACCCGTTACCTTCAGCTCAACTGAAACAGCTGGAAGTGAAGTTATGCCTTTTTCTTTACCATCTGATTTTTTGTTATCAGGTTTTTTGTTTGAGCCAACCGTATTTGCATTTGATGATACTGGTTCATCTTCTTTATTCGATGCAGAACCATCAGGGTCAGTAACATCAAATGTTCCGCCTAATGGGTACTGCAAATGTAAAGGTGTGAATGAATAACCTGATAAATCAATAACATCAGGGTCACTAAGAGTCATCTTTGTAAATGTCAGTTTATTTTTATCAAGCATTTTCTGAATAAATCTATCAACATTGAAATTCGGCGTATGTTTGAGGAATGTGTTTGAAGCTGTCGAACACTTTTCTTCATAATCTGTTATATCCTTTTTAACTTTTGTGAGTCTTCTTACATCTCTGTTTACACTGTCAAGGTTATTCTGAACAGAAGTACGCGCAGCCTTGCTCTTGTCGATATTTCCCATATTTGGCTTTATTGCTATAATATAAGCCAGAAAACCAGTAACAAGAATAACAAGAAGTGTAAGAAGGATCTTATCTCTATATGCTAATTTCATTTGGTTTCACCTGCTTCCTCTGCATTTGTTGGCGCATTCTTAAGACATATTGTTACTTCAAATTCCCATTCCTTATCCGTTGGTCTTCCAGGATCAATACCATAATATAATACCTGCGCAAACTTTCCGCATTTATGAAGATTTTCTACCATGGTAGCTGGATAATTCTTATCTGAGGCAACAAATTTTATATGCAATTCACCTGGTTTATACACAATTTCGCCAATTTTTGCCTTGCCATTCAATTGCTTTATAATTTCGTCAAAAACATCCTGAGTCAATACTTTATTTGAGGCAAGAGTCTGATTTGCTATGTCAACACCCCCGTAATATGTCTTAAGCTTGTTGAAATAAACATCAGCTGAAGCTAATTCTTTCAGGCTCTTCTTGTTTTTAGGGGATTCAATTTCATCCTGAATAGTCTGAGTTTGATCCTTAATTGAATTATTATAATAATCCAATCCGAAATATCCTGCAACACCCATTGCAGCAGTGATAACAAAAGCAGCTATAAGTGTTTTATAGAATCCATTTGTAACCTGTTCTCTGCCTTTTGCAGAATCAACCTCGAGAAGATTTGTCTTTTCTGTATCCTTTTTGCCCTTAAGCATTGCACCAATTGCATTAGCATAAGCAGCAAATTCAAATTTTTCATATCCGACTATCTGATTTGGTACAGCAAGAATATTTGTCTTAACATCCTGCTGTTCAATAGATCTTGTCAACTTTATGTAGTCACTTACATTACCATAGAAGATAACGTCCTTTATACCAATTCCGCCACGTGCCTTATTGAACTGTATCATTCTGAATACATTTTCATTCAAAGCCTGATAAACGTAATCTTCAATTCCACCGTAATCTTCCTTGTCAATAGGGACTACTCTTGAGAATGCAAGCTGATTGTTTTCATAAAGATTAAGATTCAGGAAGTTGTCATCAATCTGAACTGCAAGTAATGGCATTTTGTCCTTATTCCTTGGATCAGCAAGAACAATACGTGAAATACAGTTACAGTTGATTGAAATACTCTTAAGTGGAAGAGAAAGCATGTTGAACATTCTCTTGATTCCGATAATCATATCATTAGGGCAGGCAGCAGCAAGGATCTTGTTTACTACCATATTGTCTTCTTTTGCTTCACCTACTACAGTATATGTAATATTATAGTCATCCGAAACACCCATATCACTCTGCATCTGATTTTTTACCATTGCGAAAAGCTGATTGCCTTTTGCTTTAGGAACTTTAAGTTCTCTGAAAACTATCTGGCTTGATGAAAGAGAAATTACAGCTTCCTTGTCGGTAAATTTGTTATGTATAAGCTGTTCATTTACTATTGAAACAAGCTTGCTTAACTCCTGAATAAAACCGTTGATTATAACACCTGATGGTAAATCGATAACCATAGCACCTGCTATTTTTATTTTGCCTCCTACAAGTTCGCCCTTAACGACTCTTATCTGTTTATCTGAAAAGTCAAATGATAACAAAACAAATCACTCCTTTTTAATTAACGTTGTCATACATACTGATCATAGCTGGGTAAATTGAAGCAACAACGAGTCCGATAAGAACACCAAGGAAAACAATCATTATTGGTTCAATCATTGAAACAAGTTTTGAAATTGCACTGTCAGCTTCCTCTTCGTAATAATCTGCAGTCTTTGCAATAATATCATCAAGAGTACCAGCTTCTTCACCTACGAATACCATTGAACAGAACATTGTTTCAAATATGTCTGCCTTAAGCATTGCATTAGAGAGCGAACCACCCTGCTTGACTTCATCAACTATTTCAACAAATCTTTCTGATATGTAACTATTTCCAAGAACGGCTGCGGATCTTTCTATACTTTCAACCATTGGAATACCACTTGAGTAAAGTGATGAGAAGGTTCTCGCAAAACGTCCGGTATATACTTTTACGATAAGCTTTCCGATCACCCTTGATTTGATAAGATGCCTGTCAAACTTATATCTTGTCGAAGGATTCTTCCGATCTTATACTGCTCCACCGACAATCGCCAGTACAATAACAATAACAACATACCAATAGTTTGTTAAGAAATCACTGAATGCAAACATTGCCTGAGTCAGTTTTGGCATTTTAGTATCAACAAACATTGCCTTAAATGTCGGCATAATGAATGTAAATACACCGATTACAACAAAAATAGCAACAACAAGAAGAATTATAGGATAAATCAAAGCCCCTTTGATTTTATTCTTCAGTTTGCTTTCCTTTGCAAAATGCTCACTGAGTCGGTTCATTACAATATCCAATGTACCTGATGTTTCACCGGCAGATATCATACTGATGAAAAATTCAGGGAAGGCTCCGTCCTGAGCTTTAATTGCTTCAGAGAAAGACTGTCCTTTCTGAACATCATCATAGATATTTCTCCATGTGTCATGAGCATATTTGTTTTCCTGCTGGTTATACAGGATATCCAGAGATTTAATAAGAGTCAATCCTGAAGAAAGCATTGAACTCAACTGCCTGCAACAGATGGCAAGCTCTTTTGTCTTAAATTTATGAGCGCCCCTCCTGTTACTTCCGCCAAAACTCATACCTTCTGTTACACTAACACAGAACAGTCCCTTATCAGCTATATAGTTGACAAGTTCCTGAGAATTTTCACACTGATATGAACCCTTAATTGTCTTTCCCGTAAAATCTTTTGCTACATAGGTAAAATTTTTCAAACGCTGCACCTCCAAAGCACTTATCTGGTACAATATTACTATTTTAAGTAAAGAAATTATAACATTTGTTCCTAAATATTTCAATACGTTTTGGGAAAAAAATGAATTCTGTTTATATTTTTGTAACATTTATCAAATATTAAATTACATATTTAGTTAAAAAATATAGCATTAATGTTTTTTCTTCTTATTCTGATTAAAGCAATGTACCAAGACTTTTATGTCACATTTTATTTTAACAACTCATAATATGTAATACCCTCGCAAAAAACAATTAAATTATTAGGACAAGGAGAAATTCTATGGATAATTTTGATGCAGATTTATATAATCTGCTTTTTTCTAATTCATCAAGCAGCCAGAACACTGCTGCTTCACCAATGAGCAATACAGTTCAGAATGCTGACAACTTAAACGCAGTTAACAACATGACTGCACCGGCAACTAACAATTCAATGATAAATCCAGATGTCTCAAATTCAGCTGATAATAAAATGAGAAACGTTGCTGACAAAGGCTCACAACTTCGCCAGCCTAAAACTGCTTTTCCTGCTGAAACGCCCGTTGGTATGGCATACGTACCATATCAGATGTGGGAAAAGACTTATGATAGCAATATAGGGTTTGCAAGAGGAACAGTTTTTCCTTCACTTGACAAGCCGTTTATAGGTGAGGAGGCCGTTCCGTATGAAAGAAAGAGATAACCTTTTAAAAAAAGTTCAGATGTATCAGTTCTGCCTTTTTGATATTCATCTGTACCTCGATTCTCATCCTTTCTGCAAGGATGCGCTCGAATATTATAAAAAATACAACGAATTAAGCAAAGAAGCTATTAAAGAGTATACAGAAAAATATGGCCCTTTAAATCATTCCGATGTTGATGTGTCTCATCACTGGACTTGGGTTGACGGACCTTGGCCATGGGAAATGGAGGATTAATTATGTGGCATTATGACAAGAAACTACAATACCCTGTTAAGATAAAAACACCAAATCCATCAGCTGCTAAGGTTATCATCAGCCAGTTCGGCGGGCCAGACGGTGAGCTCGGCGCTGCAACACGATACCTTAGTCAGAGATTTGCCGCTCCAAACCCACAGGTAAAGGCAATTCTCAACGATATCGGAACAGAAGAACTCGGCCACTTTGAAATGATATGTGCTATTATATATCAGCTCACCAGAAACCTTTCAATCAAAGAAATAAAAGAAAGTGGATTTGACACATATTTTGTTGACCATACAACAGGACTTTATCCGATAGCCGCTTCTGGTGTACCTTTCAGCGCAGATACATTCCAGTCAACCGGTGATCCGATAGCAGATTTACACGAGGATCTTGCTGCTGAACAGAAGGCAAGACTTTCATATGATAATATATTAAGATTAGTTGATGATAATGATATCCGTGATCCTATCAAGTTCCTGAGAGAACGTGAAATTATTCACTATCAGCGCTTTGGTGAGGGATTAAGGCTTGTTACAGATGAACTTGACAGCAAGAACTTCTATGCTTTCAATCCAAGCTTTGATATAAAGCCAAAGAACGACAATAATAAATAATACTATAATAAAGTGGGCTTGATAATTCAAACCCACTTTATCTATAATTGATTTTTATATATGTACATGATATATTATAGTAATAACAACAATTCTCGTATGACAAATATTTGGGAGATGATAAATATATGATGAGTATCCCTGAGCAAGCTATTGAATCGGGAAAAATATCTGTCTATGCGGATACAGACAGAGAATTTGTCAGCACTTTAATTACATACAACGAACATATGGCTGAGTGCAGATTAAAAAAGAAACGCCTTGATGAAATAGCATTTGCGTATAACATCGTTAATCCACTGATTATCGTTGGTATGATTGCGGGTACTGCCGAAACAATATTACGACATCCTTTGATTGCTATAATTATATTAATTATATATGCTGTGTTGTTTATTGCCTATTCACTTTCTGAGATTCACTATATCGTAAGTACACTTTTAAGTATATTACTATGGCTTTTAGATTTGAGATTTATCATTTTAACAATATTCAATATTACGTTAAGCTTAATTTACCGAAACCTCAACAAGACATTGAAAGCTGAGTCAGACTATCCTGTTTTCAGAGATATTTATATTTGCTATGAAAAAGGCAAT
>OCTV010000642.1_pt1 | contig 13647 bp, 16 predicted proteins | sample 1539101 | NCBI WGS metagenome assembly OCTV01 (sample SAMEA3991422, study PRJEB22521) | metagenome | biome: anthropogenic terrestrial biome; feature: sewage plant; material: sludge | place: Sweden | collected 2012-09-26 | reverse complement strand
CCTTTCTATTTGTCAACTCACAGGTTGACATTAAATAAGATAAGTCCGAAGCTTAACAGTTCAGCTCGATAATAGATGAACTGTTAAGCTAGTGCAAGGGATAGCCTGACCTCCAATAGAGGCAGGCGTAGGGAAATGAGTTGCTCGCAACCATTGAACTGTCCCTTGCCTTTCTATTTTCTATCTCTCCGGATAGAATGAAATAATCAACCGATGTCTGAAATCTCGATTCAATCATAATTGAGGTTTTAAAACTAGTGTCTAAGCTAGCAATTGAACGAGAATTCAGCACTAGTTCTCAGAATTCGACTCAACTTTTCAGCTTAGTGGACAATTGCATACGAGCATGTAATCTCTAAGTCGCACTACATTTTGATTGTCAATTGTGCTCTTGTTTAAATGAGTCCATCAAGTCCATGAATTCATCAAAAAGATAGCTAGCATCATGAGGACCAGGTGCTGCATCTGGGTGAAATTGTACCGAGAATCCTGGAAGGTATTTATGACGCACACCCTCGACCGATTTATCGTTGATTTCTTCATGCGTAATCATGAGACAATCCGGCAAATCTTCACGCGAAACCGCAAAACCATGGTTTTGGCTTGTAAAGTCTACACGACCAGTTACAATTTCTCTAACGGCATGGTTGAAACCACGGTGTCCAAATTTCATCTTATACGTCTTAGCACCATTTGCCTTGGCATACAATTGATGGCCCATACAAATTCCAAAAATAGGGATTTTCCCTTGGATACTACGAATCATCTCCAACGCTTCCGGTACATCATCTGGATTTCCAGGACCATTGGACAACATCACACCATCTGGAGAGAGTGCTAAGATTTCTTCTGCTGTCGTATCAAATGGAACTACAGTAACATTGCATTCACGCTTGGACAATTCACGTAAGATTGAATGCTTCAAACCAAAATCAACCAAGACCACGCTACGCCCAATTCCTGGAGCAGGATAAGCTGTTTTCGTTGATACTTGCTCAATATTGTTGGTCGGTAATACTGTCGCACGCAACTGATCTGTCAAATGCTCAATGGAATCACCCACATTTGCAATTGTTGCCTTCATAGTCCCATGTTTACGAATAATTTTTGTTAAGGCACGCGTATCGATACCAGAAATCCCTGGAATATTTTTTGCTTTTAAAAATTCATCTAGTGTTAGTTGGTTCCGCCAGTTGCTTGCCCGTCTGGCCCACTCACTAACAACTACTCCTTTACAAGTTGGATTAATGGACTCATAATCATCACGGTTGACACCATAATTCCCTACCAAAGGATATGTAAATGTTAAAATTTGACCATTATATGATTGGTCTGTAATGGACTCTTGGTAACCTGTCATGCCCGTTGAAAAAACCAGTTCACCAGTCACATCTAATTCGGAACCAAAGGCTTCCCCTTCAAAAATAGTTCCATCTTCCAAAATTAATCGTCTTTTTGACATAATAATAAGATATTAAGGGCGTTAAACGGACACAGTCAAAACAGGAGTTTGTTCAAGAACACTTGCGTTCGAGGAAAAACTATCTTTTTGACCCAGTCCGTAGCCCGAATTCAATTACAAAATCCGAGCAACAGAACACCCCTTCTCCTTTCTATTTGTCAACTCACAGGTTGACATTAAATAAGATAAGTCCGACGCTTAACAGTTCAGCTCGATAATAGATGAACTGTTAAGCTAGTGCAAGGGAAACTTTTATGCCTTGCCATTCACTATCGCTTCTAAGATAGCCATTCGGACAAATACACCATTTTGCATTTGTCGGACAATGCGTGATTTAGGTGCTTCAACCAAAAGATCAGCAATTTCTACATCACGATTAACAGGTGCTGGATGCATTACAATTGTTTGTTCTTTTAGTCGTTTATATCTATCCTCAGTTAATCCATGCAAACGATGGTAATGTTCTTTTGAAAAACTTTCTGACCCATCATGTCGTTCGTGTTGAACACGGAGCAACATCAAGACATCTAATTCTTCAATAATATCATCAATATTTACATGTTTACCATAAATATCAAATTCTTCCGCATACCATTCTTCAGGACCAGTAAAGTAAATATCAGCTCCCAATCGTTTGAGAATTTGCATATTTGATTTAGCAACTCTCGAATGAGTGATGTCCCCTGCAATAGCGATTTTTAACTGTTCAAAGCTGCCAAATTCTTCATAGATTGTCATCAAATCAAGCAGAGATTGACTTGGATGCTGACCTGAACCATCTCCTCCATTGACAATTGAAGTCTGTATTGTCGGACTATCAATTAATTGTTTGTAGTAATCTACCTCTGAGTGTCGAATCACACAAATATCGACCCCTAATGCCGACATGGTTAGAATTGTATCATAAAGGGTTTCGCCTTTATTTACCGAACTCGTGCGGGCATCGAAATCTATGATTCCCATTTCTAATCTAAGTTCAGCCATTTCAAATGATTTGTGAGTGCGTGTCGAATCCTCAAAGAATAAATTTGAGGCATAATATTTACGATATAAAGCAACAGGCTCACCTTTTTTGAAAGCTAATCCCCGTTGGATAAGTCCCAGCACTTCTTCATTCGAAAGTGTTTCCATAGTCACCAAATGTTTTAGAGATACTTTACCATCTACAATTGTCATGATACTTACCGCCTTTAATGTACTTGACTTATTCCGCTTCTACTAATAAAACAGCATCTTGTTGGTCAATTTCCGTCATATGAACAATGATTTCCTCTGTCCGACTTGTTGGAATATTTTTTCCAACATAATCTGCACGAATCGGTAATTCTCTATGACCGCGGTCAACCAATACAGCCAAACTAACGCGAGCGGGTCTTCCAAGTGACACAATATTATCAATTGCTGCACGAATGGTTCGTCCAGTATAGAGTACATCATCTACCAAGATAACATCCCGATCATTGACATCCGCAGTAAAATTCGTTGTATCTTCTTCAACTTTCACATCATCTCGGAAAGGCTTGGTGTCTAATTCACCCAAAGGTACATCAATCCCCTCAATTTGCTTCAGCCTTTCTTGAATTCGCTTAGCTATAAAAACACCTCGTGTTTTAATGCCAGCAAGAACGATATTGTCTAAATTTTTGTTGCGTTCGATAATTTCATATGTGATGCGGGTAATCGCCCGCTTCATGGTCATATCATCAACGATTTCTTTTGTCTTCATAAGACCTCCAAAAAATATAGAAAAAGTCTCCTTTTCCAAGGAGACTTTGAAAATATCAGCTAATATGGTCTTTGAGTCCTACGATTATTATGGCAACGAATAAAAAACATTGTTTCCTATTTCCCAATCCTGAGAATTTTGCTCATTATCAAAAGTAAACTAAAAGACAATCAAAACCAGCCTCATGATCATCGACTCCTTGTCTGCCTCTCTGGACAGGTATTAAAGGATTTATTAAGCAGAGTATAGCATAAAATACTGTCCTTGACAATTTTTTTGTTGAAAAAAATACTAACTTTCGGTTTTTAGTGAAAATCATTTTTAAACTGTTTATTTGGTACAACACATAGACACTTGATTCCAGCTAATCCAAATCCGCAGATAAGATAGGCTGCAAAAATAATTCCTACATAGGTCAATGCATACGACCAGCCATATTTAGGCACATTTAAAAAGAAATAGGCAAATGGACTATCCTTGGCATCCGGAATTGGAATCTTGAGGAAAAAGCCATTGATTAACCCAAAAATCATATACAGAACTGGTAATAACGTCCACCAAATCGGATCAAACCATTTATACTGGCGCTGATGATCCAGTAAGATGGTATCCAAAAAAAAATATAAAGGAACAATATAGTGGCAAAGTATATTTTCAACACGCCAAAAATCTTCGGCCAGTGGTGCCAACATAAAATGATAGACCACACAGGTAATCATTATTGACATTGTTACCGCAGCCTTTATTCGAAGGAACTGAGGACCTTGTAAATCGTTTCCCTTGAACATGGCATAAACCATATACACAGCGAACAGGGAGACCAGTAAGTTAGACTGCACTGTGTAATACATAAGCATACCTATTCCGTACTTGATAATCTCTAAAGCTGTACCAGTAACAGCTAAAATAGCCAGCAGACACCGACTGTAAAACAAAATACTTTGATGTTTCATAATATCCTTTCAAAAACGCGAAAAGACTGGTGAACCAGTCCTTTCCAAATCTATACTAAATTTTCTTAACGAACTCAGATTTTAACTTCATCGCACCGAACCCATCTATTTTGCAATCAATGTTGTGGTCACCTTCGACGATACGAATCCCTTTTACACGTGTACCTTGCTTCAAATCCTTAGGTGAACCCTTGACTTTCAAGTCTTTTATAAGTGTAACAGTATCCCCATCAGCCAAACGATTGCCATTTGCATCGATTGCCACTGGACCGTTTTCTTCTTCAGCCACATCAGCTGGGTTCCATTCATAGGCACATTCAGGGCAAACTAATAGTGCTCCATCCTCATAAACGTATTCAGAATTGCATTTTGGGCAATTTGGTAAAGTTTCCATTCATTGTCTCCTCAAATGTTATCTGTACTAGTCTATCATCTTTTTAAAAAATGAGCAAGTAGACCAAAACCATTCACCAAACTGAAATTTTCACTATTTTTTCAGAGAATGGTCTGTTCTCGAGCCCCTTGGCCTTTAGCAGTTCGGCGGAGATATTCTAGTGTATCTTGAAAAATAGCTGGCGCTTCTGCTGTAAAAGCAACTACCTCTCCAGTTCTAGGATGAGTGAATCCAAGAGTTCTGGCATGGAGAAATTGGCCATTTCCTTTTAAAGTTTTTCGCGGACCATAAACTTCGTCCCCAGCAACTGGATGACCAATATAAGCCATGTGAACCCGAATTTGGTGGGTTCTACCTGTTTCTAATGTTAATTCAACTAAGGTATAGTCATCAAATCGTTCCAATACTTGAAATCTCGTGACCGCTTTTTTCCCTTTTGCCGTCACAGCCTGTTTCTTACGATCCTTTTCAGAACGACCAATAGGAGCTTCAATGACTCCACGATCATTTGGAAGGTTTCCATGTACAATGGCCCAATACTTGCGAAGGGATTTTTTATCTTTCAATTCAGCTGCAAGTTTTGTATGGGCCTCATCATTTTTAGCAATCATTAATAAACCTGAGGTATCCTTATCGATTCGATGAACAATCCCAGGACGAAGGACACCGTTGATGCCAGACAAGTCTTTGACATGGTATAGAAGAGCATTAACTAAGGTCCCGGAAGTATGTCCAGCTGAAGGGTGCACAACCATTCCTTGAGGTTTGTTGACAACAGCGACATCTTCATCTTGATAAACAATATCTAAAGGAATATCTTCAGCGACATAATCAATTTCTTCAATTTCTGGTACTTGATAGGTAATGATATCCCCTTCTTGTACAGTATATTTTGCCTTCTTTACTTGACCATTGACCAATACCTGACCAGCCTTGATTTGGTCATTTGCCACCGAACGAGATAACTCTGTCAATTCTGACAATGCCTTATCCAGACGAACACCGCCTGTTTCAACCTTTATTTTCATCATACTCTTCTTTCAATATACATATAAATAACAATCCAACCCCAACCGACAAGCACATATCAGCGACATTAAAAATCGGAAAATTTATAAAATCCAGGTGAAACATATCAACAACATACCCCAAACGAACACGGTCAATAAAGTTACCCAAAGCTCCAGCCATCATCAAAGAAAGACTGAATAATGTCCATAGACTTCCTTTTATTTGTCGAATATAGTACCAAACCAGCCCAATCATTACAACAATAGTTACTATCGTAAAAAACCATTGTTGATTTTGCAAAATCGACCAAGCTGCACCATAGTTGCGTAAATAGGCCAAACTCATGAAACCAGGTAAAAATTTTCTTACTGAATCTAACTCAATATTCGCAACTGTCCAAGCTTTCACATATTGATCAATAGCAATTAAAACCGCCGCAAGGAGCGGAAACCCAAATTTACGCATGTTCTTCCTTCTTTTTATCAAAATATGACTGCAAAGTCTCCACAAAATCCTGTGCGCATTGACTCAATTCATCACTCGCACGTTTAACGTAGACCATGCGATTGTCAACTTTTCCTTTAAATGGTATCACTGTAATCCCATTCACACTCTCATCATCCAAGTAACCCGAACCAGTCGCATAAGCGTCTGTACGTTCTAAAATGCCATTTAAGGTAGCTCGATCGGTCACGTCAAAAACTACTGATGAGTCAGAGGTGTCAATCAGATTTTCTGAATAATATAGATAGGCTTCCTTCTCTTGGGTAAATCGAACAGTCGGTAAACCAACCAAATCTGCTGGTTCAATCTCCTCTTTATTTGTCAAGGGATGATCTTCCCGAAGGTAGATATGTGTTTGGAAATCAGATAAATCAATCGCTTGCAAATGAAGTTTATCTAACTTTTGCATGATACCTTTAGTATTTTTATCATTTAAATAGATAATACCTAATTCACTATATCCTTGGGCAACCTCATCTAAAATTTGTGCTGTGGTTGATTCAAAAATACGAAAATGAGGATATTGTGGATGTTGTCTAGAAAACTCGGTAATCAATGGAGGCAAAAAGTCATAGTGTTGACTAGAAATAGAAAAAGTTTTCTCGCCTTCTTCAGGTTGCAAGTAAAGATGTTCAAACTGATCAAAACCTTTTACCAAATTTTGAGCTTTTTCATAAAAATCCATCCCTTTTTGCGTTAAAAAGGTGCCAGAACTGGTTCGACTAAAGATTTGAAAACCAAGCTCTGTTTCCAAATCTTTAATGGAAATGGATAAACTTGGCTGAGAAACATACATCTTTTCCGCTGCTTCTCGAAACGTTCCACTATTAGCAATAGCTACTACGTATCGTAATTGTTGAATATTCATCGTAAAATCCTCTTTTATACTACTTTTTCTATTATACCAGAAATATGTAGATTTTGGGAGACTTCAAATTACACCATAAAGCGTCACTTCTATACCAACCTATAAAGAGATGAAAGACCAAGGGTTAAAATACACATTTCAACAATCATCAGTCCAAAGTTGTATAGTATCTTTTTCCAATCATTATAAAAATGGCAATCAAAAGATTGATTTTCAAATGTTTGGAGAAAATATCCAGACTTCAAAAGAATTACCCCACATGGATTTAGACACACCCACTGCTCCCTTTTGTTTGAAGCTGGTGCTACTATCAAGAAAGACTCGGACATGAAAACATCCAAACAACCATGGACATCTACGCTCATGTTACTCAAAAAGCAAAGAATGAAGTTGCCGACAAGTTCGCTTCCTACATTGGTTTTTGAAATATGGGTATCACGATGAGTATCAAATCAAAAAAATAGGCCTTCCGAAAACTCGGAAAGCCTTGTAATATAAGGTTTCTAGACCTTATTTTGCGATTGGGTAAACAGATACTTGTTTCTTATCGCGACCTTTACGTTCGAAGCGTACAACGCCTTCTACTTTAGCGTAAAGAGTATCATCTCCACCACGTCCTACGTTAGCTCCTGGGTAGATTTTTGTACCACGTTGGCGGTAAAGGATTGAACCACCTGATACAGTTTGGCCGTCAGCAGCTTTCGCACCAAGGCGTTTCGCTTGTGAGTCACGACCGTTTGACGTTGAACCTCCACCTTTTTTGTGGGCCATAAATTGCAAGTTAGCAAGATTCAAGTTTAACATATGTTATTCCTCCGAATTTCTGTAATGATTGCTTCAAGCTACGCCTTAAGCGTTGATAGCGTTGATAACAACTTTTGTGTAAGGTTGACGGTGACCTTGTTTGCGGTGGCTACCTTTTTTAGGTTTGTACTTGAAGGCAACAACTTTTTTCTGTTTACCTTGTTTTTCAACAGTACCAACAACAGTAGCGCCTGCTACAAGTGGAGTACCCACAACAGTTTTCTCACCACCAACAAGAACTACTTCTTCGAAAGTAACTTCTTGACCTGCTTCAACGTTCAATTTTTCAACGTAGATAGCTTGACCGACTTCAACTTTAACTTGTTTGCCGCCAGTTTTAATGATTGCGTATGTGCTCATTATGCACCTCCTATGATTTTTGGGTCTTGCCCGAATTTGATGTGAAGACTCGCCTAGTACCGTGGGTCGAACCACTTTATCTTGCTCAATAAAAATTAAGTCCAGACTAGCTTCAATAGTCTAAGGATAGACTATTGAAGGTTGGAAATGTAACGAACATAGTTCGTGTCGTCGCAGGTAGAACTTAGTTTCACCAAGTTAAGACAACGACGTTAGAGCTTAATTTTTGCAGAGCAACGGCATTCGTGCGGTTGCACAGGAAATGTGCATAGTCAACAGTCCTATTATAACAAAAACACCTGCAAATGCAAGTGTTCTGTATCACTTTTCTTACATTTCAAAAACTTCGCTCTCCTGCTTGTTTGGTAAGAATAGAGAGAGGACGATTCCGACAAGAGCTGGTAATAACCAAGTTAGTGATTGTCCAGCCAATGGCAGAGCTGAGATGATTTTTGAAACAGCAGTCCAGTTGAATTGTCCCGCTAAAACTTCTACCAATGACAAAGCTGCCACTAGTCCCACAGTTAATTGCATACCATAGGTCGAAAGCGGTACAAATTTGTTAACAATGGTAATCAAGACAATACAGATAGTAATTGGATAGAGAACCAAAAGAACTGGAACAGAGAAGGTGATGATATTGTTCAAACCGAGGTTGGAAATTCCAAAGCCAATCAAAGTAAAGATAGTCGCATATACCTTGTAGCCAAAACATGGAAAACGCTCAGCGAAAAATTCACCTGAAGAAACAATCAAGCCAGCCGTCGTCGTAAAGCAAGTAACGATAACCATAGCAGCTAAGAAAATTTGTGCACCTGGTCCAAAAATAGCCTGTGTTGCTTGCGAAAGAATGTAAACACCCTTGTTGGTATCGGAAGCCAAAACATCAGCAGGCACTGGGAAATGATTACCTAGGAAAGCCAAACCGACATATAGTGCTGAGAATGCTAAGGCTACAACAAAACCAACAGACCAGATAGTTGAAACATATTCTTTCTTGCTGGAGAAACCAAGTTGTTTTAAGGTATTCACCGCTACAACACTAAAAGCAATTGAGGCAAGGGCATCAAGGGTGTTGTATCCTTCAATAAATCCTGTACCAAATGCCTGTCCAGCTGAGTAAGCATCGGCTGCAGGAAGTGGATTTGTAGAACCATATTTAACAACACCTAGCACCACTAAAATCACAATCAAAATCGCAAAAACAGGGGTTAAAATACGTCCGATACTGTTTAAAATCTGAGATGGATTGAGGGCAATCAGATAAGCTGCCACAAAGTAAAAAGCTGTAAAACCAAACAACCATAGACCCAGATTCGCATCGCCCAACAATGGAGCAATTCCAACCTCAAATGACGTTGTAGCTGTACGTGGAATTGCAAAAAATGGTCCAATTGCCAAGTACAAAGCAACAAGATAAACAGTAGCAAACAAGGGTGAAATCTTACGTGAGATCTCATGCACGTACCCTTTAGGGTTGAGTGTTCCTACAATCAAAGCAATCACGGCAATACCGACACCAGATACAACAAATCCTAAAATGGCTGGCCAGAAATGTTCACCAGACAAAATACCGAGCGCTGGAGGAAATATCAAATTTCCTGCACCAAAAAACATACCAAACAGTAGTAAACCTGTTAGGGCTCCTTTTTTCATAAAAACTCCTTCTTATCTTTTTCGAAAGTCCATTATACCACAAAAATTCGATTTTTCCGAACGTTAGGTTATAAAGGTAACGACACCTAAGTCAAATAATTAAAAAACGCATCAAATCATGTTAAAATTAACCTTCATTTGATGCGCTGAATGAATTTCTTTCTAAAGTTGTCTATTCTTTCCCAACAGTGTCAGGCATTAAACTTCATCAACAGTTTACAGTAAATCTTCGATTAAATTGTCAATCTCATCTTTCGCTTCCACTTTTGGAGTAATCTCTGTCACAATAATTCCTGCAACAGCACGTTCTACCAATCCTTCTACATCCATACGTGCTTCGTATTGCTCGACATTCTTGATTTTAGGATTAGTTTTTGGACGGTCAGGGGCAAAGATGGTACAGCAATCCTCAAATGGCTGAATGGAAATATCAAAGGTATCAATTTCTTGCGCAATATCAATGATTTCCAACTTGTCCATTGTGACAACAGGACGGATAACAGGTGTATTGGTCACAGCATTGATGGCCTGCATGGATTCCAAGGTCTGACTTGCCACTTGTCCTAGACTTTCACCATTGATAATAACCATGGCACCACGTTCTTCACGAACTCGGTCTGTAATCCGCATCATGAAACGACGTGTCAAGGTCATCAAATATGCTTCAGGTGCCTTTTCCTTGATTTCTTCCTGAATTTCTGTAAACGGCACTTCGATAAAGGTGATATTACCACCAAAGGCAGTCAATTTACGAGTCAAATCATGGGCTTTCTTAAGTGCACCTGGACTCGTATAAGGCGGGCTAGCAAAGTGGAGGGCTTCAATTTCAACCCCACGTTTGAGAGCCAAATAGCCCGCAACAGGCGAATCAATACCCCCTGATAACATAAGCGTTCCTTTTCCAGATGTTCCAACTGGCAGACCACCTGCTCCCTTGATTTCTTCATGGGAAATGTAAGCAGCGTCAGGACGAATCTCCACTCGCAAGGTAATATCTGGTGACTTCATTTGCACTTGCACATTTGGAATAGCTGTGAAAACCGCATCTCCAAGGACTTGGTTTAGGTCACGGCTGTCCAATTCAAAATTGTGGTCACTACGACGCGCAGCAATCTTAAACGTCATACCGTCCTTATAAATGTTTTTCATGATGTCTTGAACCGCTTCTTTCAAAGCTGGAACAGACTTTTCAATCTTATAAGATGGCGCAAAATTTTGGATACCAAAAATCTTTTTCAGAGATGCTGAAACTTCCTGATAATCCGCCCCATTCAAATAGACATGACCACGGTCACGATCAAAATAAACCGTCACTTCTGGGTAAACAGAAAGGACGTGCTTGATATGGTTGCGGAGTTTGTTGACAAACCGCATCTTGTTTTTCCCTTTGATTGACAATTCGCCATAGCGAATCATAATTTCTGAATAGTTCATTCTACCTTACTTTCTGTGTATTGTGATAAATTTGTTTAAAAATCGTGAGAAATTGTTCGATTTGCCCCATATCGTTGTCACCATCCAAGCTGACACGGACTGCAGTTTGTGCCAACTTCTGCGGAACACCCATGGCAATAAGTGTACCCGCAGGTTTCCCTGCCTTAGACGAGCAGGCAGATGTAGTTGAAATATAAATCTGATGGTCCTCAAAAGCATGAACAATGACCTCACCACGAATATTCTTAATTCCAAAGGTCAATATACTAGGTACAAAGTTTTCCATTCCAGAAAAGACCGTCACATCTTGATACTTGCTCAATTCATCCACCAGAATCTGCTTCATAGCTGCCAGTTGCTTCTGGCTATCTGCTGCCTTGTCCAGGGTCAAGCGGAGCGCCTTAGCTGTCGCGGCAATACCAGCCACATTTTCCGTAGTTGAGCGCTTATCGCTTTCCTGTCCTCCGCCTGTCAATAGCGGAGCGATTTTCTTACCTGCTTTGATATAGACGAACCCTACACCTCTTACAGAATGGAATTTGTGACCTGAAAAACTAGCAAAATCAACTCGGTCTGTCAGATACTGTTCCGTTGGCACCTTGCCGATAGCCTGCACAGCGTCCACATGGAAGGAGATGGTGGGTTTATCAGCTAGAAGTTGTGAAATTTCCTGAATCGGCTGAATGGCACCAATTTCATTGTTGACGGCCATGACAGAAACCAGTGTGGTATCTGGACGAATCAAAGTCTCCAAAGCTGAAACATCAACAAAACCTTGGGTATTGACCGGAGCCAAATCCACCTCAAAACCTTGTGTTTTGAGCCAAAGTGCTGACTCTTTTACCGCTGGATGCTCGATAGCTGAAACGATGATGTGCTTACCCAGATGTGCTTTCTCAAATGCGACACCTTTAATGACCCAGTTATCACCTTCTGTACCGCCTGAAGTAAAAAAGATTTCCTTGCTTTCTTTCCCCAATAGCTCTGCTATTTGCCTACGGGATGCTTCTAGGATTCGTGTCGCCTGTGTGCCAAGGTTGTGCAGGCTGGAGGGATTTCCCCAAATTTTCGTAGCAACTTCCGTGTACGTTTTAATAACTTCTGGCTGAGTCTGTGTTGTGGCTGCGTTATCGAAATAGATCATTATTTTCATTCCTTTGTTTGCAATGGTCCTATTTTATCACGTTTCACATCTTGTTTCCACTCTTTAAGTTAGATTTAAACTTCATTTCATACACTAGGTTCGGAGGTATACCATGAATACACGTTCAAAAAAAGAAAATACAAGAAAAGTCGCTGGACTTTCCCATTTCCAAAAGGTTCTGACCTTTATTGGATCCATTTTAGGGATTATCACTGCATGCATTACGATTTACACCTTTAGCTCCAAATCATCTGCTCAATCAGTGTCAAATACAAGCAGCTCAACTCTACAAGTGCCTTCTAATACTGATATACAAAGTTCTAATCAAGAAGGAACGACCAGTAGTTCTTCAACCAACTCATCTACATCAACAGCAGATGAGACTACTCAAACAACTACAAGTAGCTCAACAGCAACATCAGAAGTCTCCTCCTCTCCTACTGATTCCTTCTCAACAGGAACAAGCAGTGAAACAAGTTCAACTACTACTTCCAGTGCAGAAGTGACTAGCGGAGCTTCTGAAAATACTTCTGGCCAATAAAAACACATAAATACTTGTCTCCCTGTTTAATATTTAATATACTAATTTTAGGGGTGATGGAATGAAATACTTCATCCTAAAAGTGCCAACTTTCTTATGGTTACTCACTTTAACAATTTTAGGTAATTTTTTCCTATATTCACTTTTTTTTAAATCCGTTTGTGTCCTATTTTCTCTTTGTCTTAGGGAATCTAACTGTTTCTAGTATACATATTTCAAATAAGATTTTGATGAAAATGGGCGTTATACCCCTTTACAGACTCTTTGGTGGTGGGTTTTGGGTTTTGTAGTCATTTTCATTGTGATGAAATTTTTCTTACAAACCACTTTAACACAATTATTTGCAATCATAATATTCATCGTACTCGGCGGATTTGGTTACCGTCTTATTGAACACTTTGCAGTTTACAGATATCATTACTTGGAAAAGGAATGTCAAAAACTCCTTTAATTCATCTCCTCAAGAAATCAAAAACAGATTGGGTATCACAAGGAAAACTCAATCTGTTTTTTACACTCTTCGAAAATCAAAATCAGACCTTGTTGACTTTGCATGATGAGTGTCAAGCTCCAGCGGAACTTGACAGCCTGTTTCCTTGAAATTTAAAAGGAACAGAGTTCTATTTTCATCAGAGCGAAACGAACTACGTTCGCCTATTTCCAACCTGCAAAGGTTCCCCGAACCTTTGGAGCAAGTCGGATTTTGAATTTCATTGAGTATTAGTATTCTACATTCAAGAATCGAAAACGTTTTCGAAGCGGTTCATAACCCTCACCTAAAATTCCGGTC
>OCTV010000641.1_pt1 | contig 13652 bp, 13 predicted proteins | sample 1539101 | NCBI WGS metagenome assembly OCTV01 (sample SAMEA3991422, study PRJEB22521) | metagenome | biome: anthropogenic terrestrial biome; feature: sewage plant; material: sludge | place: Sweden | collected 2012-09-26 | reverse complement strand
CGGTATCGACCGACTCTGCATGCTCTTGACAGATACTACTACTATTCGAGATGTGTTGTTATTCCCTACAATGAAGTAAGACAGCTCAAAAACGTTGTTATATCAAGGTTTTATGAGTGTGAATGGCAAAAGTTACCAAAAATTTACCACATCTTATACAAATAGTTGTAAAAACTTATAATGACTTACAGCTTCTCTTGGACTATTCTAAGGGAAGTTTTTTAGTTTCTGGGCATCAAAAAATGACAGCAGATTTTCTACTGTCATTTATGTGTTTCCGAAAAAGATAGATTTTTAGTAAAAAATTATTTAGAGTCAGCTAATTTAACATCTAATTGACTCTTGAAATTCATTATATCTTTCTCAGAGAGTTTCTTAAAGAATATATCAAAATCTTTAGGTGTCAAAAATGTAAATTTATATCTAGTCAAATTACCTTCTGATTCATGCTTTTCATTTATAAAATTAAAATGTTTAATCGCTGCTTTGTTTTTCCCAATATTCTCTGCATCAGGATCAGAAATTTGTGCATCATCCTTAACCTCCACCGCTGTAATATTATTACCCTGCTTAATAAACCAATCTGGGTTAAATTGTCCATTTTTATAATGTGTTCCTTTTTGCCAAGAATAGTCTATGCTATAAAAGGACATATCATCTGATTTTATAAATGAATCAATACTTTTGATAACTTCTACGTCTGTAGTCATTCTGCATAAAAATTCTTTTTCAGGATTGCCAGTTGTAACTATCCCATACTGAGGGGTTTTAAAATTGTATTTATTATCTATGTACTTCGTTCTGTAGCCATTCGATGTATCGGTTAATTCTTTAAAAGTATCTAAACTTGCTTTGTCAGATAAAAGGCTATCTTCCAAATCAGAGCTATAGAAGAGAACTTTGTTCATTCTAAATCCGCTTATTTCAGAAGTGTTTTTAGGTAATTTAGCAGTCGAAACCAAATAAAATTCTTTGGGTTCTATATCATATGTAACCACTTTCGATCCATCCCTAAAGATAACATTCATTGATGACAAAAATTTATTCTTAAGATTTTTTGTAATGTACGAATTTCCGCTCTTCTTCAATGACTCCTCAACCATATTTTGTATCTTTGAAACTGGCCATAGACTTTGATATTCACTCACATACTCACGATCTTCTAAGTCTTCGAAGCGACTATATAAGATGTTTGCCATTTCCTCCACTGTCACCAGCTCATGTTCATACTTTGTTTGAAATTGTCTGTCTGAGTTAGTTTTAATGTCAGTAAGGATAATGGTGCTCTTACCAAATTTATCATCTGTTGGTAGATTAACCCCATTTTCCCATAGATTATAAGTCCCCATTTTTGGATAATCTTTAGTGTCAGGTTTTGAAGAATATTTTACATTCGTCAAACTGAAATTATAATTTGATTCTTGATTAACAGACAAAGTGATTCGCTGTCTAATCTCCAGAACCTCATTTACAAGTGCCTCTACATTGGCAGACCATTTTTCATGGTTAAAAACTGTCACTGTCGGGGCACCCCACTTGCTAGTATCCCACCCCTCTGGAACACGCAAACCTCTTCCAAGAACTTGAGCAATCAAAAGTTTTGAGTTAAATGCTCTTTCGTCATCTGGAACAATCTGAAATACTCGTTTAACATCCCAACCTTCAGTAAGCATTGAAACACTAAAGATAAATTCCACTAGATTACCTTTTTCATTAACTTTAGACAATTTCATTCTATCAATAGCTGCTTTCTGTCCACTATGAACTGAAAGAACTATGTCATTAACTTCTGCATCAGTCAAATTTCTTTGTATTTTTAGAAATTTTTTAAATGCTTTAGCCTGACTATCGGCAAGGGTTTGTTTTGATGTTACTATAATGGTAATCGGCTTAATACCAAGTTCTTCAGGAACTTGCGATGCAATTTGGTTATGGGAATTCAAAATTACTTGCCATCTCTCGTCCTTTTCTTTTGGAATATCTTCTTTTGAAATGTATTCTATATCCTTAACAAACCCCTGTTCTATTGCATCACGAAGAGAGAAACGATAGATAACATTTGAAAAGTAGTCATTCCCACTTTTATTCTTTCCTTTATAGGCTGTTCCTGTTACGCCAATAACATATTTGAAATTGATATTATTACTTCTTTCATCTTCTATGAAATTTTTCCATTCATTTGTTTCAGAATAATAAACATGATGAACTTCATCATTCAATACAAGTGTCTTTTCACCATTACCTTTCAAGCTATCAACTATTGAATTTCTAGCTGATTGGGCTTTATAAATAGCATTTCGGTTTTCAATCGCAATGGAATTCTCTACAAGTGTACTGTCTCCATTTAAAATTTGAGGAGGTACAAAGTTATCCCCGAGAGTTTTGAGAAGTTGCTGATTTCCTAATAAATCTTTAAATTTTTGAGTCAACTCACTTTCGATGGTTACACTGGGAACTAATACGAGAACTCGAGAGACTTTTTTTGTGGCAAGCATAACAAGAGCTATCGCAAACATAACATATGATTTACCAGTTCCTGTTGCTAAATCTAGAGTTGCTGATAACTTGTCAGATAAATCTAAATCATCTTGCATCAAATTAAAATCATTGTTCCATCTTGCTCTTATAACTGGATTTTTTTCAAAATTCTCTTTTGCTAATGCTGTTATATCCTTATATTCACCAGAGTTGAGAAAACGTAAAGCAGTTTCAGCTGCTTCTTTCTGATAGTTTCTTTTTCCAAATAGCATATCAAAGAAATTTTGAAAAAATCCTTCGTCCCAAACTACAGGGTTTACGTTTTTACTAACTTCTAGGACTAAATCGCTATCTTTATATTCCATTATGCCATTTCTCCCCTCGTTGTTACAAACTCATTTCCAAATTTATCTACAAATATAAACATCGCTTGACCATCAATTTCGCTTTCATCAAATATTATAGATTGATTTTCATCGAAATCTTTATGGTAATACACTCTGTCCACATTGAAGGCTTTATTATCATACGTTAAATCAACTAAAAGCATTGAAAACGCCTCAAAACCACTTATATTTTCTTTGCCTTTCAATCTAGAAAATGATTCAAAAGAATTAACCTTTAGTTTTTCTCCAATAATTTCAAAATCAACTTTGGGTTTTCGCATAAAATCAAATCCGTAAGCATCAACAACCGCATTTACCGAGTCAGTATCGTCTGCCTGTAAAGTACCTTTGAAATTCTCAGTAAATTTTTGGTACATTGAATATGGAACACGAAGAATATTAAATATTGTATTCCACTCACCGTCATTATCATACTCATCTACTGCAAAAGTAAATTTCCCTTGCGGAGCAATAATGAATATCTCACTAGGGGAAGCAGAACCTAAACGAGAATAAATCTGTTCCAAAGTATCTTCTGATATTTTCGCTTTCAGTTCATTTAATTCATTAGGTGAGTAAACCTTAACTAATGAGCCATCTTTCATCCCATCAAAAGATAAACCTTTGATTACTTGATAACATGGTTGGACATTATATAAAGCCATGGCAAACTGTTTCCACTGTGTACTATCAAAAGAATTTAGCTTTTCATTATCATACAGACCCGCATCATAAACCGCAAAAGGTTTGTAGCTTTCAATTCCTATAATTCTTTTTTGAATAGTATAAATAGATAACTTCCCTGCATCTACAGTAATCCATCTTCTACCTAACTTTTCTGCTACTGCAGCAGTCGTCCCAGAACCACCAAAACAATCAAGAACTAAATCTCCCTCATTAGACGAGGCTTTCACAATACGTTCTATAAGCTTTTCAGGTTTTTGTGTAGGATATTTAATGCTTCTCCTCTCGTTACTCATTGAATTTAAGCTCCGTAGTTCATCACTTTTATAAAATGTCCACACATCATCTTCCGGCTGTCCTTCATCAGCATATACTCTTTTTCCAGAATCTCCTCTGACCATATAGATTCGCCCATCTTCATCCGTTTTGTCATATCTTTTTAAGTTTTTAGGTGGAATAGTGACTGTATTATAAATGTAATTATTAGTTTTTGTATACCTTAATATGCTATCATGCTTCCTTTTAAAATCTTTTTTAGGGGCTGTTCCAATATCATAATGCCAAATTATTTCATTTTTGAAATTTCCCTCACCCAAGATTTCATCCATCAATATTTTAATATAGTGTGCTTTATGCCAATCCAAGTGAACATAAATAGAGCCATCATCAGACAGCACTTCCCTCAATAGGATTAGTCGTTTTCTTAACCATTCTAAAAATTCTGCACCAGCTAATTTATCTGAATATGCCTTAGCATCTTTATTAGAAAAATCTTGTTTAGTAGCAAAAGGTGGATCAATATAAACTAGACGAATGCCGTCTGTTCCATCCGCATTTTTCAGTTCACCTCTATGCTTCATTTCTACAAGAGTTTTTAAGACTTGTAAATTATCTCCGAAAATAATTTTATTTAACCAATCATCTTCAGTCGCATCACCAAATCTTCGATTTTCTTGCAAAGGCACGGCAAAAGTTTGGCTAATAATAGCTTGTTCACTTTCTTTGCCATAGTAGGTTAATTCATATTCTTTTCGTGCGGGGGGAAAGAGTACACGTGCAAACTCCGTAGAGACCTCATTGCCGTTCATGACTTCTTCCTGTGCCTGAGCTAATAGTTCGAGAAGTTCTTTTTGTCTGTTATTATCCATAGTTTTCCTCTTAAAGGGAGACCGTTAAGATTCCTTTGTTATATTCATAACAAAGGAGGCTAGCCTCGATTTTAATTTTAAATTTATGATTCTATTTTACCATATTTATCACTGAACTCTCTCAAGTATATAAACTTCCTCACTCCCTCTTCTGTCTTACTGAACTCAACAGTAAAATAAAAATAATGGTCTCGTCCGTCTTTACTGTGACGTTTGCTGAGTTTAAAGTAGTTCCTTTGGCTCATCGCCATTACTCTGAGGATATCATCCGTAAGAGTTGTTAGTGGCTCTCCTAGTTCAGAATAGCGGTAGAAATCCTCTTCAAACTTGAGATAAGACATAGAGAAATAGTTGATTTGTAGCTTTCTTTTATAAATTTCTTTTCTACTCAAAATCTGTCTCCTCCGTCATATTGATGGATAAAATATCCTTTACTTGAAGCAGCTGATATTTATCAGTTGTTTTTATTGTAATTTCCTTTGGACTAATTTCTGTCACTCTTCCAAAGTAGGTATTTTTAATATTCTTTCCTTTCATGACAAATATTCCTTGGAGTTGTGAAGCGTAGAGTTGACCAATTAAGACTAATTTTTTCATATCAGTCAAATCAGATGTCATGTTAATTCTATTCCTATCTTCATCTAGTGAGGTAGAGTGTTCTGATAGGAAAAAGCCCATCCATTTCATTTCATTACGTAAAACACTCTTGGACATTCCTAGAGTGTTTTTGCATGCAAAAAAAGCCTAGCCAACTGACCAAGCTTTTAAGGAGATTATGAAAAATATTTAGGATTGATAATAGTATAGCTCATCTTATCAACTATCTCATCAGTCTTGGGACTGATTCTCTTCTTTCTTAGCAAAATAATCTCGGACAATTGGCGCAACTTCTTTTCCATAGAGTTCGATGGCATGGAGGACATCCTCATGTGGCATTGATCCGATTGGGAGATGGAGGAAGAAACGGTCCAAGTCAAGTGTTTCAATGGTCTTAATGATTTTAGCTGCAACATGTGTTGGATCTCCGACGATGGTCGCTCCCTCATCTGTAAGGGAGTAGAGATATTGCGCCTTTGTCATTTCGCCCCAATGTGGACGGTCTTTTGCAATATTATTGGTCACAACTTTAGTAGGATGGAAATAATCTTCTACTGCTTTATCATGGTCATCAGCTATCCAACCCCAAGAATGGGCTGCTACCTTGGTCTTCTTCGGATCGTGGCCTGAGTTTCGGGCTACCTTACGATAGGCATCCGCCAATGGTTTAAAGCGATGAGCACCTGCACCAATGACTGCATACACAATAGGCAGGCCTTTCTTTGCAATCTTGATAGTAGATTCTACATTGCCTCCAGTTGCGACCCAAATTGGAAAATCTTCCTGAACAGGACGTGGATAGACCGGCTTATTATCCACGGACTGAGTGAAATGCCCATCCCACTTGAGATTTGTTTCCTTGTCAATTTCCAAAAGCATATCCAACTTTTCATCAAAGAGTTCTTCATAGTCATAGAGGTCATAGCCAAACAAGGGAAAAGACTCCGTAAAGGAACCACGACCAGCCATAATCTCTGCTCTGCCATTTGATAAAGCATCGATTGTGGCATATTGCTGGTATAGTCTCACAGGGTCCATGGAGGAAAGGATAGAAACTGCCGATGTTAGCTTGATCTGCTTGGTATTGACGGCACCAGCTGCCAGCACAATCTCAGGTGCAGAAACCGCAAAATCTTCTCGGTGATGCTCCCCAATCCCATAAATATCCAGCCCCACCGCATCTGCTAGCTCTATTTCTTTGACTAGTTGGCGTATCCGCTCGTCGTGGCTGTAAGTCTCGCCAGTTTTTTCTAGTGGAGTTGTTTCGCCAAATGTTGAAATACCTAATTCTACCATGATGTGTTCTCCTTTGAACTTATTTTTTTCTTAATTGATGAGATAATTTTATCTCTAATTAGTGATAAAGTCAATTGATTTGCTCAAAAAAGAAAAACGACTAGGATAACCTAATCGTTCCTGTTGTATTACTCATAACGCAGAGCTTCAATCGGATCAAGTTTCGAAGCTTTATTGGCTGGTAATACCCCAAATACTATACCAACAATCGCAGAAAAGGCCAAGCTACCTAGTACAACTGGTATGGAGATTTCTGCCGTCATATTTTCCCCCATCACCTTTGTAGCGTTGAGAATAAACACGATAGTTTGGGCAATAGCTAAACCGATCGCCCCCCCCAGAGTAGTCAGCACCATCGCTTCAATCAAGAATTGCAGGAGAATATTTCCTCGGGTTGCTCCCAGTGCTTTTCGGAGACCAATTTCACGAGTTCGCTCAGTGACAGAAACCAACATAATGTTCATGACACCAATACCACCAACAAGCAAAGAGATCCCTGCAACTGCACCAATAAACATTGTGACACCAGCCATCTCACTTCTAAAGGAATCCAGCATAGCTGACATATCATAAATGTCATATCTTGCTTCTTTCAAGCCAGTAACTTTCGTTAAATAATCTGCTGCTGCTTGACCAACTTCCCCTGCACGACTAACATCATCTACGTGAAGATATAGACCTCGATTCTCATTTACTCCCATTTCGGTAGCCAATTGAGTGTTGGTCATAATGGCATTCCCACCAGAGTTCATTCCGTAAAGGGCTGAACCAGCTTGTGGATCTGTATAGACACCAACGACAAGGTAAACGTTTTGATTTACACTAACTGTCTGGTTAAGGGCTGCATCCATACTACCGAAAAGTTTTTCAGCTAAATTGACATCTAACATCATAATGCGCGAATATCGAGAATAATCATTTGGCATAAACTTTCTACCAGCCAATATCTCTAACTCTTTCACATCAAAATAGGATTGACTAACACCATTTATAAAGACATTATCAGCTTTCTTACTTCCTGCAGACACTTCAGCAGTATTTGATAAACTAATATAGTAATTACTAATCCCATCAATTTCTAATAAGCCCTGAAGCATCGCATCTGTCAAATCAGGTTCTTCTTCCATTGACATTTCACCACCACCAATACTACCAAAAAATCCCATTGAGGAACTTTCATCCGATTCGGTGTATGGCATAAAGTAGACTTCAACATTATTTTGGTCTCCAGCAAGAGCTTTTTCAATACTCTTACTCATACCAGTTCCCAAGGCAACGATAACAACAACAGCTGCCACACCAATAATAATCCCCAACATGGTCAGTAAAGAACGCATTTTATGTGCGAGGATTGATTTTAAGGCAAATTTCCAATTTTCCATTTAAATCTCCTCTCTACGTCTATCTTCAGTAATGACACCGTCTCGTAAAACAATTGTCCGTTTCGCATATGCAGCGATTTCAGGTTCATGAGTTACCATAATGATTGTCTTACCTTCATTATTGAGTTCTATTAATAATTCCATAATCTGCTGACCGGTCTTCGTATCCAAAGCACCTGTTGGTTCATCAGCAAGAATAATCGCAGGAGTATTTACTAAGGCACGCGCAATAGCTACCCGCTGTTTTTGACCACCTGATAATTCAGACGGTAAGTGGGTCATACGTTCTGCCAATTCGACCTTCTCCAGGTATTGCTTGGCCAATTTTTTTCGTTTTGCTGAGGGAACACCTGCATATATCAACGGTAATTCAACATTTTGTAATGCATTTAATTTAGACAACAAGAAGAATTGTTGAAAGACAAAGCCGATTTGATCATTTCGAACTGAAGCTAATTTTTTCTCAGATAACTGACTAACTTCCTCCCCCTCCAACCAATAATTGCCTGAACTAGAGCGATCTAATAAACCTATTATGTTCATTAAAGTGGATTTACCAGAGCCCGAAGGCCCCATAATCGCTAGAAATTCACCTTCTTCTACCTCTAAGTCAATATCCTTAAGGACTCGAAGTTCTTGATCACCATTTCTATAGGACTTATTGATATTAGTCAGCTTAATTAGCTGGTTCTTCATAGGCTTCTACCTCTTTTCCATCTTCTAAGTCCAATGTTGGGTATGAAATGACATGATCTCCAACTGCCAATCCTGTTTGCACTTCCTGATTTATCGCATCAGCATTTCCTAAAGTAACTTCTACTTTTTTAGCCTTCCCATCTACAATTGTCCAAACAAATGTCTTATCTTCCTCATAAACAACTGCTGTCACAGGAACTAATATATTTTTGCTTGTATTCACTACTTCAATATTCACAGTGAACCCTTGTTTCAAATCCCCAACTTCACTAGTTATAGCAACCTTGAAAGGATATTTTGCACCAGTTCCGCTTGTTGCACCGGCAACTGCACTAGCTTCTTGGTCTGTCGCAGGATAATTTGAAATATAGGAAATTTTCCCATCCCAAGTTTGGTCTGGATATACTTTTGTAGTCAATTTGACTGCTTGATCAGTAGCGATATTTGCCAAATCATACTCAGTTAAGTTGCCTTTTACTTGTAGACTTGCTTGATTCACGATGTGAATGACTGTTTGACTACCTGTTGCATTTTTAGAAACAGATTTATTCACTTCGACCACGGTTCCTGAAACTGTACTGGTTACTGTCGCCTCTAAAACTGCTATGTAAGCTTTATCAACAGCCGCCTGTGCATCGGCATAGGCATCATTAAGATCAGCTAGCTGTGAATCATATGATTGTTGGGAAGTTGACTGAGTTTCTTCGCCTGTTGTAGCATCAGCTGGAACGGTTACAGTTTGATAATTCCGTTGCAACTCATCAATTTGACGCCCAACCTTATCTCGTGCACGAACAGCTGAATCAAGAGCAGATTGTAGTTCTGTACTGTCGTAACGAAGTAGAGCTGTTCCTGCTTCAACTTGGCTACCTGGCTCAACTAGAATCTCACTAATGTCGCCCTTAGAAGGGTCGTAATAAACATATTGTTCCTCAGCAGCTGAAACCACACCAGTCAATAGGGTAGATGAAGCAATTGAACCCTCTTGAACGACTTGATAACTCAAACTTGTAGGCATCGTTTCATCACCAACAGTCGACCCACCCATGACACCTGAGTACAGTAATGCTCCTCCAACGAGTGCAACAGCTGCAACACCCAATCCAGAAAACAAAGCAATTTTAGCCTTTTTTGACTTTAACATAGATCTCTCCTTTTAGTTTGTGAAAAACATACTTATTTTGTGTTAAACATATAATACACCAATACATCAATTTATGCAAGTGTTCTCCTAATTATTTTACAAAAAAGTGAAGATATGCCCACTTACACTTTTGTAAGAAATCCGTAGTGAATTTTTGATTGACACTCACAAAAACGTTACAATGAATGTAGTAAAACAATTGAGTTGGGAGGATATTCATGAAAGAATTCGATATTATTTCTATTGGTGGAGGTAGCGGAGGTATTGCAACAATGAACCGTGCTGCAATGTATGGTGCCAAGGCTGCAGTCATTGAGGCTGGTTACCTAGGAGGTACCTGTGTCAATCTTGGCTGTGTCCCTAAAAAGATTATGTGGTACGGATCTCAAATAGCAGAGGCCATTCAAAACTATGGCCCAGAATATGGCTTTACTAGTCAAGAAGTCACCTTTGATTTCTCTACCTTACGAAAAAATCGTGAGGCCTATATTGAACGTTCACGCATATCCTATGGTAATACTTTTAATAAGAATGGAGTAGAAGTAATCAACGGTTTCGCACGTTTTGTGGATAATCAAACTGTTGAAGTTAATGGCGAATTGATACGTGCCAAACATATCGTCATCGCTACAGGCGCTAGGCCTGATGTACCATCAATACCAGGGAGTGAGTTGGGAATCGTATCCGATGATGTCTTTGCTTGGGAAGAATTACCATCTTCAGTAGCGGTATTAGGAGCTGGTTATATTGCTGTTGAAATGGCTGGACTCCTTCATGGATTAGGTGTTCAAACAGACCTATTTGTTCGAGGAAACCGTCCGCTTCGGAGTTTTGATACCTATATTGTCGAGGCATTAATGGAAGAAATGAATCGGACCAATTTCCCACTTCATACTGGAAAAACATCTATTAGCCTTGAAAAAACACAGGATGGTCACATCCAAATTCATTTTGAAGACGGTAGTAGCCATGTTGCTCAGCAAGTTCTCTGGGCTATCGGTCGTAAACCAAATGTAGATAAGCTCAATCTTGAAGCAACCGGTGTTCAACTCACTCCATCTGGGCATATTGCAGTCAATGAATTTCAGGAGACTGGTATTTCCGGCATTTATGCCCTCGGTGATGTAACTGGTGAAAAAGAATTGACACCTGTAGCCATCAAGGCCGGTCGCCTTCTGGCAGAACGTCTGTTTAATAATAAACCAACTGCTAAGATGGATTACAATACTATTCCAACCGTTGTCTTTTCTCATCCAGCAATCGGAACTGTTGGTCTAACTGAGGACGAAGCAATTTCCCAATACGGAAAAGATAATGTAAAAGTTTATACATCAGCCTTTACCTCTATGTACACTGCCCTAGAAAAACATCGACAAATGGCGAAATTCAAATTAGTAACCGCTGGAGAAAACGAGCAGGTTGTTGGTTTACATGGTATCGGATATGGTGTTGATGAAATGATTCAAGGGTTTGCAGTGGCTATCAAAATGGGGGCTACAAAAGAAGAATTTGATGCTGTTGTTGCAATTCACCCTACAGGATCAGAAGAATTTGTTACCATGCGTTAATTCAAAAAAATCCAGACAAGGAAGATTTGATCCGTGTCTGGATTTTTTCTTAGGGTAAAATAGCTACAGCACGCACTGGTGAACCGGATGCTTTCTCCCAATGTGGAAAGGCAATTGAAATCAAGGCACCTGAGGCTGGCACCTGATCAAGATTAGTCAGTACTTCCAATTGGTAAATATCTTTGGACAAGAGGTAGTATTCCTCCACTAGATTTCCATTATTTTTAGTAGCTAAAGCACCTGAGTCAGTATCTAATGTTTCATGCCCCACTGCTTTCACATGACGCTCTTCAATCAGATATTCCAAAGCTTCGTGACTCCAACCTGGTGTGTGTTGAATACCCTGTTGATCTAAGTTTCGAATTGCATCTTGGCTAGGCCAACGTTTTGACCAGTCGGAACGAAAAGCAATAAATGAATCTGGTGCAATAGCGCCATAGACAGCCTCAAAGTCTAAAATATCTTGTTTCGTAATCTCATAATCATGATTAGCTGCCACCGCATCCGACTTATCAATGACATAAAGAGGGAGTAGGAAATCTTTCAAATCAATTTCATCAAGATAACGGGCACCTTCAACAAAATGAACTGGAGCATCAATGTGCGTTCCATATTGTCCGACTACTGTAAATTGCTGAACAAAGAATCCGTCTTTATGTGTAAAAATTGGTCGTTTTTCTAAAGCTGGCAGAGCTGGAAAATGTGGACTTGCTTCATCAATCTGATGAGTAAGATCAACCCACTTTTTTGACTTTAGGATACGATAAATATCAAGTAATTCGGTGTCATAAGGAATCTCGCTTTCTTTTTTAGAATTGTAACACAACAAAAAGCAAAATAATATTAATAAATATGTTTTTACTTATATAAATTTTATATACTTAGATATAAAAAAACTATATTGCTGTTACAGCCGATGAAATTCCATTGACTTTCTTTTAGATTCTCACTATAATTTTGTTAACCATAAAAAATAAAGGGGATAACAAAATGACCAGAACATCAACAAAGTCACTTGTTTATATCGCTATCGGAACAGCTTTGATTGCTGCACTTTCGCAAATTAGTTTATCTATTGGCCCAGTTCCATTTACTCTCCAAACATTAGCTATTGGCTTGGTTGCTTGTCTTTACAAACCTAAAGATGCCCTTGCTAGCGTTGGATTATATCTAGTACTTGGCGCTATTGGTTTGCCTGTTTTTGCTGGTTTTTCTGGTGGATTTGCTGCACTGGTGGGTCCAACAGCTGGATTCCTCTGGGGCTTCCTACTTTATGCAGGATTAACCTCAATGGCTACCAAGGCAAATTCATCCTCTGTAAATGTATTCCTAGCTTGTTTACTTGGATCTGTAGCATGCTTTTTTCCTGGAGTACTTATTTTTAAAATAGTATCTGGTGCTACTTGGTCTGACACCATTGCTTGGACTGTTCTTCCATTTATTCTTCCTGATTTAGCAAAAATTGCACTGGTAACCATCTGCCACCGCTTATTACAACCGATCACAAAAAATGAAGCCTTCTTCGCGTAGGCTTCATTCGTTTATTTATTGGCAAATGCGTCTAGAAGAACCTGGAATTCTTCATTGCTTAGAGTAATACCTTTTCCCATCTTGCTATGGTCCGGACTCCAAGTCCGAATATCGTATTTTGCAGGTGTACCATTAAAAGATACACGATTCAACTCTTTGGTCCATCCCTTCTCGTTTTCAGATAGGACCAATAATTTTTCTTCAATTTCAAAAGTAAATGTTGCCATTTGTGACCTCCTTCAATCATCTATTCGAAAAAACTTGTCATTTTTAAAAAAATTGGATAATATGATTATATCAAGTTTGAAAGGATTATGCCATGAAGAGATTTATCGAAGTCATTTTGGAACATGCCTCTATCTTTTTAGGCAATAGCAGAGCTTCAAAGGCTATTGAACCAGATAGCAAGGAAGAAATAAAAAATAACATAGAACTTGCCTTGTACAAGAATGCTTCAATCCATGTCATCTACGGGAACCGCAGTTTTACTGGAGACATCGTCAAATACGATACGGAACGCCAACGTATTATTATGAAAAATTTCAAGCGCCAGGTGACCAGCATTATAAATCTAGAAGACATCCAGAAAATTACCCTTGTTCCAGAAAGTGTAAAAACGTCCCAGCAACAAGAGAAAAAAACTGAGCAACATACCGGAAATAGAAAAAACGCATAAAATCATGTAGGAAAACGTTGATGATATGCGTTTTTTTTGTTAATTTATCTAATGCTCAACGAACATC
>OCTV010000635.1_pt1 | contig 13730 bp, 19 predicted proteins | sample 1539101 | NCBI WGS metagenome assembly OCTV01 (sample SAMEA3991422, study PRJEB22521) | metagenome | biome: anthropogenic terrestrial biome; feature: sewage plant; material: sludge | place: Sweden | collected 2012-09-26 | reverse complement strand
TCCGATCTAATCAATATATTATAAAAAAATTTTATTACAATAATTAATCTGCATTTATTTCATTGTACTGGAAATAGTAGCTCCTTTCACTTGCTGCATAGACTGTATTGTAATTACAGCATTGGAGTCAGCCGAAAAAAGTAGTTTCTTAATAACAGATATATCTTTGCGTTTTGCTGTAATAATTAGTGCAGTTCGTTCAGCCCCCTGAATTCCTTCAGCCGGAATTATCGTAAGTGCTTGACCCTTTTCACGAAGGAGATCTGCGGCATTCAGTGCCACTGATTTATCCATAAATATACCGGTAATGGTACAATAGCCTAATGCCATTTTTTCTTCAATTATGGAACCCATTACGTTTCCCAATGCAAAAGCGCATATGAGAATAACAATTTTCAATGGATCATCGGCAAAGTCTTTTAGTGCTGAAGCTGTAATGAACAGCCAAAAGGTATATTCAAATAATGCCACAATGGCACCTGGAAGGCGCTGACCTTTGAGAATCAGCTGTGAACGTAAAGAAGCTAACGCCACCTCCACTAATTTGCCGAAGAAGATAAAGAGATAGACATATGGTGATGAGCCGGTCAAAAAATCTGTAACACAACTCATGATGTTTCTCCTGTCTTTGCCTGTTTTATAGGCAAGCGATTAATCTCACAAAAATATCGGTAGAACTCGTTTATAACCGCTTCCTGCTTTGTGCCGGCAAGCAATTCAGTCATATCAAGCAAAATTTTCTTCATGGTAATGTTCGGGAAATATCTGAAAGGAACCTTACTCCAACACGGAACTGAACCATTATTCTCAAAATAACTCCAATACGGTAGATTTACGTCAGCCGGAATATAAACTTTATACTTGTCATGTCCCTCTACAATTCCATTGCTGCACTGGTCACCAAAAAAATCATCCTTTACCATAAAGGCTCCCAAAATACGCCTTTCTATTTCTTTTTCAGTATCAGTCAAACCCGTTACAAGGCATACTGAATTAGGTTTCAACCTGCTCGGAATTCTGACCCTGCCTTTAGAATATCCGCTTAAATAGAGTCCGGTTGACAACATTCCGGATTCCATGATTTTTTCAAATTCATTCATTGAAATATCAAAAGCAGCCTGAGAGTTCGGCGTAATTTTCATAGTAAGGATTTTTTTCTTGTATTCATGAATTTGGATTAATTCTTTGTTTTTCGTTTGTTTATCACGTATCTTTTCATTGTATTTTTCAGTAATTTCTGCTTGCCTGTTTGTATCCTTTAATGTCAGAAATTTTGAAAAAGCTTCAGGAAATAAAAATTTTTTTTCTCCGACCGAAAATTTTACAGTAACAATATTGCCAGAAAGATTACTTATAATTCCTTTTCCAAAAGATATGTGTTTAACTGTCTGTCCAAGTAACTGTGCTTGCATTCTGGTTCCTCCTTATATAATTATAAAATAAAGAAAGAGCCTGTTTAGTCTGCATTTATAATGTTCAGACAATACAAGCTCTTTCTTAGTTAAATACTACTGCGGCAATTGCAAGGTTTTATGATTCCTCAGGTTATTGATCCACAGTCTTTCTTGCGGCGAGCTATTTACCACTGATCCGCAGAACAACTTCTTCTTTATCGACCTGCAAGTCAATTTTATCACTTACCAATTCAGGAATATCACTGACAGTTATAACACTGCCCACTGCCATTCCATCAAGGTCAATTGTGATTGTGTCAATCATATCTTCCGGGAAAGCGGAGTAAGGAATTTCTAACAGCCTGCTTTCCAGTGAGTCAGTAATTTTATCCGCATTTTTTAGAATGATATGGATTACGCTGTTGACCTTTTGGTCTGCCTTCAGAGCCTGGAAACTGATATGAAGGATTTCATTATTCAGTGTGTTTATTGTTTTTTCCTTAATCTGTACTGAAATAAGCTTTCCGTTAAGATCCAGCGTTAATTTACTGCCTTCCCTTTTATCACGAATCAGTTTACGTGCAATTCCTTCATCAATTTGAAGAGAGATGGACTCGGAAAGCGGACCTCCGAAAACACTTCCGGGAATAATACCGGAGCGTCTTAATTGCTTGGCTTTGATTGTAAAGTCTCTCTTGTGTACTGTAATAACATTCATTGCGTTATTCCTCCTGATATATATTTTATATGCTAAACCTATGCGTTGAAAGTATAGGCTGCTGCCATATTAGATTATAAAAAAAGAAGAGCTTTTACATACAACGCCATTACGCGTAATACCAAAAGCCCTTCTTAAAAGACGGTTCTTTTTATTCGTTTTATATATTATAACATAAATAAACCATGAAAGCAAGCCCCCATATTCTTTATGATTTTAACCTGACATCTATTGAGGAAACAGCCATAACTACACCAATTGCTCTTCCATACCGCATGGGTATGACTTGTCAGCAATTTTTTTACTCTTGGACACAATATCGTAAAAACGATAGCCGCCTGAAAAATTATAACAATCATAGCCGTTGCCCGACAGAATACGGCAGGTAATATAGCTTCTCAAACCACTCTGACACATAACATAAACAGGCTTGTTTTTTGAAATTTCAGAAATGCGTTCACGGATATCGTCAACAGGAATGTTGATAAAGCCATCAACGTGACCTCTTGCGTATTCATAAGGCGTTCTTGAATCAAGAAGGAAAATGCTTCCATCCCTCGGCAGATTTGCCACATCTTCATAGTGGAACTGCTTAACCTTACCTGTTATAATATTTTCAATCATAAAGCCTGCCATATTTACTGGGTCCTTTGCCGATGAATATGGAGGAGCATACGCCAGGTCAAGCTCGGCAAGCCCGGAAGCTTTTAGGTTTGCTCGCATAGCTGTTGCTATTACATCTATACGCTTATCTACTCCGTCAAATCCGAAAATCTGTGCACCTAGGATTTTTTCGGTTTGTTTTTCAAAAATCACTTTTAATGTCATAACCCTGCCGCCAGGATAATAGCCAGCGTGGGACATCGGCGACAAAACAACCTTATCGTAAGCAATACCAGCTTTTTTAGCTTGTACCTCATTTATTCCTGTTGATGCAACTGTCATATCAAAGACCTTAATAATCGATGAGCCCTGAGAGCCTTTGTAGCGGCTGTCAAGTCCGCAAATATTGTCGGCGGCAATTCGTCCCTGCTTGTTTGCAGGACCTGCGAGGGAAATTAGTGCCTTATCACCTGTGACAAAATGCTTCACCTCCACCGCATCACCAACTGCATAAATATCGGGAACAGAGGTTTCCATTCTGTCGTTTACAACGATACTACCCTTAATTCCAAGCTGTAAGCCTGCTTTATTTGCAAGAAAGCTGTCGGGTGTTACACCGATTGAAAGAATAACCATATCAGATAAAACATCGCCATTTGAGGTAAGAGTGCGGATCTTTGCACCAGCATTTTCAAAGCCTTTGACAGTGGTATTCAGCATAAGTTTTACGCCATTTTCCTCCATTTTGCTATGAACAGCCGCTGCCATATCATAATCAAGCGGTGCTAAAATGTGGTCTGCATATTCTGCAAGGGTAACGTCAATACCGTTCTCATGCAGATTTTCCGCCATTTCAATACCCACATATCCCCCTCCGATAACTGCAGCAGACTGAGGCTTGTTCTTAGCGATATACTCCTCGATCCTGAGAGTATCCTCCACGGTACGAAGGGTGAAAATCTTATCATTATCAATCCCTGTCATATCGGGCCTTGTTGGCTTTGCACCAGGAGAAAGCAACAGCTTGTCATAGCTTTCCTCATAAACCTTACCGCTTTCCAGGTTCTTTACGATAACGGTTTTATTTGCAGGGTCAATATCAGTAACCTCATGAAGAATACGGACATCAACTATGAACCTGTCCCAGAAGCTGTCGGGATTCTGAAGTGTCAGATCCCCTTTGTCCTGAATAGTACCGCCTATATAATATGGAAGTCCGCAGTTTGCGTAGGACATATATCCTGTGCGCTCGAAAACGATAACCTGCGCATTTTCATCAAGACGGCGTATTCTTGCCGCAGCTGATGCACCACCTGCAACACCGCCTACAATTACAATTTTCATAAATATAACCATTCCTTCCTTTCGAGGAGAGTATGCACCGCAAGGTGCATACTTAACCTCTTTCCTTTTTACCGTTGTAGTTCATAATTCCACCGATATTAATAATATTAGTATATCCCATTGTTTTCAGAATTACCACAGCTTGTTCGCTTCTTACACCGCTGTGGCAGTGAACAAATAACGGAGTGGATTTTTCGGAAATTTCCGTAACAACTCTCTGCAAGTTGTCAAGAGGAATATTTATACTGTCAGGTATTCGTTCCTCACGGTATTCTTCTGGCGTTCTTACATCTAACAGCACTGCGTTTTCCGTATTTACAAATTCTTGGACCCCTGCATTTATATCCCTGGGTTTTAAAAAATCAAATATTCCCATATCAATCTCCTATTTTATCATTTCAATCACCTGCTGCTTAGGTCTGTATCCAACGGCAGTATTCACAACCTTGCCATCTTTCATTACTGCAAGCATTGGAATACTTCCTACCTTAAACAACGCAGCAAGCTCAGGTTCTTCATCAACATTTACCTTGCAGACCTTAACACTCCCACTGTACTCATCTGCAATTTCTTCAATAATAGGTGCAATCATTCTGCATGGTCCGCACCATGGTGCCCAGAAGTCAATCAGAACTGGTTTATCTGATCTAAGTGCCTCTGCTTCAAAATTATTATTTGTTAATTTAATCTCAGCCATTTTTCATTTCTCCTTTTCAGTCTTTAGATTTATAATAAAGCATACAGTGACAGAAGCCTTCAAACTCAGGGTCTTCAATCTGCTGTTTGAACTGCTTGCACATACATTTTGTATCCTCGCTTTGTTCTCTTATGCAAGGGCAATATCCACCTGTTCGTTTCAGCCCTTCTTTTACAACTTTTACAATTTCTTCGTCGGGATTAACTGTAATCTTCATTATGACACCACCTTTTTATGTTCTGTATTTATTATAGTAGATTATTTTTGTATAAAACGTAACTGAGTCGCATTTCAGGAAATTTCTTCGATATAATTTTTAAGAATGTCCTCAGTCATAGCACCCAGATGATAATTTGAAATTTCACCCTCTTCATTGATAAAAATACTCATCGGAACACTGTTTACACTGTAAGCATATGAAGCGTTGTACTCCGTATCATAGTATACAGGAAAATCATAGCCGTTTGTGCTGATAAACTCGTCGACCTTTTCTATTGTGTCACGTCTGCCGTCTGTAAGATTTACCATCATAAAGATAACATCATCCTTATATTCTTTATACAAGCTGTTAAATACAGGCATTTCAGATTTACAAGGCCCGCACCAGGTCGCCCAGAAATTCACAACAATAGGCTTTCCGAAATTATCCTTAAGGCTTACCCTTTCGCCATCCTGATTAAGCACCTCAAAATCAAGGGCTGTAATAATTTTTTCTTCAGTACTATCCCCCTGATTATCTGTTGTTTCATCAATGAGATCATAGTTTTTACTTAAATAATTGTATCCGATTGTTGCAAATGCAATTACCCCTATAAAAGCAAGTGCCGATAATAAGATTTTTACTTTTTTATTCATTTTACATCACCTCACGAAAATAAGCTTAAAAGAGAGTTCAGCAGCCCTGACATTATCAGAATACCTATTATAATCAAGAAAATACCGCTTACAAGATTGATTATTTTATAATGATTTTTTATAAAACTGAAAGCTCCCTTAAACCTGTCTATGAGTATTGCAGAAAATACAAATGGAATTCCAAGTCCCAAGGAGTAAGTCAGTAGAAGCAGCGTACCCTTGATTGCCCCTCCTGTCGAAGATGCAAGCATCAGCGCCGAGCCTAAAAACGCACCTACACATGGAGTAAGACTTATTGAGTATATCAAACCGAACAGGAAAGCTGAGAAAATACCGGTTATCCTATGTGTTTGATTTATACCCTTGAAAAACGGAAGCTTTATAATCTCTAAATAAGAAAGTCCGAAAACTATTACTATTAAACCACTTATAATGTTTACCGCTGTCTGATATTGTTTGAGGAAAGTACCAAGGCTGCCAGCAAACAAGCCCATGGCTGTGAATACCGTCGTAAATCCAAGCACGAAAGCCAATGCTTTGAATAAGGTCTTGTGTTTTTCGTCCTTGCCGCCTGCAAAATATGAAATATATATCGGCAGCATTGGAAGCATACAAGGTGAAATGAACGATATAAATCCCTCTAAAAATGTAATGATATATTGCATAAAGCATGTACTCCTTACTCTGTTTTTATATATTGTATCTAAAAACTGTTATAATTAATGTGACTTAGTCGCATTATATCATTTGTCGCAAAAAAATCCTCCCGAAAAACGAGAGGATTAAATTTATTTTAAATCATACAGTGCCTCAATATCGGTTAAGGTTATTTTACCACGTTTATACTCAAGATATCCGTCATAGGAAAATCTTTTCAGCATACGGGCTACAACCTCACGGGCAGAATTTGTATACTGCGCTATCTGTTCGTGAGTCATTCTTATTTCCCTGCTGCCTGTCCGTTTATATTCGCTTATCAGAAATGAGGCAAGTCGCACATCAAAGCCTTTAAACAGGATTTCCTGCATTACCCACATAACCGTAGAAAATCGCTTGGTCAGTAACTCGTACATATAGCATTTTATATGGATGTTTTCCTCTGCAATCTGTGCAACAACGCCTGCGCTAAGCACAAGCATTTCGCAGTCCTCCTCCGCAATCATCTGTGTTTCAAAGGTAATCTGACTTATAACGCACGAAGCAGACATAATACAAGTGTCATTCTGACGTAGAGAAAAAAGTGTTATTTCCCTTCCTTCTTCGGATATGATGCAGATGCGGACAAGTCCTTTCAGCATATAAATCTGTCCTAAGCACTCATCTGAACAACCGTGAATCACGTTTCCTTTTTGATATTTTTTGATTTGCCAGCGTTCTGCAATCAGATTCTTTTGTAATTCGGTAAGATGTTCATAATAAGGCAGATTATTAAGATATTGTTCATCCATAGGCAAACTCCTGTTTTAATTGATTGAAGATAATCATATTGTTTTGTTTCAGTGCAATGGCAGGTAAAAGGCTCCGGATTATTCACTTTTTGAGTATATATATTCTCCATTTTTAATCATTCATAAGTATTTGCTATGCATTTTATTCTATGGTTTTTAATTAACTCTTATGTATTATTACATAAGCTAATTATACTCTGCCAAGTATATTCCACAGTATTTTACCGCATATCTCAGCATCTGAAACAGCTCTGTGGGCACATTTGTTTCTAAGTCCTAAATGTTCCGCCACTGTGTTCTGCTTATAATTATAAAGTCCCCTGATATATCTTCTTGAAAGAGAAAGCGTATCAACATATGATATTTCTCCACTGTATCCTAATCTTTTAAATGTCTCGGAAATAAACTTCATATCAAATGTAGCGTTATGTGCACATATTATTGTTTTACGCTCCATCGCATCACCAAAAAAATTCATAAGATTATTGTACACTTCTTTTTCAGAAGGTGCTTGTGAGAGCATTGCATCTGTAATATGATTTACTGAAGTTGCACTTGCAGGAACAGATCTGTCTACCTTAATCAATGAACAGTAATCTTTTTTAATCTTTCCGTCTTCAAAGAGAACAGCACCAACTTCAATTATTCTGTCTGAATATGAACTCAGTCCGGTGGTTTCGGTATCAAATGCGATGTATCTGGTTTTAAGCTTCTCAAGAACAGAATTGTCTGAAGAAATGTTATATGTATTTATCATGTTTTTTCCTCGTTTTCTTTAACATAAAGGCTTACCCGTTTTTAACGTAGCCACACATTTGAATTAAAATATAGGTGATAATTCATACTTCAATGTGAATATGGAACCTGCCACATCAGGATCGGAACATATTGCCTAAGTTATTATACTTATTATTATATACTAAAATAAGTTATATTTCAACATATAATTTAAACAAAAGAGCCCACGTCGTAACGTAAGCTCATATATACATATTCATTTAACAACAGTTTAATATCATTTTCTTTATGAAATAAATTTATAAAGCAATCTTTCTACTTCATCGGCTTTAAGTACTTTTCCCATTGCAACAACCTTTTCATCTACGACAAGAGCAGGTGTACTCATAACGCCATATTCCATAATTTTTTGCATGTCTGTAACATATTCAACATTAGAAGCAAGCTTCATTGATCTTACAGCGTCTTTTGTATTTTCAAACAGAGTATGACAGCTTTTGCAGCCTGAACCAAGTACCTTGATACAGCAGATTCCTTTTTCGGCCTGATGACAACAAGCAGTATCCCTTTTATCTTCTGTAATTTTGTTGTCCTGAGTATTGCTGTTACAACTGCAAGCAGTATTCTCTTTTTTCTTAAACAATGACATCGTTAATTACCTCCGTTTTTTTAAAGTAGTTCCGAAGCAATTCGTGTTGCAGACTCAACAAGCTCCGGGCAAATCTTCAGGAATACCTTTGATTCCTGAATTATCTTTACATCCTCAGGTTTTCCAAAATCGTAGCCCAGTAAATCACGACACAGACAAGAACCATTTTCAGCTTTGAATCTGTCGTAAAACTCCAAGCACAATTCTCTTGATTTAGATCTGCTCTCCATATCGTCAACCTTGCATTGTCCATATTTGAGGCCAATAGCCATAAGCGCTCCTGTAACACAGCCACATACCTCTCCTTGATTCATACCACCGCCAAAACAACCGCCTATTTTCAACGCCAGTTCTTCAGTAATACCAAGTTCCTCTGCAAATGCTCCGAATACTGCCTGTGAACAATGATAATGACAATTGTTAAATAAATCAGACGATTTTTCAATACTATTCATGTCTTTTCCTCCTAAATGATAAATTTCTGTATAGCATTAAAGAAATACCCTACAATAATTATTCCTACAGTACATATTACAGTAAATACTGCAATGAGCTTTGGTTTTACAGCCTTTGACAGCATTATCAATGACGGAAGAGACAATGTTGTAACTGCCATCATAAATGAAAGCACCACACCAAGCAATGCACCTTTTTCAAGCAATGCGTCAGCTATCGGTAAAGTTCCGAAAATATCAGCGTACATTGGCACACCTGCAAAAACAGCAATAATTACACCTATAGGATTGTTATCTCCAAGCAACTTTACAATAAACTCCTTTGGTATCCAGTTGTGTATAACCGCACCTATGCCTACACCGACCAGCACATACGGAGCAACCTTTTTAGCTGTTGAAATAACCTGTTCCCATGCATATTTTATACGATCCCTGAAAAAAAGCTTCTCCTGCTCAATATCAATACTTTTTCCGTTGAGGATAAACTCCTGTACCTGACTCTCCATATTCATTTTTTCTATCAGAGTCCCGCCTGCAATTGCTATAATCAAACCGAGGATGACGTAAATTACAGCTACTTTCCAGCCGAAAATACTCATAAGTAAAACAAGAGAACCAAGGTCAACCATTGGTGACGAAATCAGGAATGAAAATGTTACCCCGAGCGGCAGCCCCGCACTTGTAAAACCAATAAACAAAGGAATTGATGAGCAGGAACAAAATGGCGTTACAGTACCCAATAATGCTGCAATGCAATTTGCACCTATCCCGTGAAATTTACCGAGAATCTTCTTTGTTCTCTCAGGGGGAAAATAACTTTGAATATAGGAAATAATTAATATCAGAATACCAAGAAGCAGCATAATCTTTATTATATCAAAAATAAAGAACTGAATACTCCCCCCAATACGTCCTGAAATATCAAGACCACATTTATCAAGCAAAAAACCTATAAGCTCATAGAGCCATTTCATTCCGAGTATCTGATCCTGAATGAAATTCCATATCATCAGCAGTCACATCCTTCTTTTATTTTATATGAGCACAAACCTTCAACATACTCCTTAAAATAATTCAATGCTTCACTGTTAAGTGAATAATGGCTCCACTTTCCTTCCTTCCGGACATTTACAAGACCACAGTCACATAATATTTTCATATGATGTGACAGGGTCGGCTGTGTAATATCAAATCTTTCAAGAAGCTTACAGGCACATTTTTCTCCGCCAGACAGCATCTCTACAATTTGCAGGCGATTACTGTCGCCAATAGCTTTGCAGATGAGTGAAATATTAATTTTATCCATTTTATCCACCTCACATTGATATTTATCTATGTGTTACAGTATAACATACATATAGACGAATGTCAATATGTTTTTATATATAATCATGCTTAAAAACATACTTAAATATTTTTTATTTATTTCAAACCAAAAACTACTAATTCATACTAAACTATACTATACTCAGCTAAAATAAGAAATGGGTTAAATCTTTTGGAAATAACCCTAAAAAAATTTATAATTATATTAATATCAACTATAAATAATTATCTCTTTTTTGTTACTCATTATGTTAATGTCATAAACATAACTAGAAGTTGAAATTACTACGGATTATGTATTACTTTCTACAAATTACATCCATAATTATATTACCACAGTATTTGCATTTATAGTTTTCGTCAACTGCTCCGACAATGGACGCACCACATGAAGGGCATTCATCTTTGACGATTTTTCTTGCTAAAGCTAATTTCAAAACATCATCGTGCTTTTCAAAAGAACAATTCAAAAGATAATGCCGACAAATCGCTCGTTTTACAGATTTGATTCCATGCTTCTTACTATTAAGAACTGGTAAATCTGTTGCTTTCACAAATGGCGTTGTACATTTAGAGAAGAACTTGGAACAGGTATAGGTTGTAAAGATATCTTTTAACCTTAGTCCCATAACGCATATCGGGGGGACCATTGCCATTATAATAACAATTGACCAGATGATATTATCTAAAATTTCCGATTTTATTAGTGCGTAGGAAGAATAGCTTGTTCCCGACATTAGGACATCGGTCAAATATTCCTGGTCATTATAATTTGAAATCTGTTCGATACAGGCAATTAGAGCAATAAAAAATATTATCAGTCCAAAACACAATCCACACGTGAACAAAGCTTTTCTTAGTTTAAGATGCTTTGAGGAATAAAATTCCAGATTTCTTCTGCCACCTGACATTTGATTGGTAATACTATAAAATCTGTTGCCGGTTAAAACCTTTGCAAATAAATCAGAACTTCTGCAATACGGACATATGCCGGTGAAATACACACTTTTTTCAATAACAGCTCCACAATTCTTGCATTTACAGGTACATTTCTTGCTGTATAACTCAATCTGATTTACTCCGTTTATGGTTTTGAATTTATAATTTTTCAAGTATATTATACGAAAGAAAAGCAGCTGTATCTGACCCGCCCCCTGTCAAGTAGACAACGAAAATAACAAAAAAGTTCTATGTAGTAACTTACAGCAGTCTGTTCAAATTGTGCAGGCTGCTGTTTTGTTGTAAGTGATTAGCATTATTCCTTCGTAGAGAGGAGCGCAGCGACAAACGAAGAAGGAATAATGCGGAGACATCCAATCACGCTGCATAAGCCTCATGATACTCTATCGGTGTCATACAGCTCAGCTTGATCTGGTAGCGCTTGGTGTTATAATATGTTATGTATCTTTCGATTGCTTTGATTAATTCTTCTTTGGATGAAAACTTTTTCAGATAATACATCTCAGATTTCAAAATGCCCCAGTATCCTTCCATCGGACCGTTATCAATGCATCTGCCGACTCTGGACATACTCTGTATCATTCCTGCATTGACGAGCTTCTGATGAAATGCTTTGCTGGTATATTGATAACCTCGATCACTGTGAAATATCGGATGTGCATCAGGGTTCAGTGCTATAGCTTCATCAAAGTTTGAAAATACAAGCTCGTTATTGTTGCTATCTCCAATCTTGAATGCCACAATGCGCCTGTCATAAAGATCAAGGATTGCACTTAGATACAGCTTTTTGATGGAATACTTTTCTACTTTGTTCATATATTTTATCGCAAGATATTTATCTTCATTCTGTACCCCACTCAATGACCCCCTCCTCTCAACTCCCTGAGTTTTTTTAACAGAGTATTTTCCATTTCCATATCTTTTAGCTTGGCTTGCAGTATCTTGTTTTCCATACGAAGCTTGTCCGCTTCAGTCAGCTCATCTTCCGGTTTAACCTTACCTCGACGATCGTTTAGACCGTCTATGCCTTTTGCCTCATACTTTCGTACCCACAAGTAAATTTGCTGATAGGATACGTTGTATTTTTCTATCGTAAGTCCGTAATCTTTGCCATTCTCAATACAGAACGCTACGATCTCCGCACGTTCTTCCTGTGTGGTTTTTCTGCCTTTGTTCATGGTAATACCTCTTTCCAAGCGTGTGTGCTTATCAAAGCTTTTACCATTATTATAGCACTTTATCCATTGATTTAAAAGGCTATGACCACCTGTGATATGGTATTTTGAACATATGTATACTTGACTACCTTTGCCTTCTAGATAGTCTTTTACAGCATTGATTTTTGTTTCTATAGAATATTTCTTGTTTGAATTACTTGCTTTTACCGATTCTATTCCTTCTGACTTTGCTCGTATGACCATTTGGCGAAATCTTTCATAGCTGATGTTGTATTTCCTAGCTATTAAGCGATAACTTCCTTTTCCTTCAAGATATTCTTGTACTGCCACTATACGTTCTTCATCTGTCTGTTCTGGTTTCCTAGACATAAAATAACCCCCTTAGAAGTTCACACGTTTTTGTTTTTTCATGTGTCTACTCTAAGGGGATTATATCAATCTTTATCGAATGAATGCTTTTCCCTGTTATAGCAGTCAAATCGCTAAATTTTATATTTCCGTCCAGATCACCCTCAAAATAGCTGGAATAGAAATATGCATCGTGAATCATGTTTTTTGAGATGAAAGCGCAGATGAATAAAATGATTCCGATAATAAATCCTGAAACTGAATCCGGAGTTGCCTTTGCGGTTATAACTGTCTCCCAGTCACCCCATTAATAAGAAATCAATGAAACCATAATTGCAGTGGAAACTGCAATTTCAAAAATACCTATAAATGATGAAATCGCATTTTTAATTTTGAGAAATTTAATTATTTTCTCTCTGATATACATACTAAAGCCTCTTTTCATTAAAATCCACATTAGAATAGCCTGGTCATCAATATGTGTATATACGGTATTCTGTTCAATATCGCCAGTTTGCCTGATTCTTTTCTAAATAAGTCCGGTATAGTGACCGTTAATGTTATAGTCATAATCAGTTGTATTGAACTTCGCATTATTGCAAAGTCGTAAAGCTTGTTCATCTGCTGATTATTGCTAAACCGCCAATTATCTATGTTAATTATCAGTTCATCATAAACATAATGTGCAATTAAAATTTCACAATTTTGTAATTATCCCCTGACTATACTGTGATTTTCTGCTTTGATAATTATCATTACATAGCAATCCCACTACAATGGTATGTTCGTCGCTTTAAATCAGTTTAACTGAAGTTAATCTATGCTTTTATTGCCCATCTCATTTTTGTTGAGCGAGAACGACTGTTTATATTGCATTCTTCCATCGAAGGTCTTATTACCTCGGTTGCAATTTCACTGTAAATGCCTTCACGAAGTAAAGATTTAAATGACTTTTTCACCAACCTGTCCTCTCCCGAATGAAAAGTCAGCACGGCAACTCGTCCTCCTTTTGCAAGA
>OCTV010000632.1_pt1 | contig 13784 bp, 9 predicted proteins | sample 1539101 | NCBI WGS metagenome assembly OCTV01 (sample SAMEA3991422, study PRJEB22521) | metagenome | biome: anthropogenic terrestrial biome; feature: sewage plant; material: sludge | place: Sweden | collected 2012-09-26 | reverse complement strand
GTGCCGCTCGACTCGGCCACGCTGCCTAATCCCAATTCAACAATTTTTTGAAGTGTTGAAATTCGAACTTCTTTGATATTGTTTTCGATTTTGGAAATATAGCCTTTGTTTGTTCCACATTTCTCTGCAAGTTCTTCCTGAGTCATTCCTTTTTCTAAACGTGCCTGTTGAATCATATATCCAAGTTTAAAAGATTCAAATCCTTTGTCAAACTTTTCTCGTTTGGGAATCCCTTTTTTACCGTATTGCTCTTCGATAAACTGATCGAGGGACTTAATGTTTTTCTTCTGTTTCATATTCATGTTTTATTTTGAGTGCTTTTATGATTTCAGATTTTGGTGTCTTTTGTGTCTTTTTTTGAAATCCATTCGCCAACACAATAATTTTTCCCTGGTCAAAAAAACAAAATACTCTAAAAGTGTCGCTTCCTTGTATAATTCGTATTTCGTAAAGCCCATCAGTTCCTTCAATATGTTTGAAGTATTCTACAGGAATCTGTTGAGTGATTTCTATCAATTTAAAGGTCCAGATGATTTTGTCCTTTACTTTCTGCCGTTGCTTATTAAAGAACTCAATAAAATAGTCCTTAAATAATATAACTGTTCGAAATTTGTCCATTCTGGTACGATGCAAAAATATATGGAGTTGTCCTATTGTGCAACTTTATTTCATAAACATTGAAAATAAACATCAAAGTTTGATCTGCTCGTGAAGATACTTTCAGCTCAAAATCACTTTTAACATATACTACTCTAAACAGTGTCAATATCTCTTCACCGGCATCCTCACCTGACTCGAATATACCGATGAATGATGTATCGTATTTTTTGCAATTACCCCTTTGTATTCGTTATAATTATTTCCGCCGGTATTTAAGTTGCGATCAAATCGGGGAAAATTACTGGAAGAAATTTCGATGCGTATGCTATGTCCGGGGGCAAAATAGTTGGAAGTGGAAATAGGCGTTAAATCTACCTTGTATACTTTCCCTTTTTCCATCATCACCTCTTTATCATAGCCATCCCTGTATCGCAGTCGTTGAATCGTTTCATCCAGATTATAGGCTTTCCCATCAGGGTATACATCCAGAATTTTTAAAGTGACATCCGTGTCTTTGGCCTCAGAGGAAACAAATACGGTCGCTTCGATAGATCCGGTCACCTCTACGCCTTGCACCAGCGGATCAGAGGTATAGACCAAAATGTCATTTCTTGCTTCCATTTGTCGCTGATCGTAAGCGCCTCCGTTGAGGGCATTACCCATACAGCATACATTACCACCATTGCTAGGCACAGGAAAATTGGGATCGTAAGAAAATTGATCTGGGTTTTCATTCGCCGGCATGTTGGGAGATAATTTTCCATCGCCAAAGACTGAATTCGCTTTACCACTGCTATGCAGATAATAAGTAGTCGTCGTATATCCGGAGGGTGGCCAGGTATCTGAAGCTTGCCATTTATTGGACCCCATAGTGTAAAATTGCACTTTGGGCGTTTTGGTCAGGATATCATTCTTTTCGCCCTTCATCCAATAATCGAACCAGCCGTAAGTCAAGGCATCATAATCTAACCGGGCGTCTCCAACATTCCGCTCTCCTACCATCGTGTTTTCTGTGGCTCTTTTATACGAACAATGCAGAACAGGAGCGATCACGAGGTATTGATTATCCGCTATGCCGGGTTTTTTCGCATTTTTTTTGATATGATTGATCATCGCGAGGTTGGGACTGGTAGACACATCGTACCAGGACGCAAACCAAAAAGTTGGTTTTTCATACGGCATATTGTCATGGTATAAGCCACCCTGGTACCAGGCAGGATCGTTGGGTTTACGACGAATCAAATCTTCAAACACACTGACCGGTCCATGAATGTCTTTTATAATATCCTGTACCGGCAGATGAGTAAAAGCATCGGTCCAATCCACTTTGGGGTATTCCGGAGCCATATCATAAAATCGCTGAATTCGCACTAAATCTTCCTGGGTGGCATTTTTAGGCAATTGAGGTCGTATAATATCATGCTGTGTGCCGTATAACCAGGAGGTAAATAAGAGTTGATGAGCACCTCCCCGGTACCAATTACCCTGTTCATAAAATTTGCCTATTCGGCCTACACCTGCACCAAAGGCCTGGGTTATATTGGCAGCCAATGCAGGATGATCAATCGAAGTAACCGCCATCTGCCACTCTGCGGTGGAAGAGCAACCGGTAAGTCCGATTTTTCCATTAGACCAGGATTGAGTGGATAGCCAGGTCAGCGCGTCATAACCATCTGTCAGGGGTGTGCCCAGGATGTCCCACTCGCCCTCTGAAAAAAATCGTCCTCTTTCATTCTGCATCACATAGGCATATCCTCGCTTGACCGCTTCCAGGGCAGAGGCATAGGCATTGAGTTTCTGCTCGCCATCCCCCCAGGTATTGAAATTGTACGGAGTACGGGAAAATATGATGGGAACTTTCTGGTCACCTTTGGGTCTAAAAATATCTGTCGCTAAGCGTATTCCATCCCGCATAGGCATCATGACCTTCTGATCGATGATGGCCACTTCCTGAAGCTTTTTGTAGGATTCTTCCGGTGAAAGGGATTGAGCAAAAATATATCCTGTCAGCAACAAGGCAGACCACAAGACAACCAATCTTTTCATAGCTAAAATTTTTAAAATATAGCCTCAAGTTAGTGAATTTGGTGTACAGATAGGCTTGAAAATCAGGAAAGTGGAATGAACAAAATTGCCTCGTTAGATGGAAATGAGATTTCAAAAGCAGGATCAAGTTTATAGTTGAATTCTAATCCTCCTACCTACTTGACTAAAATCTCATTGTGGGGCAACGAATATTCGGACTGCATGGTGATCAACACCACATGGTCGCCTGGCTGTACTTTGCTCATAATTTTTTGGATACTAATTTGTGTAAAAGTCTCATCTGAATACATGGTGAGCGTCTTAGTCAGCTGATCCCTGAGGGCGATCTTAAATTTTATTTTATCCACTGCTTTGCTTTCAGTATCGGATAATGCGGCCGTGCAGACAGTTAAAGTGCCTTTACTGGTTTGATCCAGGATACATGCTCCAAAAGGACTGTAAGTGTCTACGATCATTTTATTATCCAGGAATGCGGCGCTGCAATTGGAGAAAGCAGCCTGAGCATAACCCGATGAGCATATGAAAAGCCAAAATAGAATGGAGTAAATCTTAGAAGTTGTTGCATTCATTGTGATTAATTTTATTTGTGATAATATGGGTGCAATGTAAGATCTGCCATCTGTGTAAGAGTAAAATGGATGTAAAATCCTGTAAAAGTCTTGTAAAATTCAGGGATAGACCCAAGCTTATTCTAATTCTAAGGAGATAGTGTAAATATTATTTGAATGCTAAGATCCAAGCCTCACTACCTCCCCTGTCTTCACCGACTCATCACAAGCAAAAGCTACTCTCAAACTATTCACCGCATCCTGCATATGATCGGTCAAATCCAGATTACCCACAATAGCTTTTAGAAAATAGCGTTGCTCCCTATTGCAGAGTTCCTGGTGATTTGGTTCGTCACGGAGATTGATCCATTCATCTTCTTTGGTAAATTCATGGAATGCATCCTGATCTGCATGATGCAAGCGTAAGGATTCGGTTTTGGTATGGGCATCAATGGAATCCGATTTGCCTTTGCCCCCGGCTTCTTGCGCGACGATCGATACACTTCCTTTGGGACCAATCACATCTTTTATAAAAAATGCAGTCTCACTCATCATAGGTCCCCAGCCCGCTTCATACCAACCGACGGAACCATCTTCAAATCGTATCTGGAGCTGACCATAATTATAATTCCAGGCTGGGATATCATCACTTAGTTTGGCTCCGATCGCACTGACCCATACCGGTTTGCTACGTGTCATCTGGCACATGACATCGATATAATGCACCCCGCAGTCTACGATGGGGCTCAGGCTTTTCATAAGATTGTGATGTACGGTCCACATATAACCATGGCTCTGTTGATTGAGATTCATGCGCATGACCAGGGGCTTGCCCAGAGTCTGTGCCAGCTCCACAAATTTTTCCCACGAAGGATGATGTCGCAGGATATAGCCGATCACTAATTTTTTATCTGCTTTGATGGCGGCTTGCATCACCCGCTCAGATCCGGCCACGGTATCAGCGAGTGGTTTTTCGATGAAGACATGACATCCTTGCTCAAATGCTTTGATGGCAAAGGATTCATGGGTGTCAGGGTAAGTGGAGATACAGACTGCCTCAGGTTTGGTTGCTGCCATGGCGTACTCAAAATCATCATACAGCGGGTATTGACCACCTAGTTTTTCATTCAGCACTTTTTTACTGTCACCGGTAGATACTAAACCACAGATTTCAAAACCGTCCATAGTATGATAAGCGGTGGCGTGGGAAGCGCCCATATTGCCGCAACCTACGACGAGGATGCGGAGAGGATTATTTTGTTGAGACATAAGACTAAGTTTTAATTTAAAATTTTTTCTTTTGATCTAGAAACAGTATCATTTGGTTTGGGTATCTGAATGTTATTTTGTAAAGTTAGGCTAATAAACAGTACGCAGAAATGCCAAATTTGTGAAAGAGATTTTTAATCTTTTTTAGTGTAAGAGGTATTTTCCTGTTCAGCACAAGTGAAATTTTCATTCTTCGCTAAATTAGAAACTATTCCCCGTTTTTTACAGGATCACTAATATTTTACAAACCACCCCAGGTATTCTTCAATGCAATCGACTAAAAAATAAGGTAGGCTTAAAAGTTTAAATGTTTTACCCAGTCTGGTATTGATCTGATCTATTGCACAAGAGCCGCTGTAAAACCGCATAGCATAAGCATGATTGGTGCGGTCCATAAATTCATGAAGTGATTTGAGACTACCTCCAGCAATTTAATTCAATCCGATAGAGTGTGGTGTTTCTGCTTATTTCGTGCCTAAAGGATAAGGTGTTATGTTCTTTTAAGATGGCACTTCATCAAGAAAATGCGAGATTATTACCTTGACAGGAGTTTTGATATAAAGGGCCTCACGGTAGCTCTGTCCGTAAATCTCATCTTAACTCAACCTTTTATTTACTTTTTATTAAGCTGCCTCCTTACTCTAGCCACATCTTTTGCATCCACCCCGGGCATCCGATTTTTAAACCCAGCCCGGATATACGTGATGATGGAAGCGATCGCATGATCATCCAGCAAATCGTTCTTCGGCATGATACCCTGATAAGTTTTATCATTAACTTTGATCGGTCCCTGCCTACCATTTAATACGATATCGATTAATTGATCCACATTTCCTTTGACCCATTCTGACTCTGCCAGCGGAGGATATCGATTATTATCACCTTTGCCGTCTTGCTGATGACAGCTTTTGCAATAAGTTTGATACAGGATACTCCCTTTGAGTCGATCGCCGCGTTGCAGATTGTCATTTACTTCGTCGGGAGTTTTGATATAAGAGCGAGACTTACGCGCTTCCATGGCCACAAGTTGTTGATCGGTAAATTTGGTTTTATCTCCGGGATACATCACCCGCCATATCTTGCCTTTATTCGATTCGCTGATGTATAAGGAGCCATCGGGTCCTTCGGCAAGACCCATCGGGCGAAACCTGGCTTCGCTGGTATTGACCACGGTATCTACCTGGGTAAACCCATCCGCGAAGACTTCCCAAGCACCGGTTGGTTTTCCATTTTCAAAAGGGATAAAACATACAATATATCCAGCCTGGGGATATGGCGACCGGTCTGTAGATCCGTGAAAAGCTACAAAAGCACCTTTTTTATAGCGTTCCGGCAGTTGATTTCCTTGATAAAACAAAATATCCATCGGAGCCCAATCCCCGGGGAAACCGAACACAGGATTGGTAAATTCACTGGCCCGGCCTATGATTTTGCCATCACCTCCATACCCGGGTTGCAACACATTTTTACCCTGGAGCTGATCATAATACGCATAGGGCCAGCCATAATTATCACCATCCTGCACTTTGGCCATGATCTCAGATGGAAGCAAAGCCGCTTGCCACCCGGTGTAGAGTTCGGGGTACAAAGTTTGAAAATTATCTATTCCATTGACGACGGCATACACGCTTTTATCCCCGGGATTCCAGGTCATGCCGACCACACTGCGCAGGCCTGTGGCAAACCGATATCCGTCTTTGATCGTCAGTCCTTTTTTGTTGGCATCAAAACGCCAGATACCGGCATGGGTTTCAAGCTCCGGGCATGGGTCTAATCCTTTGCCATGTAAGGTGCCTGTCGGACCATAAACTTTCATATCCTGGCAGGCGTCATTGGGTGCACCAAACGGGACGAACATATGGCCCTGATCGTCAAAAGCAAGTGGTTTGGTGGTATGCCAGTTTCTGACCACATTGGTATCCGTATCAGTGAGTATGATTTCGGTTGGACTGGTTGGGATCAGTTCGCCCCGCTTCAATTTATTTCTTAAGACATATTTGACCGTGGTAGTATAGAGGTAGTCATCATGTATCTGCACCCCTACGGCCAGGCTGCCTTCATCTTTATAATCACCAAAATAAACGATAGAATCCGCTTTGCCATCTCCATCAAGGTCCCGGAGCCCGACGGTGCCGCCACTTCCTTTCATGGCGTCATTATAAGTCAGTTTGACATAGATATCGCCCTGATCATTGACAGCGATATGCCTGGTTCTTCCTATGCTATCGACCACTGCCAAAGCTTCAAAACCATCGGGCAGAAACAATCCTGCATTGTTAGGATCGCCTGATGGTATTGGCATTGGTTTGGATTGACAACCAGACCATATCCACAAAGCGATGAGTAGTGTCAATGGTGAGAGATAAATTAGTTTTTTCATTCAAGATTTTTTTTCAAAAGATGATGATTTATTTCACATACGGTGTTGCTGCCAATCCATTCAGATCCCATACTATTTTGCCATCACGGATCGTCATCTCGGCTTCCAATTTTTTTTTGCCTTTGATCCTGGCCCCACTCGCATCGATAAAACCGTAGTTCCCTTTTCGGATTCGGATGATAGCTATGTCTGCGACACTGCCTTCTGCCAAAGTACCAAGATCTTTCCTTTTGATCGCCTGAGCAGGAGCCCAGGTGGCTTTTAATATGATGTCCTCTATACTCATGCCCATAGCCAGGTATTTTGACATCACATTGAGCATGTCCTTCATACCGGCATTCATACTGAACCGATGCAGATCGGTACCGAAAGAATTTGGCGACAATCCTTGCCGGAGAGCAGGTTTGGCTTGATTAAACCAAAATCCTGCCCCTCCATGTCCTACATCAAAAAGTATCCCTTTTTGTATGGCGGATTTTATAAATGGCTGCAGCATTCCATTGGAGTCTATTACAGGCATTCGTTCGGTGATATTTTCATAAGTATGGGTGATGATGTCACCTGGTCTCATATGATCCAACTGTTCTTCTAAAGTATAGTTGGGTAAATGACATTCTACGAATAAGGGAATATCGGATTTATTACAAGCAGTCAGTGCATGATCAAAAGGTGTCCAATCTTTGCCAGGGTAGTGGCCTATTTTAATGCCAACGATGATGTCTTTATATTTTTGTCGCGTAGCGTAGGCATTGTCTGGATCGATGTCATTGATATCTGTTTCGCTGTCTTTAGCACTCATGCCGTTGCCGGAGATATTGAGCCAGGCCAGGATCCTTGTTTTGGATTGATCGATGACCTGTTGTTTGAATTGCGGAAAATTGCGCCAGCCGGAAGTACCTGCATCGACGACAGTAGTCACGCCGGCTTTGAGTGTAATATCGTCCGGTGATAAACTATAAATGCCATCGGCGAATACATCGGGCTTGCTACCTACGAACACATGGGTATGCAAATCTATGAATCCAGGACAGACGATCAGTCCTTTGGCGTCGATCGTTTTCTTAGCCTTGAATAAAGTGAAGTCAGTACCTACTTTTAATATTTTGCCTTCATGAACAGCGATATCTTTTATTGCATGGATATTATTGGCGGGGTCGATGAGGAGTCCATTTTTTATTAGGATATCTATGTTTTGTGAAGATGAATAAGTAATAAAAATTAAGTAGAATATAAAAAGGCAACAGCTTTTTTTCATCAACTTTAAGTAACCATGCCAAGATATGTGATGTGGCTTATTCATTTTGCATCCCATCCCTTCATGCTTATCCCATTCAGATCCCAAACTATTTTGCCTGCCCGGATAGTCAGTTCAGCTTCTAATTTTTTTGACCCCATTAGTTTCGTTTCTCGTACATCAGTATAGCCAAAACTTCCAGACTTTAAATTCAATACCGTTACATCTGCTTCAGATCCTACGCTGAGATGACCCAAGTCACTTCGATGAATGGCTTCGGCAGGAGCCACAGTAGTGCGCTGAATGACTTCCTGGAGGGTCATACCCATAGCCATAAACTTAGACATCAGATTGGTAAAGTCTTTCATGCCTCCATTCATGCTTTGAGTATGTAGATCCGAACTGATCACATTTGGTTTGAAACCTTGTTGTATGGCTGGTACGGCCTGTCTCCATGAAAAAGCACCTCCACCATGACCTACATCAAAGATGATACCCCGCTTTTGCGCTTCAAATACAAATGGTTTTACCTTGCCATTTTCATCCACCACGGTTTGTCGCTGTTTGGGCCCATAAGAGTAGGTGTGCGTAAACATATCACCAGGTCTAAGGTGCTTCATAAATAGAGCCTCAATGGAATTTGGCGGATCATGTTCCCCAAAATCCACCATGACTGGTACTTTGGCCAGATTGCCTGCTTCTACTGCACGATCTACCTGCTCAAACTCTCCCCAAAAGTGTGCTGATTTGATACCCACCAAGAAATCAGGGTATAGTTTGGTGATCATATCCGCTGTCATCTGTGGACTCATGTCGGAAAGGTCTTGCTCCTGAAACCGACTCACCATGCCATGGCCGACTATATTCAATAAGGCGAGTACCCGGGTCTGTGCTTTATCGATAGTCTGTTTTTTAAACAATGGAAAATTCCTCCATCCTGAAGAACCTGCATCCACGACAGTAGTCACTCCAGCCCTGAAGGTGAAGCCGTCAGGCATTACACTGGTAGGACCATTGGCTATATAGGCATCCAGGTCATTACCCAGAAATACATGCACGTGCATATCTATCAGCCCGGGAGTGACATAAAGACCTGCGACATTCACTACTTTTTTGGCTTTATCAGCGGCGATATCTTTTGCTACCAGGTAGATTTTATTATTTGAGATGGCTACATCGAGGATCGCGTCAATATTATTTTTTGGGTCAATGACATGGCCGCTTTTGAGTAAGAGGTCGATTTCCTGAGCATTGGTGTTGCTCAGAACAAAAATGAACAAAAAAACCAGTGACTTTATATGCTTAAAACCGCTCTTCTTCATAATATCAGTTTAATTTAAATGCTTTACGCTGACAGTAAAAATCAGGAGGAGATTTCACTGCCTTACTAAAGCTATGCTCGTTTAATAAAAAAGGACCTACGTAGCCAGTGGCGGTCCACCTGGGATCACGACTTTCTTGCGTGCCATTTTGAATGCAGACTTTTGGGCTGTGAATTTGGCAGTTTGATATTCACCAAGGTAAATGGACCCGGACAATTTATCACCATCCATTGTACCGGAGAATAAATAAGTGATTTGATCACCTGGTTTTCTGAGATGGGACCTGAGTTTGAACTGATTTCCTTCGACCATGCCCATCACTTCCTGGGTTTCATAATCAGAAGTATGCATGCCCTGTATCCAGTTGCCCTCTTGCTCCAGGTAAAGTTTGTGCTGACTATTGCTACTAAAGAACTGCACTGTCACATCCCATTGTCCTCCGATCTTGACGGAAGCCGGGCTCATCGTTGTATTTTTTGGACTTCGCTTTTGAGTGAGAAAGTTGTAGATTCTATCTGCCACGACTTTATCATTGCCTGGTTGCATCTGCCCGGTAGTAATGCTGATATGGGTCTGTCCATCGGCTCCGGTGTTGCCACCTATCGCAACCCTGGGTTTATTCCTTGCAAATTCTTCAGCGACCTCTTCGCCGGTGATATTGAGCTGGTTGGGATCCCAGGATATGGTCAATACAGGGGATTTATTATCGAGACCTTCTGGTTCGTAGACGGATGTTTTGATTCCTGCGATTTTGGATACCTGAGTAGAGATTGTATTGAGATAGGACAGCCAGGTCTTCCATTCCGCAGCATGATCTCTGGTAGTCCAGGCCTCGACCGCAGCCAGCATACCCAACATTTCTTCTTTTCCCACCTTGTCATCCCGGCCGGGACCATGATGGGGTGCACTAGCCTGCCAGGCAGACATTAATATATCCTTTTGTCCCAATAATAGTCCGGCACATTGTGGGCCACAGATAGCTTTGCCACCACTATAAGCCACTACAGAAGCTCCGCGCTTTAAATGGGTATTGGGGATGGTCAATACTTCCGCGGCAGCGTCGATGAGTACAGGTATATTTTTGGGTCTGGCGAGTTCGACAATAACTTCTAATGAGAAAGGCTGGCCGGTAGCTGAGGCGTCATTGGTCATGAGGTAGATCATGGCAGTATGATCAGTGATCGCTTTGGACATTTCTTCTGCAGTTTCTACGGTGATCAGCTTTACCCCAATATTTCGCAAGGCATGATCATACACATTCCTGGAATGGGCTGGTACGATCACTTCATTTTTTTCAATTCCCGTCAGGTCAGGAATTCGAATGAGTTTTTCAGGGTTTCCCCCGGTTACACACGCTGCTGTGACATGCTTGAGCCCGGCTGCACAACCCGAAGATACCATGCCCCATTCAGCACCGGTGATCTCCGCCAATCTTTTGCCAATGCCAAAAGCGAGCTCGTCATATTGAACAAACTGACCGGAGGCAGCTTTCATGGCAGCCACGACTTCTGGTCTTTCGATTGAGCCTCCGATAATGGTGAACGTGCCTCTGCAGTTGATGATTGGGTCTACGCCTATGGATTCATAGATATTGGGCCCAAGAGACAATGGTCCGGCCTCCCGCTCCAGGATACGGTCGATGATAGCGCCTGGGGTATTGAGGGGTAGAAAGGCTCCAGCCAGAGGCAGTGCACCCAGGTTTTTAATTAGATCTCGTCGTTTCATAATTCGATTGAGTTAAAATGATGTAGTAGTCTGCTAAAGATAAATTATTTATAGCCTTCACAGGCATTAATCTGACTATAAAGCGCCATTGAGGTGAAGTAAAACGATTTAGTAAAATCTAGTTTAAAAAATTTAATGTATTAGTTTTAGTCTTTTTTCGACTCATTAAGGATATACATATGAAATATTTTAATTGGGGTTTTATTTTTTGTACGCTGTCGCTTGCGTTCATAGTCGCCTGCAAAAACGAAGGCATCGTGGACACCAGCTCCATTGCAACAGACTCTTTGAGTATAGCACAAGGCAAAAGGCTTTTTACGCAACAATGTGCAGCTTGCCATAGTTTTTCCCAGGAAGGCATTGGGCCTCCCTTGGGTGGCTTGACCAAAGAAGTAAACACCGGGTGGATAAAATCGTTTATCCTCAACCCTAAAAAAATAATTGATGCCGGTGATAAAAGAGGTCAGCAGTTAATGGCCCGGTACAAATCTTATATGATTCCTTTTCCGGGATTGGATGACCAGTCATTAGACCAGATTGTCGCTTATATGCACACCCAGGACAAACCTGTTTTCGCTTCCGGATCAGATACCTTGCCGGTATTGGCTAATCCTTATCCGGATACGATTCCGATGTCTGACTTAGTGGTCGGATTAAAGTATATCACCCAGTTTCCTGCTTCTGATACGAATAAATTTCTCCGGACAAGGATTACCAAGTTGGGCTTTGAGCCGAGCTCAAAAAATCTATTTGTACTAGACCTTAGAGGTAAGTTATATAGGTTGAAAAATGATCAACCAGTGGTGTACCTGGATATGCCCGCCTTACGACCAAAGTTTATTCATACTCCTGGTCTGGCTACAGGGTTTGGAAGCTTTGCATTTCACCCGGAATTCAGCAAAAATGGTCTTTTGTATACCACTCACACTGAGCCAGCCAATACTGCGAAGGCAGATTTTGGGTATGCCGACTCGATTCCAGTGGCACTCCAATGGGTGCTTACCGAATGGACGACCAAAAATCCCGGTGAAATAAAATTTACTGGAACAGGACGAGAGTTGGTCAGGATCAATGTCGAGAGCGTGATCCATGGAGTTCAGGAAATCGACTTTAATCCCCGATCAAATCCCGGGGATGAAGATTATGGTTTGTTATACATCGGAGTTGGAGATGGAGGGTCAGTAGAGCATGGTTATCCTCAACTGGCGCATAACCTGCATACCGTCTGGGGCAATGTATTGAGAATAGATCCTCGTGGAAATAACGCTGCAAACGGCCAATACGGAATCCCGGCTACCAATCCATTTGTTGATGAAAAAGAAAATGGCGCTTTGGGAGAAATCTACGCGCGGGGATTCCGAAATCCACATCGGATCACCTGGACTAAAGCCGGCCAAATGCTGGTCAGCAATATAGGTCATGCCAATATCGAATCCCTCAACCTGATATTACCGGGTCATGATTATGGTTGGCCGATCACAGAAGGACCTTTTATGATTGATATTAAGGGGAATATGAAAAATATTTTTGCTCGTCCTGCCGCCTATGATCAATATAATATCACTTATCCAGTCGCTGCTTTTGATCACGATGAAGGTTTGGCGATCACCGGAGGTTATGAATATACAGGGACTCAGGTGCCTTCGCTGGAGGATAAGTTTTTATTCGGAGATATTCCCAAAGGCAGATTGTTTTATGTCAATACATCTGATATTAGTTTGGGTCGAATTGCTCCAATAAAGGAATGGCAGGTCTCTGTGGATGGGAAGTTGAAAACACTTAAGGAACTATGTGGTAATGACAGGGTGGATCTACATTTCGGAAAAGATGCAGCTGGTGAAATCTATATCCTCACCAAACCAGACGGAAAAGTGTACAAACTCATAGATTAAAGGAAACAAGATGAAGAAAATCTACCACCACTTTTTGATATTGATTATGGTTATTGCTTTACGGCCTGACCACGCTTTTTCCAATACACGGCCCATCAGGAAAGCGGATGTCATCGTCTACGGTGGCACTTCTGCCGCAATCATCGCTGCTGTCCAGGTAAAAAGCATGGGTCATTCAGTTATAGTTGTTTCGCCGGATACTCACTTGGGTGGTTTGACTTCCGGTGGTTTGGGATTTACTGATACGGGCAACAAAGAAGTCATCGGAGGTCTCTCCAGACAATTTTATCAAAGACTCTACCAGTATTATCAAAAGCCCGGATCCTGGACATGGCAAAAACAAGAAGAGTATGGCAACAAAGGACAAGGCACTCCTGCCATCGATGGAGCCAATCGCACGATGTGGATATTCGAGCCGCATGCTGCAGAAGCTGTCTTCGAGGATTTTGCCAAAGAAAATGATTTACTCATCTATCGCAATGAATGGTTGGATCGATCTGTCTTTGGGATTACAAAAAAATCAGCGAAGCTGCATAGGATTCGCACCCTGAGCGGACATCAATACCAGGGAAAGATGTTTATTGATGCGACCTATGAAGGAGACCTTATGGCTGCTGCAGGAGTGTCTTATCATGTAGGCAGAGAAGGGCTGGCTGAATATGGTGAGACCTGGAATGGGGTGCAGACGGAAGTGTTTCAACATGGGCATCACTTTAAAACAAATATCAGTCCTTATACTATCCCCGGTGATCCTGGCAGTGGTCTTTT
>OCTV010000629.1_pt1 | contig 13836 bp, 14 predicted proteins | sample 1539101 | NCBI WGS metagenome assembly OCTV01 (sample SAMEA3991422, study PRJEB22521) | metagenome | biome: anthropogenic terrestrial biome; feature: sewage plant; material: sludge | place: Sweden | collected 2012-09-26 | reverse complement strand
TTATTATATTAATTATAAATATACTAATTATAACAAGACAGATGTACTACATTTTCAGGAGGCTATTTGAATGCTTTTTAAAAAGAAACCAAAAAAATTTGCATATCTTATCGGAGTTATATTACTTTTTTTTAGTGGAATTTTTGCGGTCCTTCCAATAGATATGCTTTTACGTACTGATAATGCTAATTGGTTTTTCCTGTATATTCTTGATGCTGTAATTGTTGCTATTACGTCCTTTTACTGGAGTATGCTTGTTAAGGATTCATATAATGATATATAGAGATTGAATAATATCGTCTTAAGTTATCTAAATAATTATTAAAAATTATAGGAGTGGTTATAATGAGCAGACCTTTTAGTTCAAAGCCAAAATGGTTCGCATATATAATAGGAGTTATCCTGCTGTTCATCAGCGGGCTTCTTTCGGTTTTTCCACTTGATATGGTTTTAGCGACCGATAATTATTATTGGTTGTTAATATACATACTTGACGCAATTGTAATTACCTTATCATCTTATTACTGGACTATGCTCGTTAAGGAATCACATAATGATATATAAATAATCAAAAGCTCTTTTCTGTTTTTTAGAAAAGAGCTTTTATTGTTATTTGATGTTTTACATTGTAAGAACACTTTCAGGAGATTCAAACATTATCAGAATCTGCTCTTCGTCATTTGTCTTGGCATTTACATACACAAGAACTCTTTGGCCTTTTCTGCTTGAACATAAGAACTCATATGTCAGCACTTCGTTCTGTCCACTTGTCGGAATAATAGCAAGCTTTGTTTTTTCAACAGTAAGAAGAGGTGAAAGTGACTTTTGTGCCTGTTGTGCTGAAATAATTGAGTCAGTCATTGTTCTGTTATGATGATTTACTATATACCCACGTCCGTCAAAGCCAAGAATTTCGCCATTATCCATAGCAACAGAAATCTTTATAAGATCAGTATAAATCGTTACATTATCGTCAAGATAAGCAAAATTTATAGTGCAGATATTATCAACAGTTTCGTAATAAGTTGTTACAACATTTGCATAGCCTTTGTTGAGCAGAAAAGCAGTGCCGGATGAAAGTGCATCGTTAATTGATATCCTTGAAGTGTCTACTCTTCTTGACTTCATCATATAGGAAACATATCCTCCAGCTTTTGTTACACCGATATAGGTGTTTTCGCCGTCATCAAAACAGTATGACGGCATTTTTCCTGCCTCGTCATTCCTGTTTTTGAGTTTGCCAGTGGACACACCAGTGAATTCACTTGCAGTTTTAAGAGCCTGAGAAAGCTCAACAGTTTTTATATTTTTGAGCATTTCAGGCTGCCTGTCAAGAATATGATCGGAAAATGGCCCGTCATAAATCAGAGTCGGATATTTGTCAATGCCATCCTCAAAGCTTTTGAAGCCCTCTGTTATGCTTGGTGTCTGTGCCGTTTTTTTGTCAGATAATAAGTCCTTGGTCTCCTCAAAAGTGATAAGTCCGCTCTGAGCCTTTTTTTCTAAATCCCACATCTGTTTTGAAAGCACTTCTGAATAGTCATATAGCTGTGCGAGCTTTACATATTCGTCAAGTGTCAGTACGTCGCCATCTGTTGCTTTTTTTGAAACTGAAACCGAATAATTTCCGACCTGTGAAAGGAATCGGTTTATGTTGTCGGTCTGAGTGTTTTTCAAAGGAAGTGATGATAAAGCCTGCTTTGCGTTTGAAGCATCATTCCACAGTTTAGCTGAAATGTTAGCAAGCTGATTGGGAGTGCCACAGTAAATTCCCTTTGATAAGGTATTTTTTATATTATCAGTGCTTGTAGCAAGCTGTTCAATATTTCTTAAATAAACATAATTGAGTTTGTTTTTTGAGTTATCAGATTTATTGATATTAACAGCTGTAAAAGCTATAAGTGTTATGATTAATGCCGCAGAAAAAGTAATAATTCTGACAAAACTTTGCTTTGAGAGATAAATATTCATCAAAAAACCTCCGCATAATATTTAGGAATAGTATTGCCTTATTAAACCATTTTATCCATAAAAAATTGATGGGGTAGCCAAAATTCTTTATTTGTAGTATAATTAGTATAATTAGCATCAATTAAGAGAGGTTGAAACACATTTATGATATATCTTGATAACGCTGCCACAACAAAACCAAGTGAGCAGTCTGTATCAGCAATAATGAACATTCTAAGCAATAATTTTGGTAATCCGTCAAGCCTTCACAGACTTGGTGTAGAGGCTGAACGAGAAGTTACAAAAGCACGAAAGATTATAGCAGCAGCTCTTGTTGCTGACCCTGAATGTGTGTATTTTACTTCAGGTGCAACCGAAAGCAATAATCTTGCTATAAACGGAATAGCTGAAAACTACGGAAAAAGACGAAAGAAAATCATTACAACAGCAATCGAGCATCCATCAATTGCTGAGCCTGTAAAACGTCTTGAGGAGCTTGGCTTTGAAATTGTCCGTATTCAGCCTGACCCTAATGGAGAATTTGAATATGAATCAATAATTTCTCAGGTTGATGACAGAACTTGTATGGTGTCCTGTATGCTTGTTAATAATGAAACAGGTGCAATATTACCAATAAAAAAAGTCTTCACATATATAAAAAGAAATTTTCCTGAAGTAATCACTCACTGCGATGCAGTTCAGGCTTTTATGAAAATTCCGTTCAAGGCAAACCAGCTTTTTGCTGATGTAATTTCAATCAGTGCTCATAAAATCAACGGACCAAAGGGCATTGGTGCAATTTATATTAAAAAAGGCATAAGAATTGCCCCACAGATGAATGGCGGCGGACAGGAAAAGAAAATTCGCAGCGGAACAGAAAGTGTTCCACTCATAGCGGGTTTTGGCGCTGCTGTTGAAGAAAAAATTCAGACCGTATCACAAAGACTTGATTATGTTCAGGGGCTTAAATCATACTTTTTAGAGGTAATTGATGTACTTAAAGGTATAACAATAATTTCAAGCCCTGATGCGTCACCATATATCATTAATTTTGCTGTTGAGGGCATAAAATCCGAAACAATGCTTCATTATTTAGAAAGCAAAGATATTTTTGTTTCAAGCGGATCTGCCTGCTCAAAGGGCAAGAAAAGTGAAGTACTAAAGGCTTTCAATGTCAATGAAAAGCTTCTTGATTTTTCAATAAGAATAAGCTTTTCTGATAAGAATACAAAAGAAGAAATTGACTCACTTATTGAGGCAATTGCTGACGGACAGGCTACCTTGCAGAAGGTCAAATAAAAAGTAAAAGGAAGTTATTAATGAAAGAAATTATTCTTGCCAAATACGGTGAAATTGCATTAAAGGGATTAAATAAGCATACTTTTGAAGATACGCTTATAAAAAATATCAGATACAGATTAAAAGCAGTCGGACAGTTTAATATTACACGTGCTCAGTCAACAGTATATATAGAGCCGAAAACTGATAATATTGAAATAGATGACGCTATTGAAAGACTCAGAAAAATCTTTGGAATAGCAAAGCTTTGCAGAGCGGTTGTGATTGAAAAGGACTGGGACGAAATTGCTAAAATTGCTCCTGATTACCTTGAAGATGCACTTTCAGGCGCAAGAAGCTTTAAGGTCGTAGCAAGAAGAGCCGATAAGCGTTTCCCGATGAATTCACCACAGATAATGATGGAGCTTGGTGAAGTTTTACTTGAAAAATACCCTCATCTTAAGGTTGATGTCCATAACCCTGAAATCATTGTAACAGTAGAAATCCGTGAGCATAATGCTTTTATTCATGCTGATAATATTGACGGTGCAGGCGGTATGCCGATTGGCTCATCAGGCAGAGCATTGTTATTGCTTTCAGGTGGAATTGACAGCCCTGTTGCTGGATATATGATAGCAAAACGCGGTGTAAAGGTTTCAGCAATACATTTTGAAAGCCCACCATATACTTCCGAACGTGCAAGAATGAAGGTTGAACGCCTTGCGGGGAAAATGGCTGAGTACTGCGGAGCAATAGATTTCTATTGTGTTCCATTCACAAGAATTCAGGAGGAAATCCGTAACAACTGTAATGAAGAATTCTTCACTATCATTATGAGAAGAATTATGATGGAAATTGCACAGAAGGTTGCCGAGCAGAATAATCTCCAGGCACTTGTTACAGGTGAAAGTATCGGACAGGTCGCAAGTCAGACTATGAGTGCTATTGCCTGCACAGATGTAGTGGCAACTATCCCAGTTTTCCGCCCTGTTATAGGAATGGATAAAAGCGAGATTGTCATAACTTCAAGAAAAATCGATACCTTTGATATATCAATCGAACCGTTTGAGGATTGCTGTACAGTCTTCACACCAAAGCACCCAAAAACAAAGCCGGTTCTTGCTGATGTTATTGAAGAGCAGAACAAATATGATTTTGCTCCACTAATTGAACAGGCTATTATTGATACACAGAAGTACACAATAAAAGCTTAAACAAATCTTAAAAAGGAGCAGTTGAATTGATGAATAACCTACCAGAACTCAATGCTGAATTTATTGATAATGACGATAATGCCATAAATTTCCTTGACAATCTGGCAAGTAGTGTTGTAAAATGTTTGATACACTCAGGTTTAAAGGTTTCAACAGCCGAAAGCCTTACGGGCGGGATGATAGCTGAGTATATAACATCAGTTCCCGGTGCGTCAGAAATTATCGAACTTGGCGTAGTCAGCTATACTGACAGAATTAAATCACAGGAGCTTTCCGTATCAGAAAAAACCCTTGAGAAGTACACAGCAGTAAGCCAGCAGACAGCTGTTGAAATGGCAAAGGGCATAATGAAAAAGTCAGGCTCAGATATTTCTGTTTCAGTAACGGGAATTGCCGGACCGGACGGCGGAACAGATAAACAGCCTGTGGGAACAGTTTATGCCTGCGTTATTTATAAAGATAAAATCAATGTTGTTAACCTAAAGCTTTATGAGAGATATAAAGCTCTCGACAGAAAAAAAGTAAGAATGCTTACCTGTGCTTATGCACTTAAAATGATTGAAGATATTCTCTGACATAATGGGAGGAAGACGGTTTGGATAACTATGACGAATATAAAGATCTGATAGAAAATGCTGATGTCAGCAAATTTGAGGATGATGACGATATGGAAGATTCAGAATTCCTGAGGAAATCCAGTTATAACAAAAAGAAACCTGAAAAAAAGAAAAAGAACTTTTTTATAAAACTTCGGGATATGTTTATACCTTTGCCTTCTGACAGTACAAAAGAAAAGATTTCAAAGATTTTTTCTCTCATCTGCATTGTTGTTTTTGTTGTATGTGTAGTTTTTCTTTCAAAGCATTTCTACAATGAGCACAGGCAGAAGGATTTAAACAGCAATCTTCAGCAGTTACATTCACAAGCAGTAACTGAAAGTTCAAGCAGTTCTTCATCATTAAAACCAGATTCAAGCAGTAATACGACAATGCTCCCAAGCTTTAATGAATTATACAAGCTTAATCATGAAGTTGTCGGCTGGATTGAGATACCTGATTCAAAGGTTAACTTTCCTGTACTTCAGACAAAGGACAATGACTTCTATCTTTCACACGATTATATGAAGAAGTATTCTGAAACAGGAGCAATCTTTGCCGATTACAGATACAAGCTTACATCAGGAAAAATGCCTGACAATACAATCATTTATGGTCATAACACATTGAATGGTACATTCTTTGGTGCACTTCATCAGTATAAAAAGCTTGATTACATAAAATTACATCCAGTTATTAATTTCAGCACACTGTACAATGAAAGCAAATATAAGATATTTGCATGCTTCTTTGCAAATGTTGATGGTGCACAGGACAAAGGCGTAGTCTTTGATTATCATAACAGAATACTTTTCAATGATGAAACAGCCTTCAAGAGCTTTTATGATGAAGTTATGAAGCGTTCATATTACAACACTGATGTTGATGTTAAATACGGTGATGAGCTTATTACCTTGTCAACCTGTTCACTTGAAATTAAAAATGCAAGATTTGTTATTGTTGCACGAAAGCTAAGAGACGGAGAGAGTCCAGAAGTAAATACAGATAAAACAGTTATAAACAGTGATAAATATATGCCACTTGACTGGTATAAAGTTAATAAAATTAAAGCACCGCGATAATTTAAAAACTGAATATTAAAAATGGGGGGATTCAATGAAGATCAGGTTTCCATTCATACGAGCGGTAATCGTCCTTTCAGTTGTACTTGTATATTCCTTGTTTTTTGGAATAGTACAAAACTGTAATGACTTTCAGGACTCAAAGATGGTAGCTGTAGGCAATGATACTTCAAGCGGAAATGAATATGAAAAACTGCCGTTAGCGGCAAACGAAACGAAATTATGGAAAGCACAGTTGACAGACTATGACTTTTTAAGAGAAGACAAAATAAATACAGCTTTAGGGGGACCCTCAACACAGCAGACTATCAGACCACAATCCAAACCAGCTACAACTACCACTGCACCAACTACTACAGCACCACCACCGACAACAACGACTATGCTTGTGCCACCGCTGACACAACCGTATGTATTCAAAATGTACACTAAAGCTCTTCCTGCAAATCCAAATGTAGGAACAAGTAATCCTCCGGCACCAAAAGCAAATACTGCTTCATTGACAATAAAGGTTAAAGTAAACGGACAGATTGTCAGCAAGCCGGTATATGATGTCGTGTGCAGTCTTGTTCAGCAGGAACTTAATAATGCTCATATAGAAGCTATGAAAGCTCAGGCTGTTGCAGCATACACATTATTAAAGTATCAGGAACAAACCGGTACTATTCCAACAGTATATATGAAGTCGATGAGTCAGATTAATTCAAATGTAAAAGCTGCGGTATCATCTGTACTTGGTGTGGCAATGTATTACAACGGGAAATATATAAAAGCTCAATATTGTGCATCAACAGGCGGAGCAACAGGAAGCTCAAAGGACGTATGGGGCGGAGATTATCCATATCTAAGGAGTGTCCCGAGCATATATGATTCAAAGAATGCTGGTTATTTTAAATATACAAGAACTATTTCGCAACAGACTCTGAAGTCTACTCTTGAGAGTAGATGTGGTATAAAACTTCCTTCAGATCCAACAAAATGGTTTGAATTTTTACCTGATAATCAGGGCGGAGTACTTGATGGGAATTTTGTCGGAAAGTTCAGAATTAATAAAGCCTCAGGCGGATACATAGATTGGATTTATGTAGGTGATAAAAAAACTTATATAACAGGAAGATTGCTTAGAGAATATATTTTAGGTTCGGGAATATTAAGATCTGCAAAATTTACTGTTTCATACTATAACGGAAACTTTACATTTGTGTCCTATGGCTCAGGACACGGCGTTGGGCTTTCACAAATAGGTGCAGATTGCTATGCAAAATACGGTAAATGCAAATACGATGAGATTTTAAAGCATTATTACAAAGGTATTATACTAAAATAGACAAAAATAATGCTGATATTTTATTACATAATATGGTAATGTTATTATTGACAGTGCAGGCAAAAGCATTTATAATTATAATGTGAATATTTTAAGTGGAGGGATAATAATGGACTTTTTCAATAAAATTGGCAATAAGGTCAGCTCAGTAGCATCTTCTGCCACATCAAAAGTAAGGGATATGGCTGATACAAGCAGTATCAACAGACAGATCGCCACTGATGAGGGAAAAATCAATTCCCTGTATACTGATATTGGCAAGATTTATTATCAGAAGCATAAGGAAAATCCAACAGAAGAATTCAAGGCAGCTTTTGATGAAATTGTTTCACTCGTTGAGAAAATCAAGGAAGAAAAGGCACAGCTTCAGGCACTTAAGAAAACAAAGGTATGCACAAACTGCGGTGCTGAAATTCCTGTAGGTGTTGCTTTCTGCTCGAATTGCGGAACAAAAGCACCAGAGGATCCTGTTGCTCCTGCACCTGCTCCGGCGCCTGATACAAAAGTATGTCCAGGCTGTGGAAAGGAATGTCCTGCATCATCTGGATTCTGTCAGGGATGCGGTACAAAACTCAGTTAGTATTAACAGAAATAAGGTGGAATAAAATCCACCTTATTTTATTTTAAAAACCTTTAAAATTAATTAATTGTGTGTTATAATAAATTAACTATTGAGCAGGAATATATGTTCTATAGAATTCTGAAGTTAAATGACGGGGGAAGTATGAAAAACAAAGCAGCTCTTATAATAGCTTTATGTCTGCTTGCGACATTGCTTTCAGGCTGTACATTTACTAATATAGGAATCGAAGGAGTTTTATATGCTCCTAAATTAAGCAAGGAACAGACTGAAATTCATGATGCTCTTATTAAAAGCATTGGCAAGAATATTCAGCTCAAATATCCTAACAACGGGGACAAGCGTTCTGCCTTTGTTATATGCAATCTTGATGATGAGCCTTCTGATGAAGCAATCGTATTTTATAAAAGAATCAATACATCCACTTCTGAAAGTACAATAAGAATCAACGTGCTTGACCAGATCAACGGTAAGTGGCAGTCAGTATATGATAGCCACCAGGCAGGTGAAGAGGTTGACAAGGTTATCGTATCCCCAATCGGAAACGGAAAACAGATATATCTCACTGTCGGCTTTGGTATTACAAATCAACCCGATAAGACAATGCAGGTATATAAATATTCAAAAGGCGTTCTTGAAAATATCCACACTGAAACTTATTCGATTATGGATATCCTTGATCTTGATAATGACAAGAATAATGAAATAATTTCAATCAGTAAGCCAAGCGGAAATCAACCGCCAATATTCAATATGTGCAAGTTCAACGTTCAGGGTGACAGACTGATTCTGAATAAGAGCAACGTTAAAATGCGAAACGATTCAGTTTCCTTTGCAAGTATGGAAAATGGCATGCTCGACGATAATACAAAAGCACTTTATGTCGACAGCGTCAGGGGCGACGGAAATATTCAGACAGAAGTTATTTATTTCAAGGACAACAAGCTTGTAAATCCGTTCCTTGATAATACATTTGCTGAAAAAACAGTCAGACAGGCTGGATATCTTTCAAAAGATATTGATGATGACGGGAATATCGAAATTCCCACAGTAACACCATTTACAGGATATATAGGGGCAGACCCTCTAAAAGAAATTGTATACAATACTGTGTGGAAGACATTTGACATAAAAGGAACACTCAGCATTAAATATAATAGCTATTATAATATCAACAAGTCGTATGTATTTGTCATTCTTGACAGATGGGTTGGGAAAGTAACCATAAAAACAGATACTGTTTCTGATGAAATAATTTTTTATAAGTATGATGGTGAAATGAAGGACGATATGACCGAGCTTATGAGAATTAAAGTTTCAACTCGTCAGAAGACATCTGAATTTATTTCAGAAGGCTATTATGTTATTAAATCTCAGGGCCAGCTGGATTATTTAATAAAGCAGGTTAATTCCAAGGATAAAGATTTTCTAATGACAGATTCAGAAATAAACGATTGTTTCCATATCTTATAATTGACAGAAGGGAAGATGAAATATGAAGAAAATACTTGTTTGTGAGGACGAAGACGTAATCAGAGAATTTGTTGTTATCAACCTTAAGCGAGCTGGTTATGACGTTGTTGATGTAAACTGTGGGGAGGAAGCTATTAAGGTTTTTGACCAGATGAACGGTAACTTTGATGTTGCATTACTTGATATAATGATGCCTGGAATTGACGGATTTCAGGTCTGCAAAAAGCTCCGTGAGAGGAGCAGTAAGCTTGGGATTATTATGCTTTCAGCTAAAACTCAGGAAATGGACAAGGTCAGCGGACTTATGATTGGTGCTGATGATTATATCACAAAGCCATTTTCACCGTCAGAGCTTGTTGCAAGAGTTGATGCTATATACAGACGTGTGTGTATGACGAACTCTAAAAAAGAAGATATACAGTTTTTAAAATCAGGACCATTTACTCTTAACTTAAAGAGCAGAACAATATTCAAGAATGAAGAACCACTTGATCTCACACAGGTTGAATATCAGATTATTGAGTATTTTCTCAGAAATCAGAATATTGCCCTTGACAGGCAGAGCATTCTCAATCAGATATGGGGCGAGAGTTATTATGGTGACGATAAGATTGTTGACGTAAATATCCGCCGTATAAGAATGAAAATTGAGGACGAGCCTTCAAACCCACGGTATATACTCACAATATGGGGTTTTGGCTATAAGTGGGAAGCAGGCAATCAGGATAATTAATTAATTAAAAATGACGCTGAGAGGAGGATTCGGGGTGGCAAAAAGGAGCATAACTCAACGCTGGTTGATAAACAGCCTTGGTATTATACTTGTTATTTTAATAATAATTGAAGTTGTGTTCAGTGTTGCTGTTCAGAATTACTACTACAACTCAGCAAAGCAATATATGACATCAAAGCTGAATTTGATTAACAGTATGCTTTTAAAAGCCTCACAGGATCAGTCAGCCAACTTTTCAACAGAACTCCGAAACTACGTTCAGAACTTTTCTGATAAGGACAGTATGGAGCTTATGGCTATCAACATTGATGGTAATATTGCTCTTACATCGTCAGGCTTTACCTCTGATGAGGTTATTGATATGACCGATTACCGTCAGGCAAGGGAAAACCCGAACGGCTATGGTTATCATATAAGCCGGCTTGAAAGCGGCGAAAAGGTAATGTCAATATGTGTGCTTGTCCCTGTCACAGGCACAAGCAAGTATGAGGCGTTAAAGCTTGTCACCTCCATGTCTGAGGTCGACAGTCAGATTATAAGCTTTGTGTTTATTATTACTATTATTTTTGTAGCAATTATTATGCTTATGATTTTGTCTGGTTTGTATTTTGTTAAATCAATCGTTATCCCTGTAAGGCAGATTGGTTCAACAGCAAGGCTGTTTGCAACAGGCGACTTCTCTCAGCGAATAAAGAAGAAAAACAATGACGAGCTCGGTGATCTTTGCGATATTATCAATAGTATGGCGGACGAGCTTTCTAATGCCGAATCGGTAAAGAATGAATTTATATCTTCAGTTTCACATGAACTTCGAACGCCTTTGACAGCTATAAAGGGTTGGAGCGAAACACTTAATGGAATTGAAGATCCACAGATGATAAAAAAAGGTATGCGTGTTATCACAAGCGAAACTGAAAGACTTTCGCAGATGGTTGAAGAGCTTCTTGACTTCTCACGTATTCAGAACGGAAGATTCACCTTGCAGAAATCAACTATGGATATTCTTGCAGAGCTTGGTGAAGCAGTGCTTGTATATCAGGACAGAGCATATCGTGAAAATATACATGTTATTTATTATGAGCCTGATATGTTACCATTTGTTTATGGTGACAAGAACAGATTAAGACAGGTTTTCATTAATATTATTGATAATGCAATCAAATATTCAGATCCTGGCGATACTGTCACTATTGATGCTTCTGAAGAAGATAATGCGATTGTAATCACTATTGCGGATACAGGTTGCGGAATAAGTGATGCTGATTTATCAAAGGTTAAGACAAAATTCTATAAGGCAAATCACAGCCGACGTGGTTCTGGAATAGGACTTGCGGTTGCTGATGAAATTATCAATATGCACGGCGGTACTCTTACTATCACAAGTAAGGAAAATGTCGGCACAACAGTAATAATAACTCTACCTGCTATTGTTAAAAAGGCTGAACCTAAGCCTGAACAGGAATAAGCTTCTTTTAAAAGAAGAAAGGAAGAATAAATGGCAAAAAAGAAGACAGACGAAAAATGCAAATTTAAATCCAAGATAGGCGGTCAGGCTCTCATTGAAGGAATTATGATGAGAGGAATTGACAAGTCAGCAATGGCATGCCGACTTCCAAATGGTGAAATAGATGTTGAAGAATGGGAAATCAACAATGGTAAGAACCGTCCCTGGTACAAAAAGACACCTTTTGTAAGAGGCGTATTCAACTTTGCGGATACACTTGTTGAAGGATATAAATGCATCAGTAAATCTGCTGACAAACAGATGGTAGATGATGAGGAAAAACCTTCAAAGTTTGAGGCGTGGCTTGAAAAAAAGCTTGGCAACAAGATGATGCCGATTCTTACTACATTTGCTACCATACTTGGCGTACTTCTTGCCATTGGATTATTTGTGTTTATTCCGACTTTTATAGTAAAATTCTTTGATAACTATATTGAAAGCAACATTCTTCTCACACTTATTGAGGGCGGAATAAAAATAGCTATTTTTATAGTTTATCTGTGGCTTACTTCAAAGCTTAAAGACATTCAGACAACTTATGAATATCACGGTGCTGAGCATAAAACCATTGCCTGCTATGAGGCTGGTGAGGAGCTTACCGTTGATAATATTAAGAAACATTCGCGTTTTCATCCACGTTGCGGGACAAGCTTTATAATAATCGTACTCATTGTCAGCATACTTGTATTTTCTGTAGTAACCTGGTCATCAAGATTAAAGAGGATGATTCTAAAGCTCTTGCTTTTACCATTAGTTATGGGAATAGCTTATGAAATAATCAAGCTTGCAGGTAGATATTCAAATCCATTCACAAAAATAATTTCAGCTCCAGGCCTTGCACTTCAGAGACTTACAACACGTGAGCCAAATGAGAAACAGATTGAAGTTGCTATTGCCGCAATGGAAAAAGTAATCCCGGAAGATAAAGAGGAAGATAGATGGTAGAAATGACCGCAGGCACATTATACAACAACGCAAAAGCAATACTTAAAATGACTGGCATAGAAAACTACAGCCAGGAGGCTTTTTATATAATTGAAAAAGCAACAGGAATAAAAAAGCACGAGCTTCCTATAAAAGAAAATATGCCTCTCGACAACAGCATTATTGAAGAAGTAAACGGCTATGTCAACAGGAGGAAATCAGGCGAGCCATTGCAGTATATTCTCGGCGAATGGGAATTCTATTCTTTCAATTTTAAGGTTGGCGAGGGCGTTCTGATTCCACGTCAGGATACTGAAACTCTTGTTGAATCAGTACTGGAAAGCTTAAAGGATTTCAAAGAGCCTGTTGTTGTTGACCTTTGTAGCGGTAGCGGATGTATTGCAATCTCAATAGAAAAAATGTGCAAAGGCTCAAAGGTTTTTGCTGTTGAGCTTTCAGATATGGCAATTCCTTATCTCCAGAAGAACATTAACGAAAACAATTCATCTGTCAAGCTGATTAAGGGTAATGTATGCGACTCAAAGACTCTTGACAATCTCCCACAGGCTGATATGATAGTATCAAACCCACCTTATATTACTGCACAGGATATGAAGTGTCTTCAGAAGGAAGTCACGTTTGAGCCTGAAATGGCACTTGCCGGCGGCGATGACGGACTTCATTTTTACAGAGCAATAACAGCTTTGTGGAAAGATAAACTCAAGGAAAACGGCATACTTGCATTTGAATGCGGAATAAATCAACATAAGCAGATTGAAGAAATACTAAAAGAAAACGGCTTTGACGATATTTGCTTTAAAGAGGACTTATGTGGTATAATCAGAGTTGTCAAAGGTCGAAAAAAATAACTTTTAATATAAAAATACATATCAGGAGGATTATATATGGCAGCAGATAAAAAGAAACTGGCAGAAATCAAAAAAAGGAATGACGGACCACTTTCAAGCGATGATAAGAAAAAAGCAATAGAAACCGCAATAGCACAGATTGAAAAGCAGTTTGGTGCAGGAGCAGTAATGAAGCTTGGCCAGTCTGCTGCCCTAAAGGTAGATTTCATACCAACAGGTTCACTTGCTCTTGATAATGCTCTTGGTATCGGTGGAGTTCCTCGAGGACGTATTGTTGAGATTTATGGACCTGAAAGTTCAGGAAAA
>OCTV010000628.1_pt1 | contig 13840 bp, 14 predicted proteins | sample 1539101 | NCBI WGS metagenome assembly OCTV01 (sample SAMEA3991422, study PRJEB22521) | metagenome | biome: anthropogenic terrestrial biome; feature: sewage plant; material: sludge | place: Sweden | collected 2012-09-26 | reverse complement strand
GAGGTGGAATAATAGTGTAGTAGTACTTAAAAAATACTTAAATTAAGTAATTTTTAATAATTTATAGAAAATTGAGAGCCTTTTTTAAATTCAGAATCAATTAGCAGGCTAAAGTTATGTAAAGATAGTACAGATTGTACAATAAAAAGTCCCAATCCAAGAGAGTTGTTCCAACCATTATCTGAAACTCTATAAAACTTTTTATTTATTTTTTCTAACTCTTTTTCTTCTATACCAATACCTTTATCAATAACAGTGATTGAATTATTTGAGATATTTACGATTATTTCATCTTCTGAGTATTTTAAAGCATTTTCAATTAGATTTGAAATAGCCATTGAAATTAATGTTTCATCAACTTTTAAAGTTACATCATCACCTTGAATTAAAATCTCTCTATTTTTGTATTTATCTTTTAAATCACTAACACAAGATTCAATTATTTTTTTCATTGAACAAGAAACTAAAATAAGTTCTTGTTTACCTTCTTCTAGTTTTAAAGTTAGCCTTAATTTATCAATTATATGAGACATTTTATTTGAATTAGAATAAATCTTTTTTAAAAATTTTGTTTTCATGGCTTGAGGCATTTGTTCATCATTTAAAATTGTTTCACTGTATCCTGAAATAATTGCAATTGGATTTTTAAATTCATGGGAAATGGCTGAGATTATTTCATCTTTTTGTCTATTTGCTATTTTTAATTTGACATTTTGCTTAGCTTTTTGTTTTTCTCTTTTATATAGTTTTAACGCGACTTTATTTAATAATTTCGTGATTTTGTGAAATTCATAAGTATAATTTGAATTAAGAAGAAGAGATGATTTTTTATCCGAAAGTTGAGTTAGAAAAAAAAGAATATTGTCTGTCTCTTTTTTTATTTTTATACTAATTAAATATGTTGCTAAAAATGTAACAATTAAAAAGAATGTCATAAATAAAAAAATCTTAAAAGTTAACTTCATAAAGTTATCTGTAATATTACTGATATAATCAGCCATTCTAATGTAATAAATTTTATCTGAGATAATTATCTTTTTTGCTATGTATAATAGCTCTTTTTCAAGAGTTTCTGATTTTCTTGTATCTTTACCAATATTTTTTATTCGGGCTTCAACTATCTCTTTTCTGTTTAGATGATTTTTGATTTTTGATAATTTTTCATCACTTTCTGCTATTACAACACCATTCTCATCAATAATGGTAATTCTAAGATTTAATTTCTCATGTAGCTCTTTTACTATATCTGAAATATTTTCCATGTCATTTTTATTTTTAAAAACGATTGATAAAGTATCAATATTTTGAATTAGAGTTTTTTCAATTTGGTCAATATAAATATCCTTTGACCAAAAATATGTAACTACACTCAAAGTTATAAGGATTGCAAGAAATATTGAGATATAAGTTCTTAAAAAGAGCTGGTGAATCTTTAGCAAAAAATGTAACCTTCACCCCTAATTGCACGAATATAATCTTTTTTTCCATCAGGGTCAATTTTTGCTTTTAATCTTTTAATTGCAACATTTACAGTTTTCTCTTTTTTTTCAAAAGAGTCTTGCCAAACACTATTTAATAAATGTTCTCTGGTCATCAAAATATCTTTGTTTTTAATAAATTCAAGTAATAAATCATGTTCAAGATGGGTTAAATCTATCTCTTCATCATCAATATAAAACTTTTTATTTGAAGATTTATAAACAATATCTTTTACTTTTAAAATATCAATATCTTTTGAAGTTCTTTTGATTACAGCTTTTACCCTTGCACATAACTCTTTAATATTAAATGGTTTGGTAATATAATCATCGGCATGATTATCAAACCCCTCGATTATGTCTTCATCCCTATCTTTTGCAGTTAAATAAATAACAGGATTTGAAAAGCCTTGTTGTTTTATCTCATTTATAAAAGTTGTTCCTTCTATTCCTGGAAGATTCCTATCCATAATGATTAAACTTATCTCTTCTTCATCTAAAACTTTTCTAACATTTTTATCAATAGTTAGAAAACCAATAGTTTCATATCCCTCTTTTTGAAGTGTATATTCTAATAATTCTAAAATATCTTCTTCATCTTCTACGATTAAAATTAGTTTATTGTTCATCTGAATTTGACTCTTTTGTTGTTACTACTTTTTTGTTTGGTCTTTCGTCATCGTATTCTATTACTGTATCTTTTGATATTTTTATGATTCCTGGTGAAAACTTGATAGCAAGGATTCTAAACATAAAGAATATAAAAATTACAAGTAATAAAAATGTAATATCAAAGTAATCTCTATTTTTGTTTGTAGTTAGAATGATAACATCTCGGATTAAAAAGATAATAAAAATGTCAACAACAAATCTTAATCTTAGAGTCTCTTTTTTGATAAAATCAGAAATCATTTTTACAACTTCCATAATAACAATAAACTCTAACATTAAAATAATAGCTTTGTAGAATTCTATCCCAGCAATAAGTATTCCTGCAAAGATAATCATTGCTGCTAGGACTTCGAAGTTATTACTAAAGTAATCTTTTATTTTGTTTATAGCTTTTTTCATGGAAAAAGTATATCATAAAAGTTTTTATGATTGTACTATATCTCCCCCAACTTGAGCAAAGTGAAATAAATTAGCCATTGACACGGCTCTGTCTGCGATTTTTTCAAGTCTTCTTAATGCACTTAATATATCAAAATACTCTTTTGATAAATCAAGATTTTTTGAGATTAATTTTAGGATATTTTTTTCTATCATTAAATATAAATCATCTGTTTTACTCTCTTCTACAATAACTCTATGATACTTCTCTTCGATATGATTTGGATTTGTTTCATCAATTATTGAAATAGATGTTTGTAATGAAAGAAGAGCTGATCTTAATAATGGAATAGTGTACTCTAAAATCATATTTGTATTTAAATCATCAGAATAAGATTTTTTAAACATTTTTGAAAAGTTTTTTGCATTTGAACCTGTTCTTACTAATTCATTTGTGATTTTTAGATATGAAACTAATTGTCTTAAATCTTTTGCTTCTGGTGAATATAAAGCTAAAGTAGTAACTATAATATTATCAATTTCATTTGATTTTAATAATAGTTTTTTCTCAGTTATTTCAACATTTTTTAAATCATCAATTTTTCTATCTTCTAATGCTCTTAAACATAATTCTAATGATTCTACAACATCAACACCAATTTTTGAAATTTCGTTTTTTATATTTTGCAATTTTGTTTCGTAAGGTTTTAACATTATCCAAATCTCCCTGTAATATAATCTTCTGTTTTTTTATTGTGTGGATTAACAAAAATAGTTTCTGTTTCATCATACTCTATTAGTTTTCCTAAGTGGAAAAATGCTGTATAATCAGCCACACGTGCCGCTTGTTGCATATTATGAGTTACTGTGATTATTGAGTAATCATTTTTTAATTCAAGCATTAAAGCTTCAATTTTTTCTGTTGAAATAGGGTCAAGTGCTGATGTAGGTTCATCCATTAAAATAACTTCTGGTTTAATCGCAATTGTTCTTGCAATACAAAGTCTTTGTTGCTGTCCACCTGAAAGTGAAGTTCCAGGTTGAGTTAATTTATCTTTTACTTCATTCCAAAGACCAGATTTAATAAGTGAAAGTTCCACTAATTCATCACACTCTTTTCCTTTTTTTACAATCCCATGTTTTAAAGGAGCATAAGCAACATTATCATAAATAGATTTTGGAAAAGGATTTGGTTGTTGAAAAACCATTCCTATTTTTTTTCTAACACTTACTTCATCTACGTCTTTGTCATAGATGTTTTTATTATCAATTACTATTTGACCATCAATTTTTACTATTGGAATTAAATCATTCATTCTATTGATACATCTTAAAAATGTTGATTTCCCACAACCAGATGGTCCAATTAGTGCTGTAATTTTATTTTCATATAAATTTGCTGTAATATCAAAAAGTGCTTGATTCTCCCCATAATATAAATTCAGATTTTTTACTTCAATTTTTGTTTTATTATCATTTTTTATCATTATTTTTCCTTGTTACCATTTAACTTCGAATTTTTTTCTCAAATAAATTGCTATTGCATTTAGTGAAATTAAGATTGTTAATAACACCATAATCCCAGCAGCTGTTTTTTCTATATACATTCCTTCTGGCATTCCCGCCCATGTGAATAATTGTGCTGGCATAACAGTTGCCGCTTGTGTTACCAACTCTGGAGCATCAGGAATAAAGGCAATCATTCCTATAATAATTAATGGTGCAGTTTCTCCCATAGCATGTGCTAAACCTAAAATTGAACCAGTTAGAATTCCTGGGAATGCTAAAGGTAAAACGTGATCACGAGTTACTTGAATTTTATTTAATCCTAATCCGTATCCTGCTTGTCTAATACTATCAGGAACAGCTCTAAGTGCTGCTCTTGAGCTAACTATTATAATAGGTAAAGTCATAAGAGCAAGTGTTAACCCACCCACAAGTGGTGAACTTCTAGGCATTCCAAAAAGATTAATAAAAACTGCAAGTCCTAAAAGTCCAAATAAAATTGCTGGAATTGCTGCAAGATTATTTATGTTTATTTCAATAAATCTTGTAAATTTGTTATCACCTGCAAACTCTTCAAGATAAATAGCAGTCATTACTCCTATTGGAAATGCAACTGCCATGGTTATAAGTAAAGTTAAAATAGAACCTACAATTGCTGAAAAAAGTCCAGCATATTCAGGACTTTTAGAATCTCCATTTGTAAAGAAAATAGTATTAAATCTTTTTTCTATTAATCCTTGAGAGTTTAATCTATCAACAATTTCTATTTCTTTATCTTTTAATTTATGGTGATTACCTTTTAAGTATTGATCAACTTGATCATCTGCTAAAACCCAAATAGGAGTTGTAGTATTCATAAGTTCAGGTTTTTCTTTTACTAAAGTTGGTAAATCTCTAAGCCAAGCTCTTGATACTACTTCTCTATATTCTTTATCAATTGCAAATCTTGTATCATCTAATGATTTTTCATTAATTGTAATATTCATTTGAACATAAGCAATATTAAATGCAGGGATACCTTTTCCTACAATATCAAATAAAAAGAATCCAAGAAAAACAATAGAAAAAACCAATGAAGTCAAAGTAAATTTTTTAAATCTATTTGCACTTGCATGTCTAGCTTTTAATCTAGGGTCATAAAAAGGATTATTAAGTTTTTGTTTTTTTCTTTTAATCATAATGTATTCACTTTATATTTTTCTTTAAATTTTCTAATTTGAGATAATGAAATCATATTTAAAACTAGAGTTACAACAAATAATACTAATCCTAAAGCAAAAGCTGATAGAGTTTCAGGAGAGCTAAACTCAAAATCTCCAACTAAAGAATTTACAATTGTTACAGTTACTGTTGTCATATCATCAAGTGGATTCCATGAAAGATTTGGTCTTAGCCCTGCTGCCATTACAACAACCATTGTTTCTCCTAATGCTTTTGATAAAGCAAGAAGTGAAGCTGAAATAATACCTGGCATTGCTGATGGTAACACTATATCTTTTATTGTTTCTCCATGTGTCATTCCAAGTCCAAAGGCTGCTTTTCTTTGACTATCAGGAACTGATCTAATAACATCATCTGAAAGTGAAGAAATAGTTGGAATAATCATAATTCCCATAACAATTCCAGATGCAAGGGCAGAGTTAAATGTTGCTTCTAAACCAACTGATTCAGCTGCTTTTACAACTAATGGAGCTACGGTAATTGCTGCAAAGAACCCATAAACAACACTTGGAATTCCAGCAAGAACTTCAAGTAAAGGTTTTAAATAATCTCTTAGTTTTGGTGATGCATATTCACTCATATAAATTGCACTTCCCAGACCAACAGGAATTGCAACTCCTAAAGCAATGATTGTAATAACAAAAGTTCCAGCAAATATTGGTAATGCACCAAATTGGCTTCCAATAACTCCAGGTGACCATGTAGTCCCAGTTAAAAAATACCAGAAACTTCTCAATTTAAAAAATTCTATTGCTTCAAAAAGAATTGAAAATAAAATTCCAAATGTTGTTAAAATAGAGATAGTTGCAGCACCAATTAAAGCAATTTTAATTAGTTTTTCATTTAGTTCTCTACTTTTTTTTCTTGATTCAAAAGTGTTCAATACCTTTACCTTTGTGATAAATTTATCACAATAATAAATAAAGATAGTTACACAATGGTTACAATTATTACAAGATACTTGAAATAGGGTTTTGAGAGCCTTTAGAAGCTTTTTTTAAAATATTTAAAGTGGCATCAAAATCGGATATATTTGATTTTGGATTTATTTCTATAATAGCAGATGAAACAGATAATAAATTAAAATTTCTCTCTATATTAAATCTATCCTTTGCAATGATAAATCCATTTTCTTTATCCTTCTTTGAGTATAAATTTTCCATTGAAGTTTTGAATTCAATTTGTACTTTATTTGTTAATTCATAAACTTCATTAAATTTATGATTTCTTAATCCAACAAAAAAATCATCTCCACCAATGTGTGCTATAAATGAATCTTTTGGGTATCTTTTTTGTAGCAGTTCTGAAAAAACAAGGATAGCTCTGTCTCCTAGTCTAAAACCATAAATATCATTAAATGGTTTAAAATCATTAAAATCAAAATAGATAATATGAGTAATATTCTTTTGATTTCTTTTGAGAGATTTTTCGATAAATTTCTCAATTTGATTATTTCCAGGAAGTTTTGTAAGAGGATTTTGATTTGTAGCTATTTCAATATTTCTTTTATATGAGATAGTTAATAATGAATTTAAATTTATAAAACCTCTGTATTTATTACCTTGAGTAATAAAAATTCCTAAAGTATCTTTTGAGTATAGATTATACATTTCAAGTATTTTATCAATTCCCCAAGAGCTTTCAACAGACAAAGTGGGCTTTAAATATTTTACTAATGTTGCAGAATAAGTTTTATTTTGTGCAAGTGATAAACCATATTGAGAATAAGATATTTTTTTTATATCACTTTCATAAATTATTCCTAAAAAATTATCATATTCATCTACTATTGGAACAAAATTGTTTTTAGTTGATTCTTTAAAATGTACAAAAAGTTTATATAAAGAGCTATTTATACTAAGAGCTGTGATTGGTTCTATAAACTCTTCATCTATTGTTGCATTTGGATTATTTCTTTTATCCTCATTTATTAAAGTTAATATATTGTTATAAACAGGTTTTATTTGTTCAATTTCAGTAGTAGGTTTTTGAACTAAATAACCTTGAATAAAATCCGCTCCAATATCTTTACAAGTATAAAATTCTTTTACTGTTTCAACACCTTCTGCAATAACTTGCATTCCCATAACATGAGCCATTTCAATTATTGATGAACAAAATAGTTTTTTCTTTGAATCTTGGTCTATATTTGAAATAAAGAATCTATCTAATTTTATAATATTTGCTTCACTAAAATATAAAAGTTTAAGTCCAGAAACACCTATACCAAAATCATCAATAGCAATAGAATAACCATTTTGTTTATATCTTTGAAGCATTGTAGATAAGGCATTTTGTTCAATACTTGTACCTTTTTCACTTAGTTCAAAACAGATAACATTTTTATTTAATTGATATTTCTTTAGTATTTTAGAAGTATTCCCTGATGAGAGATTTTTATTATAAATTATTCTATTATCAAGATTATAAAATAGTTTTAAATCATCAATTTTAATATGTGAAAACTTTTTGATAGCCTTTTCTCTTAGATGTAAATCTAATTCATATAAATAATCATCATTAAAAGCCATATTAAATAAATCATCAATTGCATTTAATCCAGAAATATTTTGAACATTTCTAATAAGTGCTTCAACACCATAAATTTTACCTGTAAAGGAGTGAATAATAGGTTGAAAAGCATAATCTAATTTATCAATATTTTGATCCCAATTTGCCATAATAAACCTAATAATAATATCATTACTAAGCTCTTATCTCTTTGTTCGCATCAACAGATAAGGGCTTAGTGATAATATTAATAAAACAAAGAGAAGAAAAGTTTCTTCTCTTTATTAAATGTTAGTGTTTTAAATCTGAAGCGCTGATTGTTTCGAATTTCATCGCTTTTTCTCTAGCTTCTGCTCTTATTTTATCACTTAATGGAATAAGACCAATTTCTGCTAATATTCCATCATTTCCTATCATTTTTTCAGACATAAATAAATTTACATACTCTTTAATTGCAGGAACTTGGTCTACATGAGAGTTTTTAACATAAAAATACATTGATCTTGCAACTGGATATTTCCCTGAAGCAATTGTTTCAGAAGTTGGTGCAATATTATCAATTGTAACACCTGAAACTTTATCTTTATTTTCTTCTAGGAATGAATAACCAAATATACCAATAGCAGCAGCATTTTTAGTTAATTTTTGAACGATTAAGTTATCATTTTCTCCAGATTCTACATAAGCACCATCTGTTCTAATAACTGAATATTTTTCATATTTTTTATTTGCTTTTGCATCTGCTTTAAACAAATCTGTATATAGAGGCATTTTTTCAAATACATGTTGTAATACTAACTCTTCAAATGAATCTCTTGTTCCTGATGATTTTGGAGGTCCATAAACAGTAATTTCTCTGTTTGGTAAAGATGCATCAATATCTGACCATTTTTTATATGGATTTTTAATTAATGATTTTCCATCAGCACTTGGAACTTCTTCTGCAACTGCTAAAGCTAATTGAGCTTTTGTTACATTGAATCCTGTAACTTTAGAGTCTTGAGCTATTGCGATTCCATCAAATCCAATTAATGCTTCAGAAACACTCATTACTCCATTTTCTTGACACATTTGTAGTTCTTTATCTTTAATTCTTCTTGATGCATTTGCAATATCAGGTGTATCTATTGAAAATCCAGAACAAAATAATTTTAATCCTCCACCAGTACCTGTTGATTCAACAACAGGAGTTGGGAATTTTCCACCTTTTCCTAACTCTTCAGCAACAGAAGATGCAAAAGGGTAAACAGTAGAAGAACCAACTATTTTAACTTGATCTCTTGCACTTAAAGTTGTTGCCAATAAAGCACTTGCAATTAAAGCCATAGAAGTTTTTTTGAAAGTCATTTTTTTCTCCATAAATTTTATATGGTGGAAGTTTAATGATAGTTGATTACATTTTGGTTACTCAGGATTTTTGAACTATAAAGGTATAAATTAATTATCATTTTTTGAGAATTTATTTTCAAACTCTTTAGTTGTTCTTACAAAAAGTTCTTCACAGTCATTTGGTTTATAAATAATTGCATCAACCCAAAAGTCATTTTCTTGAATTTTGCAAAAGTGTAAGGTAGTATAAGTTTTTTTATTTTTATAATGTGTATAAGTAGTATTTAGTTCTATCATATTAAAAAAAAAGCTAATGGATTATAATCCATTAGCTTCGATAAGTCTAGATTGATGATCAGTAATAAGAGGATCAATTACTTCATCAAATAAACCATCATTCATGATGTAATCAAGTCTGTAAAGAGTCAAGTTAATTCTGTGATCACTGATTCTGTTTTGTGGATAATTATAAGTTCTAATTCTTCCACTTCTATCTCCAGTACCAACTTGTTCTTTTCTAGTAGCACCTTCTGTTTCCATTTTCTTTTGCATCTCAATTTCATAAAGTTTTGCTTTTAAAACTTTCATAGCTCTATCTTTATTTTTGTGTTGAGATTTCTGATCTTGGTTTGTTACTACTATTCCAGATGGGATATGTGTGATTCTAACAGCCGAGTCTGTAGTATTTACAGATTGACCACCATTTCCACTGGCTCTCATAACATCAATTTTTAAATCATTTGGATTGATTTCAACTTCAACATCATCAACTTCAGGCATAACAGCAACTGTAATAGCTGACGTATGAACCCTTCCTTGAGATTCCGTTGCTGGAACTCTTTGAACTCTATGTGTGCCACCTTCAAATTTTAATTTTGAATATACATGGTCACCTTTTACTAGAATTACAATTTCTTTGTATCCATTTGATTCACTTTCACTTGAACTCATAATTTCAACTTTCCAACCATTATTCTCTGCATATCTTAAATAACCTCTAAAAAGGTCACCTACAAATATTGCAGCTTCATCACCACCTGTACCAGCTCTTAACTCTAAATAGATATTCTTATCATCATTAGGATCTTTAGGAATCATTAAAAATTTAATTTCATCTTCGAGTTTAGGTTTTCTTGTTTCTAATTCTTTGAGTTCTTCTTTAGCTAAATCACCAAGTTCTGGATCATCAAGAATCATTTTGTTTTCATCAATGTCATCCATTAATTTAACATACTCACGAGCTTTGATAACAATAGGTTGCATGTTTGACTGTTCTTTTGAAAGATCAGTCATTCTTTTTATATCATTTGTAATATCAGGGGCCATTAATAAGTTATTAATTTCCTCGTATCTATTAATAAATGGTTGTAATTTGTCTTTTAGCATATATTATATAGCGTTAACTTTTACTTGTAATCTACTTACTTTTCTTGAAGCAGTTCCTGATTTTAAAACACCTTTAGATACACAATGGTGTAAATATTTGTTAGCTGTTTTCATAGCTTCAAGTGCTTTTTCTTTATCTGCAGTTTCGATTGCAGCTAATACATTTTTAGTAACATTTTTGATTCTAGTTTTATAAAATCTGTTTCTTTCAGTTTTGATTTTAGTCTGTCTAGCTCTTTTTTCGCAAGATTTGTGATTTGCCATTTTTTTTAACCTCTTTGTAAAAATTTTAAGGGTAGAATATTACCTAAAGTAACTTAAACAGAGTTTAATTTTAGGAAGATTTAATGAAACTATTCGGAACAGATGGCGTTAGAGGAAAAGCAGGTGATTTTTTAGATGCAATTACTGTATTAAAATTAGCAAAAGCAGCTGGTATATATTTTAGAAAGCATTCAACTACTAAAAAAATCCTTGTTGGTAAAGATACAAGAAGAAGTGGTTACATGATTGAGAATGCACTTGTAAGTGGACTAACAGCAGTTGGATATGATGTTATTCAAATAGGTCCAATGCCAACTCCAGCAATTGCATATTTAACAGAAAGTATGAGATGTGATGCTGGAATTATGATTTCTGCTTCACATAATCCTTATGAGGATAATGGAATTAAATTCTTTGATAATCATGGAAATAAATTAAATGTTTCTTGTGAAAAAGCAATTGAAGATATCTTTAATGATAATGAACTTATGATAAATGAGCAAGTAACTGGAAGAAATATTGGTGCTTCAAAAAGAATCGATGATGTTATTGGAAGATATATTGTTTCAATAAAAAGTTCATTTCCTAGAGATTTAAATTTAACAGGATTAAGAATTGTTCTTGATTGTGCAAATGGAGCAGCTTACAAAGTTGGACCTACAATTTTGCAAGAGTTAGGTGCAGATGTAATTGTAATAAACAATAAACCAGATGGATTTAATATAAATGAAGATTGTGGAGCAATGCATCCAGAATATATTGGGAAAATTGTAAGAGAATATAGAGCAGATATTGGGCTAGCACTAGATGGTGATGCTGATAGATTGGTTGTTATTGATGAAAAAGGTGAAGTAGTTGATGGGGATAATTTAATAGGAGCTTTATGCAATTATTTACATGAGCAAAAACTTTTAAAAGGTAATGGTTGTGTGGCAACTGTTATGTCAAATAAAGCTTTAGAAGATTATTTAGGAAATAAAGGAATTGAACTATTTAGATCGAATGTTGGTGATAAATATGTTCTTGAAGTTATGAAAGAAAAAGGTATTAATTTTGGTGGTGAACAAAGTGGACATATCATTTTTTCAGATACTGCAAAAACTGGTGACGGATTAGCTTCTGCACTTCAAGTTTTAGCTCTTATTCTAAAATCTGGTAAAAAAGCAAGTGTTGCGTTGAATCCTTTTGAACTTTATCCTCAAATTTTACATAATATGAAAGTTACAGAAAAAATTCCATTGGATAAAATAAAAGGTTTAGATGAAATTTTAAAACCTATTAGAGAAAAGGGAATGAGAGATTTAATTAGATATTCAGGAACTGAAAATAAAATTAGATTACTTCTTGAGGGAAAAAATAAAAAAGATGTTGAAGATTCAATGGAAATTTTGAAATCATTTTTTAAAAAAGTGCTATGAATAGAGAGTTAAAATTATCAATAACTATTTTTATAGTTGTTTTTATGATAGACCAAATTGTTAAATATGGATTTGCAAATTTAGGCTGGGATGCTGATGGTCCTTATATGTCTTTGAAATTGGCATATAATTATGGTGTTGCTTTTTCTATGTTTTCATTTTTGGAGCATAATTTAAAATATATTCAATTAGTTATTATTTTAATTGGAACAATTTATTTGTTTAGAAATCAAAATGTTTTTAAAGAGTATTATTTATCAATAGCACTTTTATATGCAGGTGGCTTATCAAATATTTTAGATAGATTTACTTATGGTGGAGTGGTTGATTATTTTTATTGGCATTATGGGTTTGAATTTGCAATATTTAATTTTGCAGATGTAATGATAAATTTAGCAGTTGTGCTAATTATTTATAAACAAATCAAACAATCAAGAGAAGAAAAAAAGCAAAAAGAGATTAAATCATAGATTTTTGTAGCTTAAAATAAATTTAGCTATAATCCAACAAATTTTAGAAAATGACAGGGAAAATTAATATGGGTCAAACAATAACAGAAAAAATTTTTAGTGAACATGTGGGTAGAGAAGTATTTGCAGGAGAAATCGTAAGAAGTCCAATTGATATGGTAATTGGAAATGATATTACAACTCCAATTTCAATCAAAGCATTTGAAGATGGTGGTTTTGAGAAGTTAGTAAATCCTGATGGTTTTGCTATTGTACTTGACCACTTTATTCCAGCAAAAGATATAGCATCTGCAAATCAAGCAAAAATATCAAGAGATTTTGCAATGAAGCATGATTTAAAATACTTTTTCGATGAAAAAGATATGGGTATTGAACATGCGCTTTTACCAGAAAAAGGTTTAGTATTACCAGGTGATGTTATTATTGGTGCAGATTCTCACACATGTACACATGGTGCTTTGGGAGCATTTTCTACAGGTATGGGATCAACTGATATCTCTTTTGGAATGATTACAGGTGGTAACTGGTTTAAAGTTCCTGAATCTATCAAAGTTGTATTCAAAGGAAAACCAGCTCCTTTTGTAACAGGAAAAGATTTAATTTTAGAAATCATTAGAATTCTTGGTGTTGATGGAGCTTTATATAAAGCTTTAGAATTCACAGGTGATACAATTCAATATTTATCAATGGATGATAGATTTTCTTTATGTAATATGGCTATTGAAGCAGGTGCTAAAAATGGTATTGTGGCTTATGATGAAATCACAAAAGAGTTTTTAGATACAAGAGAAAGCTTACGAGCTGAACCAAAAATTCATTATTCTGATGAGGATGCAGTTTATTGTCAAGAGATAGTTATTGATGTTGAAAAATTAGAGCCTGTAATTGCATATCCATTTTTACCATCAAATGGTCACCCAGTTTCTCAAGCAGTAAGTGATAATATCAGAGTTGATCAAGTATTTATTGGATCATGTACAAATGGAAGATTAAGTGACTTTAAAATTGCAGCTGAAATATTAAAAGATAAAAAAGTTGCACGTCATGTAAGACTTATTTTAACTCCAGGGACACAAAAAATTCTAAGAGATGCAACAAAAGCTGGATACATTGACACTTTAGTTGATGCAGGTGCAGTTGTTTCTAATCCAACTTGTGGAGCATGTTTAGATGGAAGAGCGTCGTGTAGGGAAAGAGTGTTCAGAGC
>OCTV010000625.1_pt1 | contig 13885 bp, 9 predicted proteins | sample 1539101 | NCBI WGS metagenome assembly OCTV01 (sample SAMEA3991422, study PRJEB22521) | metagenome | biome: anthropogenic terrestrial biome; feature: sewage plant; material: sludge | place: Sweden | collected 2012-09-26 | reverse complement strand
CGTTATCGGCACTTTTCTCAAGTCGCTCACGAAGTACTGCCGCTGCAGGTGCTTCATAACCCGATGGTGATGGTGCTTCAACGAGATTTTTCAAAAACTCTAGGTCTTGCTTCTTCATCTTTTCTCTCTTCCACTCGTATGACATTGCCCCTTCTGCATAAGAGGCAACTATTCAACTAACTTAAAATCCAAGAACCCTTCTTCAAGGTTAACAGATATCAATACTACACGTATTGGCTGGCCAAGGCGATAATGTTTCGAGCGTTTTTCATTAACGAGCATATGTTTTTGCGCGTCAAAGGCCCAAGAATCATGCGCTGGCATATTGGCTTTGTGAACAAGACCTTCCGCAGAATTATCGAGCGTCACAAAGAGACCGAAATGGGCCACATTGGAAACGACTCCCTCAAATGTCTCTCCCACTTTGTCTTTAAGATATTCACACAGCTTATAGCGAGTAGCCTCTCGTTCAGCATTTTGCGCGTTGCGCTCCCCCACCGAACAATGCTGGCAGAGTCCTTCAAGTTCGGCGCGCAATTCCTCTAATTGAGGAGAATCCTTTTCTCCGCGCAGAACAATTTTTAGAATGCGATGCACTAGTACATCAGGGTAGCGTCGAATTGGTGACGTAAAATGCGAGTAGTACTCGCTTGCAAGTCCAAAATGGCCCAACGGCTCCGGAGAATAATAGGCCTGCTTAAGCGTGCGCAACAAGAGCGTTGATACGATATATTCCTCAGGACGCCCGAGTGAAGCCGAAATGATGCTTTGAAATGTGCGTGAAGTCACGTCGCTGTGCGCTGGCAACTGATACCCAAACTCTTTGAGCGATTCAGCAATGCCGTCAAGAGCATCGGCATTGGGAGGCTCATGAACTCGATACACTGAAGGAACGCGCTCCTTATTGAGGTACGTCGCGACAACTTCATTGGCCAAAATCATAGCCTCCTCTACCATCTGAGTCGCATCTGTTTTTGTCCGCACCGCGATATCAACAGGATGGCCCTCTTGATCACACAATACTTTTGTTTCACGCGTATTGAAATCGAGCCCGCCACGCTTTTCACGCATAAGACAGAGCTGTTGAGCCAGCGTATCAAGAGTTGTCAGCGCCCGTTTTTGCTCTTCGGTCCGAAACGGTATCGTACCTCGCAGCATCCCAAGAACTTCATCATAGCTATAGCGTTGGGATGAACAGATCACACTGGAATAGATGTCATGAGAGAGAAGGTTTCCTTCATCATCAAACACCATATCAACGCTCATCGTGAGACGATCTTGATGAGGGTTCAGCGAGCACAATTCTTGAGAAAGCTCCTCAGGGAGCATAGCAATAACGCGGGTTGGCAGATAGGTGCTCGTTGTCTTTATCCTCGCGTCTCGATCAATCGCGCTCTCGGATTCAACATAGTGAGTTACGTCTGCAATATGAACGCCGAGACGTATGCGTCCCTGATCCAAAAATTCAATGCTAAGGGCGTCATCAAAATCGCGTGCATCTACTGGGTCAATAGTGAAAGTTGCGCGCGCTCGAATATCGCGACGCAATGTGTCAGCAATCAGTTCCTTCTCTGTGGGAAGCGCTAGACTCTTGGCTTCGCGCATGGTCTCAGGCGTGAAACCTGGCTTAATATCGTTAGCGGCAAGGATGACCGCCTCAGGGAGCACCTCATGTTCACTCTCGTGAGCAATTACTTCCGTGATGACAACCTGAAGGGATTGGTGAGCTGTTGGATACGCGGAGATAGTTGCTTTTACCCAATCCCCCTCATTAGCCTTCACAGAATGAGCGCTATCGACAAAAGCGTCATACGTGATGCGCTTATCACGGGGAATAACGACGCCGAGTGAACCAAAGTGCTCAAACCGACCGATTATCTCAGTATGCGCTCGCTCGGTGACACGTACCACGCGCGCCGTCTTGCCCAAATGATTTTTCCCCTGCGGGCGAAACGCAATGGTATCGCCATGCATGGCGCCATTACAGTTTTTTGCCGAAATAAAATATTCTTGATCGTGCGCTGTAACGAATCCGCTGCCCCGCTTTGTAACGAAAAGTCGCCCCACTAAAAAGTCGTGAGACTGTGACTTTTTGTGGAACGACCGTTTCTTTTTGCTCACAAGAGCTCCTTTATTTTTTGGGCGCTATTTTGCTTTCTTTTGCGCCTCTTTCAGCGCTCGCTGAAGTTGAATATCCGTCTTAGTGCTCTGCTGCTTCATAGGATCCATTTTGACAAGAATGTCAGGCGTGAGTCCCTTGCCATTAATGTCCTGATTCTTTGGTGTCAAATAATGCTGAATTGTCAGCAGAATCGCGCTTCCGTCGGTCAAAGGATATTGCGCTTGTACGCTTCCTTTTCCATAAGATTTTGTACCCACAAGTGTTGCTCGTTTATAGTCCTGTAAAGCACCCGAAACAATCTCTGAAGCAGAGGCTGAGTTCTCATCAATCAAGACAACCATCGGCAAATTAGTAATCTTTTTACCCGTTGCTTTAAACGTCTCATTCGAAACTTTGTTGCGAGAATGAGTCTTTACAATGACGCCCTTATCAATAAAGAGTGAAGCAGTGTTTACCGCCTCTTTAATGAGGCCGCCAGGATTTTCGCGAAGGTCAAGAACAAGTGATGTCGCGCCCTGCTTTTGCAATTTCTTCACGGCATTGCCAACTTGCTTTGATGCGAGATTATTGAATTCACCGAGGCGAATATATCCCACGTTGCCTGCCTTCATTGACGAACGCACATTAGGTACGGTAATCATTGCACGCGTACAGGTTACAGTATATTTCTTACCCTCAACTTCTTTCAGTGAAGTAAATTTTGCATCCGTCTTCTTGGGGCGAATCATAGTGAGGGTGACCTTAGTGCCTTTCTCACCTTTTACCAATTTTTGAACTTGCTGCGTCGTCCACTTATCTGAGGTTTTGCCCGAAATTTTATAAAAAAGGTCGCCTGTTCTTATGCCCGCCTTTGAAGCTGGTGTGTTTTTGTAGACCTCAACAACATAGGCGGTCCCATTCTTTTCTGACATGACAACGCCTATGCCACCAAACTGGCCATCTATTTCTTCAGAATATTGACTAAATTCTTTTGCAGGCATATAGCGAGAGTGCGTATCACCCGTGCTTTGAAGAATACCGTTAATCGCGCCCGCCGTCGCGGTTGTTTCTGAAGGCACCTCATAAGCACTGTCTTTCATAAGCTGATAGACAGCAGACACCGTATCGCTCAAGGTGAGCTTCTGAGAGCCCGACTGCATTTGGCCCATCATCCCGGTATTTTTTATTACACCAGAGGTTGATTCAGTGCCGACTGAACGCATATTGCTCATAGAGGAAGAAACGAAAAAACCGCCAATGAATCCACCCAGTCCGATAATGCAGGCAAGAAAAACTGAGATGACAATCTTAAAAACGCGCGACATAAGAATCCTTTACAAGATAGTCAGATTTACGAGGTAATACTCTTGCAAGAATAGCAGTTTGCTCGAGCAATGGTGACGCTTCTATAAAAGTAACACAAAGTGCCGAGCAAGAAGCTCGGCACTTTAAAGACACGTTAACAAACAGTATTAAATCTTGAGATATTTACGCATGGCAAGCCACGATCCAAAAGCACCAATAGCACAGCCCAAAATGATGAGCATGCCCGATATGCCAAGAGTCGTTGATGTCGCGAGATTGAACTGCATAAACGAGATGGTCGACTGAAGTTTTGGTATCGCCGCGAACTGAATGGTAAGCATGCCGCCAATAGCGAGACCAGCTCCAATAAGCGCTTGAAATATACCTTCAAGCATGAACGGTGCCCGAATAAACCAATTGCTCGCACCCACGAGACGCATAATCGCAATCTCTTGGCGTCGAGAATAAATGGCAAGACGAATGGTATTGTTGATGAATATCAACGATACAAGGGCAAGCATGACAACAAAGAGGGCTCCAACAATACGCACAATACGCGTAAAGGCGAAGAGTTTCTTGACGATTTGCTGGCCATATTTGAGCGATTTTTCCGGATCCTCAGGATGGTCCGCAATCTTTGCAAACGTCTCAGATTTCTTGATGGTATCGACAACCGTCTGAACATCACGCGCATCCTTAAGCTCAATATCGAGCGATGCGGGAAGCGGATTGCCCTCAAGGTTTTCTACAACCTCAGGAGACTGAGACATTGTATTTTTGAAATTCTCGAGCGCCTGCTCTTTGGTCGTAAAATTAACCGACTTCACCAAAGAATCAGTCACCAACTTACGCTGCAAAACTTCAATATCTTGCGTGGCAGCGTCATCTTTAATAAAAATCTGAATTGATACTTTTGATTCAACGTTGGTAACCAGTGAATTAATGACCTTGCTCGCCATCATCGAGGTACCAATGAGAAGCAGTGACAAAAAGATGGTGATAATTGCACCAAGACTCATCACCCAATTGCGCTTGAAACTTGTTCCAGCTTCGCGCAAGAAGTAAGCGGGGTTAGTCGACATAACCGTAAACACCCCTATCCTGGTCGCGTACAACATGTCCGCCATCAAGCGCAATAACGCGACGGCGCATATTGTTTACCATTTCACGATCATGCGTTGCAATAACAACGGTTGTGCCCGTTTTATTAATGCGCTCAAGAAGTTTCATGATGCCCAACGATGTTTGCGGATCGAGATTACCTGTTGGCTCATCGCAGAGAAGCATGGGCGGACGATTAACAAAAGCACGCGCGATAGAAACACGTTGCTGCTCACCGCCCGATAGTTCGTTGGGGTAACTATTAATTTTATCCTTGAGTCCCACTAGTCCCAGCACTTCAGGAACCTGCGTGTTGATAACATGCTTCGATTTGCCAATTACCTGCAGAGCAAAAGCAACATTTTCGAAAGCTGTCTTATTAGGAAGAAGTTTGAAGTCTTGGAAAACACAACCAATGTTGCGGCGCAAATAAGGCACGCGCGAGTTGCGCATATTCGCCAAGTCATAGCCTGCTACAACAATCTGGCCCTTTGTGGGGAGCACTTCACGAAGAAGCATGCGAATAAACGTGGATTTACCTGAACCTGAATGGCCAACGATAAACACGAACTCGCCGCTTGATACCTCAACATTCACACCCTCAAGGGCAGCTTTTTCGGCAACGTAGCGCTTCTCGACATTGCGCATCAGAATCATGGGCGCGCCTTTTGAGCGGGGCGGAGCCGTAGGGACAGCTTGACGATTGACATCGGGAATGATGTTATCAAGCGTCTCCTCAATAGAATTAATGTCAGCCAAAGTGTGTCTCCTTTGATAAGACGTAACACATTTCTTTCATGTACCTTAAAGTGTAGCAAAGGCGCCGATTCTTCGGCGCCTTTTCAAACATTCTTAAACCTATCGTTACCTAACGGCTAAAAAAACTCCATTTTTATTACCCAACAAGTTCACGTGCTGCTTGAGCAATTGATTCAGCATCCAAATTGAAGTAAGAAATGAGCTCGTCAGGAGATCCTGATGTACCAAAACAATCCGCCATACCAATACGACGCGTAGGTGTTGGACGCACCTCAGAAAGAACCTCAGAAATCGCAGAGCCCAAGCCCCCGAGAACTGAATGTTCCTCGCAAGTAACAATACGCCCTGTTTTCGCCACGGAACCAACTAGCGTATCAACGTCAATCGGTTTTACGCTCACCATATCGATGACTTCCGCGCTAATACCCTCTTGTGCCAATATTTCAGCAGCCTCAAGCGCCTGAGCGACCTCAATACCGCAAGCAGCGAGCGTTACGTCGCTTCCCTCGCGCAAAACGTATGCCTTACCCAACTCAAGCTCAAAGCCACCCTCATGAACTTGCGGAACGGCCGCGCGTCCAAGGCGAATATAAAAGGGGCCAGGCGTTTTTGCCGCGAGCGCGATTGCCGCCTTAGCCGATGCGTAATCAGCTGGAACAAGAACGCGCATCCGAGGAAGAGCACGCATAAGCGCGATATCTTCCACCATCTGATGGCTTCCACCATCAGGGCCAACCGTGATGCCTGAATGAGTAGGCGCAATTTTTACGTCGTAGTTGTTATAACAAACCGTGTTACGAATTTGCTCGTAAGCACGACCCGCACCGAACACAGCAAAGGAGCCCGTAAAAGCAATGCGTCCCGTTGCCGCAAGGCCAGCAGCAATATCGGTCATGTTTTGCTCGGCAATACCCACATTCACAAGGCGATCGGGATAAGCTTCACCGAGCTTTTTTGTTGTTGTTGAGCCCGAAAGATCAGCTTCAATAGCTACGATATTATGACCCTGCTCAACTAATTCAATAAGCGTTTCACCATAGGCGGCACGCGTGGCTTTCTTCTCTACTGACATGAGCAATCGCCTCCCTTCGCGCGAATCTCATCGCACGCGAGTTTACCTTGCTCTTCAGAAGGAGCGTTTCCGTGCCATTTCGCCTGATCCTCCATAAATGAAACACCTTGCCCCTTGTGCGTGCGCGCAATAATTACGCGCGGCTTTCCTGGGCAAATCGGCGTCGTCAGGGCTTGATGGATTGCCTCAATATCGTGGCCGTCGATTTCGATGACATCGAAACCAAACGCGCGCCACTTTGCGGGCAAATCTCCCAATGACATAACGTCTTCAACGCGCCCGTCTATTTGGAGACCATTATTATCAACAATAGCCACAAGGTTATCGAGCTTACGATGGGCGGCAAACATGGCTGCCTCCCATACCTGACCCTCCTGGAGCTCGCCATCGCCCATTAAACAAAATACTTTTCCGGGGGCACTGTCAAGCTTCATTCCAAGAGCCATACCACATGAAATCGAAAGACCTTGTCCGAGCGAACCAGTCGATACTTCAACGCCAGGGGTTTTTAAGGCGTCAGGGTGACCTTGGAGCATGTGCCCCAACTGGCGCAAACCTCTCAATTCTGAACGTTCAATAATCCCCGCCTCTGCCAGTGCGGCATAGAGCACAGGAGCCGCGTGACCTTTTGAGAGCACAAATCTGTCACGATTTGCGTCATCAAGATGTGCAACGTCGTAACGGAGCACTCCCCCAAAATAAAGCGTTGCAACAATATCTGCTGCCGAAAGCGAACCGCCCGGATGGCCTGAGCCAGCCGCGGTGAGCATTTCGATAATGTCGATACGCATACGAGTTGCTTTTCTGGCAACCGTTTCGAAATCGAACGTAGTATTTGGCATGTCTTCTCTTTCTTTACCCGGAGTGAACTTTCGTAATTTCATCGTATCAAAGTATGAGCGTCGTTGGCACCATATTGCGACCATTCTATGAAATAATTGGGCCCCAATTGATGCGCGTACGAGGACGCTTTGCTTCAAGATGGTTTATAACACTCTGCGCGTCACGATTAACAAAATAATCGTGAGGAATCCCGATTTCATCCGCCGCGGCGAGAGCGTCGTCAAAAATGCCAATAGTGTTGAAATAATGTGAATCCGAACCAACGGCGATTGGAATGTTTGCCTCAAACGCAGCGCGAGCGAACTCTTTTTCGCGCTCGTGCGTGCCTCCTCTTGAACCGTGCGGATCGAAAGAGTGGTTATTGAGCTCAATGATGACATTGTTCTTTTTTGCGGCAACAATAACCTGCTCAAGATCAAGGGGGTAGCGCTCGTCATTGCCCGGATGATTTAACTGATCAACAAAAGGGTTTTCCAAAACTTGAACCACGGCATCCGTATTCCTTGCGCGATCTTTGCCATCGAAGCCACATAAAGAATGAAAACCTACCTCAACAAAATCGAGAGCCTCAAGTAGGTCATTCGGCAAGTCGAGACCCGTCTCAGAATCATTGACGATGTTTGCCTCGCACCCGTTCAAAACTCGCATGCCCTTATAGATTGAAGGCGTCACTTTGAGATCCCAAAAATACCAAGGATGCGCACCCTCAGGAACATGAGGGCCGTGATCAGTGAACGCAATAAGTTCCATGCCTTTTTTGACAGCCGCCTCGGCGTTTTCGGTCCACGTACAATAGCCATGTCCCGAGGCAACGGTGTGAATATGAAGGTCTGCTTTGAGCATGGTTACTCCTTGACCGCATGTTGACCGAGCGTTCCAGCAGCGCGCTGCTGATGAAACGCAACGATAAAGTTATCGATGTCTCCCGCTAGCACGGCATCAACATTGCCCGTTTCAATGCCTGTTCGGACGTCTTTTACCAGTTGATAGGGATACAAAATATAATTGCGAATTTGACTGCCCCATGTAATTTCCGCGCGTGGGCCTCGCAACTCCTCAAGCTCAGCTTCGCGCTTTTCTTTTTCTGCTTCATAGAGTCGAGCACGCAAAATTGAGAGGGCGGAATCCTTGTTTTTATGCTGAGACTTTTCGTTTTGACACGTAACAACTATGCCTGAAGGAATATGAGTAATCCGCACGGCCGAGTCAGTCGTGTTAACCGATTGGCCACCTGGGCCGCTTGAACGATAGACGTCGATGCGCAAATCCTCATCCTTAATATCAACCTCAACCTCATCAGGGAGAACAGGAAGGACTGTCACACCGGCAAACGTTGTCTGGCGACGTTTTTTAACATCAGTGGGACTAATGCGCACCAACCGATGAACGCCTTGCTCAGCCTGCAACATGCCGTATGCGTTGAGGCCATGAACCGTAAAAGTAGCCCTATCGAGACCTATCACATCTCCCGCTGGAGCATCGTGTACATCGACTTTCCAACCTTTTGACTCGGCATAGCGCACATACATCTTGAAAAGCATTTCCGTCCAGTCTTGGGCTTCTAAGCCCCCTTGGCCAGGGACAATCGTCACAATCGCGTCCGACTCATCAAATTCGCCCGTGAACCAACTCGCGATTTCGAGTTGATCAACCGACTTTTGGAGATCGTCAATCAAAATGCGACACTCAGCATTGAGCGTCTCATCATTTTCTTCAAGCGACAATCCATAAGCAGTGTCTAAATCCTGAAGCTGATCAACAACCCGTTCGTAGAGCGTAATCTCATTGCGCATGCGCGTTATGCGGGTCATGGTATCAGAGGCCTTTTGGGCATCATCCCAAAAGGAGGCCTCCGCACTCTGCTTTTCAAGTTCAACGAGCGCGTCCGTCTTATCATCAATGTGCAAGAAGGAGTGCATCTTCTCAATGCGCGCGCTCAGTTGTTCAATCTCTTGTTGATAATTTTCTAGCATCTTTTAATGCTACGCTCCATGACATTTCTTGAACTTTTTGCCACTTCCACAGGGGCACAAGTCATTACGTCCAACGTTTGCGTAGGGGTCATCCTTGTCTTTCTTGACCGTCGAAGCCTTGACGGTTGCGTCGGGAGAACCCGCCATGGCAGCATTTTGCTGAGGAGATGCCTGAACACCTTCAAACGCACTCGTCTCCTGCGGAGCAGAGTAGCTTGCATTTTTCAGATAGGTTGGCTCGGGCTGAGGCTCCTCGACGACCTCAACATGATAAATCGTATTGAGGAAATCTTCGTTAATGGCATCTACGAGAGACGCAAACATATCGTAGGCTTCATTTTTATACTCAACAATTGGATCTCGCTGGCCCATCGCGCGCAGACCAATACCTTCTTTGAGATAATCCATCTCTTGAAGGTGAGCCATCCAGCGCGTGTCAATCACGCGCAGCATAACCTGACGCTCAAGCTCACGCATATTATCCACGCCGATTTCTTCTTCCCGCTTTGCGTAATGTTGCAGAGCGAGGTCGGTCAACTTATCGCCCAACTCATAGGGAGAATCACTCGCTTCGGCCAAAGGGATAACCGCATCAGAGATGTTAACAAACCCTCGATACCATGCCTCAAGACCCTTGAGATTCCAATCGTCCTTGTAGCTTTGCGAAGGCACATAATCTTCAAGACGCTTAGTTATCATGTCGCCAATAAGCTCAGGAACTCGTTCATGAATATCCTTGCCATCAAGAATCTTTGTACGCTCGCCATAAATGGCCTCGCGCTGACTATTCATAACGTCGTCATATTCAAGAACGTACTTACGTGACGCAAAGTTCATAGTTTCAACTTGACGCTGCGCCGACTCAACGGCCTTACTTACAAGACCCGCCTGAATGGGCATGTCATCGGGAACATCTGCTGACTGCAACATTGAAGCAATGCGGTCCATACGGTCTCCCCCGAAAAGACGCATAAGATCGTCTTCGAGAGAAAGGTAAAATTGCGATAGACCAGGGTCGCCTTGACGGCCAGCTCGACCGCGCAATTGATTGTCGATACGGCGAGAATCGTGGCGCTCGGTACCAAGCACAGCCAAACCGCCCGCCGCTACAACCTTTTCACGCTCTTCCGCACAAGTTTCCTGTGCTTGAACGAGGGCTTTTGCGCGTTGTTCATCAGTAGCTTCAGCGGGATCAATACCATCTTTGCGTAAGAAGTCATCAACCAAGAGCTCTGGATTACCGCCGAGCAAAATGTCAGTACCACGACCAGCCATATTGGTCGCAATGGTGACAGCGCCAAAACGTCCCGCCTGCGCAATAATATGGGCTTCTTTAGCATGATGCTTTGCGTTCAAAACGTTGTGAGGAATACCCCGCTTTTTCAACAACCTTGAGAGCCGCTCAGAATTTTCAATAGAAATCGTACCGAGCAAGCAGGGCTGACCAGCAGCATGTCGCTCAGCCACGAAATCAGCGACCGCATTGAACTTAATCTCCACAGAGCGATAAACCAAATCATTGCGGTCATCTCGAACCATAGGACGATTCGTCGGAATAACCATAACCGGAAGGTTGTAGATTTCTCTGAATTCTTTGTCTTCGGTAATAGCCGTACCAGTCATACCTGAAAGTTTTTCATACATTCTGAAGTAATTTTGAAGGGTAATCGTCGCGAGGGTTTGGTTTTCTTCGCGAATCGAAACCTTCTCTTTGGCTTCAATTGCCTGATGAAGACCCTCTGAGTAGCGGCGACCATACATCGGGCGTCCAGTAAACTCGTCAACAATCAAGACTTCGCCATCGGCAACCAAATAATTCACATCGCGATGGAATAAGTACTCCGCCTTCAGTGCTTGCTGCAAATGGTTCACCAGTTGGCCTGATGGGTCTGCATAAATATCTTCAATATTTAAGAGGCGCTCAACCTTTTCAATACCAGCCTCAGTTGGCGCGCAGGTGTTGTGGGCTTCGTCGAGCTCAAAATCAATATCCTTTTGTAAGCGAGGAATCGCCTTAGCGAAGTCCTTGTAGATATGCGCAGACTTTGCTCCCGCACCAGAAATAATGAGAGGCGTACGCGCTTCGTCGATAAGAATTGAGTCGACTTCGTCAACAACCGCAAAATGGTATCCGCGCTGTACGCGCCCCTCAGATGTGGTAACCATATTGTCGCGAAGATAGTCAAAACCAAACTCTGAGTTCGTACCATAAGTAATATCCGCATCATAAGCTTCTTTGCGAAACTCATCGGGCATATCTGGCACAACGAGGCCTACGTTCAAACCCATGAAGTTATAGAGTTTGCCCATCCACGCAGAGTCTCGGCTGGCCAAATAATCGTTTACGGTAACAACATGAACGCCTTTTCCCGCAAGAGCATTGAGGTACACTGCAGCTGTCGCTACCAGCGTTTTTCCCTCACCCGTTTTCATTTCTGCGATTTTTCCATCATTAAGAACCATCGCACCAATAAGTTGGACATCAAAATGACGCATGCCAAGAACGCGGCGTGAGCCCTCTCGCACTGCAGCGAAAGCTTCAACCAAAATGTCATCGAGAGTTTCTTCGCCCTCTTGGACACGCTTTTTTAGTTTTTCCGTGAGTTCACGAATTTGGTCGTCGCTCAAGGCGCGCATCTCGTCTTCAAGCGCGTTGATAAGTTCGACCTTTGCTTCGTACTCTTTAAGCTGGCGGCCTTCTCCGGCCGTCAGTAATTTTTTGAGAAAGTTTGCCATTATTGCTCCTTATTTGTCAGCGTATAGTGTTGAGACAAATTCAGAGTGAGGGGCCTCGAATAAGCGGCAAAAAATACCCGCGTGAATGAACTGGGCTATTTACACACGAAACCGTATTGAACTGCGTCTTGGGATGAGCGGCACGATACCTCGAGGCAAGCACACAGCCACCGATAAGAGCGAGCAGCATAACCCAGGAATAATATGAGCGAACAGTAGAACGCCCCAACTCTTGAGAGCGAATAGCGCTCTGAGCGTAATTGCCACCATGGGCAAAAACAAAACCACGCAGCGAAGAAAAAGTCGCGTCAGCTGAAACCGAAGGGAAAAAAGCGGCTGAAGCAACCAGGGCAAGTGTTCCTGCGTAAGCAAACGCATACCTGAGTGAAAGCGCTTTATGTTGAGAGTTTTGAGTCATATCTCTTTCTTCACCAATGGACTCTTAATTGTAACGCATTATCAAGTTTTGGTCGTTGGAGGGCCCAAGCCCTCCATAAAACGACCACCAACAATTTTCACTCAGAAATGAGAGAAACATAAAACTTTTGAAGAGAAGCGCTTGGATCAAGACCGAACTCCTCATTGAGATATTTTTTACATGCAAGATAAGCATTAAGCGCATCTTCTCTCCGCGATGCCTGGGCATAACTGCGCATTGCGATTTCATAAAGTTTTTCGCGAGATCTATCTTTGTGAAGAGCGCTCTCGATAAACTCGATTGCCCTTTGTGGTTGTTGCGAGCTGAGGCATATCTCAGCCGCTGCAATCATGCCCTCAATATAGAGGCAATGATAGTATTCTCGGGGCTGAGTGAGCCAATCTACATGAAGATCACCAGGAAGCAAATCTCCTCGATACAGGCTGACTGCTTGTCCATAGTGATGCAAAGCTACCGTATCTTCCCCGCGACTTTGAGCTTTTCGTGCCTGCATAATTTCGCTTTCGAAATCGAGAACATCCACTGAACACATTGTTGTGTCGATATACCCATGAGATCCGCTTGAATAAGGAGGCACCAACATCTTAAAGTTTTCATCAATCCCCATAAGATAGTGTTTCATTGATGACCAAGCCACGTAATAACTGTTACGCGCCTGCAGAAAATCGCGATTGGGCCAAAGGCGCTCAATTACCTCATCACGCGATAATTCATGGCCTGCCTGCAGAGCGATTGCGCAAAAAAGCTCGCGCGTCTTCCCGCGGTGCCACCCACTTAAAGGGATTTTTTGTCCACGATACGAAATACTGAGACTGCCTAGCATCGATACACTAAACATGACTTTTTTGTTGTATTGGCCCGTTTGCTCACTCTTGAGGTCGCCAAAAAGCCGTTGAATTTTTAGCCAATCCTTCTCATCCAATATGCCAAGGTGCGCGCGCTCAAATAGAATCTCTTCCTGGGCGTGGTCTAGTATCTTATGCAAAGAACCATCGACCATCTGCGCTTTTAAAATAAGTTCGGCCAATAAGGGATGAGCGTGAAGACACACAAAAGCATAAAGATGATTCTCTTTGGTAACAAGGCTACAGGAACTCTGGCTCATCCACGTCTGAAAGAAATCATCAAGTTCATCTCTTCGATAGGCCATTATTGCTCGCACCAAAAAACTCATGAGCCTGTTATTTGGATCGTTTTCAAAAGAGCCCTCATTTTGAACGCTTTGCATAAGCAAATGAGCTTGCTCATAATCATGCGTTAAACAACACGCAAGCGCAGCAAAAAGAAACGTTCGCGTTCGCACGAGAGAACTTTGGGTGCCTTCAATAGCATTTTTGAGTCGCATAGCTTGCATACAAAATAGTTCAGGCGTTGAGTGACCCAAAAGGGCAAGGAGGCGTGTCCAACTGTAAACAAATAGCTCGGTCCGGCTCAGTCCATGAGCGCTTCCGAGCATCGTTACTTCCGAATCGATGAGCGCTTTTTCAAAGTTTCCCGAAAGCAGTTCGATCTCAATCACAATAACCTTATACAGAGGCAGGAACCGTTTGGGCAGT
>OCTV010000624.1_pt1 | contig 13895 bp, 10 predicted proteins | sample 1539101 | NCBI WGS metagenome assembly OCTV01 (sample SAMEA3991422, study PRJEB22521) | metagenome | biome: anthropogenic terrestrial biome; feature: sewage plant; material: sludge | place: Sweden | collected 2012-09-26 | reverse complement strand
ATCGTGGATCTGCGTATCAAGTTCAATCTAGGCAAGATCGAATACACGCCTTTTACTGTGGTCATCATTCTCAATGTTGCCGGACGTGTTATCGGTGCTGTGGTCGACAGTGTTTCTGACGTGTTTTCCCTGACGCGAGCACAGATTCGCCCGGCGCCTGACTTTTCGGGGACTTTTGATACCAAATACATCCTTGGTTTGGCCACGGTAGACACTCGGATGATGATTGTGACGGATATCGAGCGCCTGATGACCAGTGCCGATATGGCGCTCATCGATTCAGCTAGCGAATAAAGTACAGCCCTCATTCAGGAGCCGTGGCATGTTGAATTTACGTAATTTCAGGATTGGGCCCCGACTAATGATGGCGACTGTCGGTGCCTTGGCGCTGATGATCGTGTTTGTCACTATCTCTCTGCTCAGCCTGACTTCTATTAGCGACAAGGTTGATCGCATTGCCAACAACAACATCAAAACAACTGAGTTGGCAGTCGGCATGCGCACAAGAGCGCTTCAAATTGGAACGCATGTAAGAACGGCTCTGCTTTTTGAAGAAATTGAAAAACAGGTTGGCGAAGAGAAGAAGGTTAGCGCTGATCTGATTGCCTATATGGAGTCGGAGAACCAGATTGGCAGCACATCGGTATCGGCTAGCGGGAAAGAGGTATACGACCGCATCGTGCTGGCCAGAAAAGAGGCGGAAGGGAGCTCATCCCGTATCTTTGTGTTGATCAAGGCGGGAAATCGGCCGGAAATAGAGGATCATTTTTTCAAGGATTTTCTTCCCAAGATGCAGGCTTGGTTTGACCAAACAGAAGAAATGGTCAAGCTGCAAAAAGACAACAATATTCGTGATGTTGCGGAAATCGATACGGTCAAATCGCGCGTCCAAACTACCATGTTGCTTCTCATCGGCTTGGCAGTGATTATCATGATTCCCGCGGGAATATGGGTTACGCGTCAGATAACAGGGCCATTGGGTGCTGCCGTTACGGTGGCTGATGCGGTTGCTGCCGGAAATCTGGATAACACGATCGATGTTAGCGGAAGCGATGAAGCGGCGCACTTGATGAGCGCGTTGAGTCGCATGCAATCAGACATCAAGGCGCGCTCCGAAGCGGAACGCAAGGTGGCAAATGAAGCTTTGCGCATCAAGGTTGCCCTGGATGGCACTTCGAACAGCGTCATGGTTGCTGACCCGGATGGGGTAATTGTCTATTGCAACGCGGCGGCGCTTGAAATGATGCGGTTGGCTGAGGCTGATATTCGCAAGGACCTGCCAGCTTTTCGGGCCAGTTCCATCCTTGGTTCGAATTTCGATATCTATCACAAGAACAAAACACATCAGCGCAACATGCTGGCCGCCCTGAAGGGGGTTCATCGTGCACAGATCACGGTGGGCGGACGTGCTTTCAAACTTGTGGCCAGCCCGATACTCAATGAGCGAAACGATCGTCTGGGAACGGTAGTCGAGTGGACGGATCGCACCGCCGAGGTGGCGGTTGAAGACGAGGTCAGCACCATAATTTCAGCCGCAGCGGCGGGAGATTTCTCGCGCCGAATAGACGCCAGTGAGATGACCGGATTCTTCCGTTTGATTTCTATCGGCATCAACGATCTGCTGGAGGTAAATGGCCGGGCGCTTGAGGAGGTCGGCGCCATGTTGACGCGGCTTTCGCAGGGGGACCTGACCAGCAAGATCAGCACCGAGTATCAGGGCGTGCTGGGTCGATTGAAGGATGACGCGAATGTCACGGTCGACAACCTGCAGGAGATCATTTTCTCGATCAAGAGCGCGACCGACGCCATCAACACGGCGGCGCAGGAAATTGCCAGTGGCAATCAGGATCTGTCCGGCCGTACTGAACAGCAGGCATCCAGCTTGGAAGAGACTGCGTCAAGCATGGATCAGTTGACCAGCACGGTCAAGCAGAATGCCGATAATGCTCGCCAGGCCAATGAACTCGCCGACAGCGCCCAGCGCGTGGCGGAAAAGGGCGGGCAGGTGGTCGGACAGGTGGTGGAAACCATGGGGGCAATTCACCAGGCTTCAACCCGGATTTCCGACATCATTGGCGTTATTGACGGTATCGCGTTTCAGACCAATATCTTGGCCCTTAACGCAGCGGTTGAAGCGGCCCGTGCTGGTGAACAGGGGCGAGGTTTTGCAGTGGTGGCTACGGAAGTGCGAAATCTCGCTCAGCGCAGCGCGGCGGCTGCCAAGGAAATCAAGGGGTTGATTTCGGATTCTGTCGACAAGGTACAAACTGGTGGTCGCCTAGTTGATCAGGCTGGGCAAACGATGAGTGAGGTTGTGGCGAGTATTCAGCGTGTCGCCAAGATCATGGCTGATATATCGCACGCCAGCCGTGAACAGACTGCTGGCATTGAGCAAGTAGGCTTGTCCGTAAGTCAGATGGATGAGATGACGCAGCAGAACGCCGCGCTCGTCGAGCAGGCGGCGGCAGCAGCGGAAAGTCTGGAGGAGCAAGCGCGTAATTTGGCTGAGTCGGTTTCTGTCTTCCGTCTTTCCGGAGGATTGATGGTTCAAGGGCAGCAAGAGGTTGCCGGCCTTGATTTCGATGGGGCGATAGCCGCCCATGGCAAATGGAAGCAGCGCCTGATCGATTACGTGAATTGCGGCGGCGAGCAGCTTGACCCAGTCGTCGTCGGTCGTGACGACCAATGCGCTCTTGGTTGCTGGATTCATGGTGACGGGCGTGCATTACGTGGCAATGCCAAATACACCGAACTCAAGGGTGAGCACGCCGGATTCCATCGTTGTGCTGCGGATGTTATACGGACCCAATTGGCAGGCAACAGTGAAGGTGCTCTGGCGCAGATATCCGGTGAATTCAGTAATCGCTCAGCGCGTGTCATTGGACTACTGGAGAACATGCGCGGTGGCGGCAAAAGCGCCAATCCGAAGCAGTTGGCAGCCGCCATCCCAAAGAGCAGTTCCAACGTCAAGATGCCGGCACTAGCAGCCCCGGATGAAGACGAATGGGAAGAGTTCTAATACAACAGCGCAATAGAGACCAAATTCATGCGAAACAACCTGCCAGTAAGCAATATTGAAATCGAACTGGACGAACGCGCTCTGATCGTCTCCAAGACTGATCAAAAGGGCCAGATCACTTATATAAACAGGGATTTCATTGATATCAGCGGGTTTACCGAAGCTGAGCTGATCGGGCAGCCTCACAATATTGTGCGCCATCCCGATATGCCGTCCGAGGCCTTTACCGATATGTGGAGTGACCTCAAGGATGGTCGCCCCTGGACTGGCATGGTCAAGAATCGTTGCAAAAATGGTGACCATTACTGGGTATTGGCTACCGCGACGCCGATTCGCGAAAACGGTCAGATCGCTGGCTACATGTCGGTTCGTCGCAAGCCTACTCGGCAACAGGTTGAGGCTGCCGAAAGCGCCTATCGTTTGTTTCGCGAGAAGAAAGCGGGGGGGCTGCAGATCCGTCATGGTGAAGTGGTCAAGGGCGGCGAGGGCTTCCTGGCTGGTTGGTCGCTGAAAAAAAGGCTGGTTGCCGGGTTTGGTGTGCTGTTGGCTGCAATGGTTTTGGTTGCTGGCTTGGGTATCTGGGGAATGTCGGATACCAACAGGGCGGTGGGAAATCTTTATAACGATCGCTTGCAGCCCACGCAGGCCCTGGCCTCTATCGGCAAGCTGATGGCCGATAACCGTTCGCAGGTGTTGTTGTCCCTGCAACATGACCCTGCGGGTCCGTATGCCAGCTTGCATGACCACCCACTGGATTTTCACATCAAGCAGATCGACGCAAATGTTGCTGAGATCGCGCTGCAGTGGGAGCTTTACAAGAAGACAGTTGGCGCCGAAGAGCACCGTCAAATGGCTGATGCCTTTGACGAGGCCCGTAAGCGTTATGTTGTGGATGGCTTGATTCCGGCAAAGGAAGCGCTGCTCGGCGGCCTTTTTGGGGAGGCCAATCTGATTCTGCTCAAGCGGATCAATCCGAGCTATACCGTGGCGGCGCAAAAAGCCTCGGATCTGTTCAAGTTTCAGGTTCAGCAAGGGCAGGCCCAATTGGCCGATAGCGAACAAACTTTCACCAGCGAACGCCTTTGGATATTGCTGGTGGTCTTCTTGGCGCTTGCTATTGGTTCCGCAATCGCAGTTGGGATTATTCGCTCGATTACCCGTCCGATCGATTCGATTCTTGACACATTTCAGGCACTGTCTCATGACGACTTTACGCGCAATGTCAATGTGTCGCGGAACGACGAACTGGGCAAGGTTCTTCAGGGGCTTCAGTCCATGCAAATTCAGCAGGGATTCAACGTTGCCGAGTCCCTTCGGATTGCGAATGACAATCTGCGCATCCGCATAGCGCTCGATTGCGTTTCGTCCAACCTGCGCATCGCTGATGATGACGGAAAGGTGCTTTACGCCAACAAGGGGATGTTGAGCACGTTGCGTCAGATAGAGCCTGGCTTGCGTGAACAACAGCCGGGATTCTCCGTTGACGGCTTCGTTGGCAGCAATATCGGCGCCTTTTATCAGGACTCGGAGGCTGCCCTTAAGACCCTGCGCGAGTTGCAGGGGACGCGCCAGACCGAACTGGATATCGGTCATCGCATCTACAACATCATTACCAATCCGATCATCAACGAGCGTGGCCAGCGGCTCGGCACTGTCGGCGAATGGGTGGATCGCACCGCCGAACTAAATGCTCAACGTTCAGTTGCTGCGCTTGTCTCGCGGGCATCTGCCGGGGATCTGGCAGCGCGCCTCGATACCTCGACACTCGATGGGTTCTATAAAGAGCTCGGAACGGGCATCAATAGCCTGGTTGAAACCAGCGGAGCGGCCATTGGCGAGATTGCTGACCTTTTGTCCAGAGTGGCCGATGGCGATTTGACTCAGACCCTGAGCAGCGAGTACCAGGGGACGTTCGGCGTGTTGCGTGACGATGCCAATCAGACAGTCATCAAGTTGCGTGATCTGGTTGGAGAGATTCAGCTATCGGCACAAACGATCAATACGGCGGCAAAGGAAATTGCTTCGGGTAATCAGGATCTGTCGAGCCGGACCGAGGAGCAGGCGAGCAGTCTGGAGGAGACCGCTTCAAGCATGGAGCAGTTGACCAGTACGGTGAAGCAGAATGCCGATAATGCGCGCCAGGCAAACCAGCTTGCCGGCACGGCACAGCAGGTTGCTGACAAGGGGGGCGAGGTGGTCAATCAGGTAGTTCACACCATGAGTGCCATTCATCAGTCGAGCAGCAAGATTGCAGACATCATCGGCGTGATCGACGGGATCGCTTTCCAGACCAATATTCTGGCCCTCAACGCGGCGGTGGAAGCAGCCAGGGCGGGGGAGCAGGGGCGCGGTTTTGCCGTGGTCGCCACCGAGGTGCGCAATCTCGCCCAGCGCAGCGCAGCGGCTGCCAAGGAAATCAAGGGGCTGATCTCCGACTCGGTAGAAAAGGTCGAGAACGGCAACAAGCTGGTAGATCAGGCCGGGCGAACAATGGAGGAGGTGGTCTCAAGCATCAAGCGTGTCGCAAAGATCATGGGTGATATCGCTGATGCCAGCAACGAACAAAGCGCAGGCATAGAGCAGGTCAGCTTGGCGGTTAGCCAGATGGATGAGGTGACGCAGCAAAATGCAGCTCTGGTTGAACAGGCTGCCGCTGCTGCCGAAAGTTTGGAAGAGCAGGCGCATCAACTGGCGCAGACCGTCGCTGTTTTTCGTATCGCCGATAGCAAGGAAGCCCCCCGTTTGGCTAAGCCGCAACTACGCATTCAGCGTGAGCCTGCTTCCGCAAAGACGAGCGAGCGGCCGCGCGCCGCAAAGGCACAGGTGCCGCAGATTAGCCTCGATGATGAGTGGGAAGAGTTCTGATCATGGTTGATTTCAGACCTCCGCCACCCCCCAACTCTCCGGGACGAGCATCCGCCTTGGCAACACTGCCCAGCCGTGACGGCAGCGCCCGGGAGTTTTCGTTTTCGACGGCCGATTTTGACCGTGTCCGCAAACTGATTTATCAGCATGCAGGGATTTCGTTGTCACCCGTCAAGCAGGACATGGTGTACTCGCGCCTGGCGAGACGTCTTCGGGCGACCGGTATGCCGTCTTTCGCGGCGTATCTTGATGGCCTGGAGCGCAACGGGGGCGATGAGTGGGAGCGTTTCGTCAATTCGCTTACGACGAATCTGACTTCTTTCTTTCGCGAGCCGCATCACTTTCCGATCTTTGCCGATCATCTTCGTAAACTGGGTACGAAACGTCCAGTCCGGGTTTGGTGTTCGGCCGCGTCGACAGGTGAGGAGCCATATTCGATCGCGATAACGGTAGCCGAAACCTTCGGAGCCGATGTTTCGCATATTTCGATCGTTGCTTCTGATCTCGACACCAGCGTGCTGGCAACAGCAGAGAAAGCCGTTTATCCGATCGAGCGGGTTGAAAAGCTCTCGCCAGAACGCTTGCGGAAATTCTTTCTTCGCGGCACCGGCAGTCAAGAGGGTTTTGTGTCAGTGCGCCCCGAACTGAAGCGGATGATCACGTTTCAGCGGCTCAATCTCCTGGACGCGAGTTATGCGGTCAAAGGTCCGCTTGATGTCATCTTTTGCCGAAATGTGATGATCTATTTCGACAAGCCGACGCAGTACAAGATTCTGTCTCGCTTTGCTCCGATTATGCAGCCCGATGGCCTGATGTTTGCCGGTCACTCGGAAAGTTTTTTGCACGCGGCCGATCTTTTCAAGTCCCAGGGAAAAACAGTTTATGCCTTGGCGAATGCCCGATAGGAAAGGTCCCTCGTGCAACACGCCTACGACGAGCAGCTAGCTACTAACCGCTACTTCGACCGAAAATTCGGCCTCGAAGCAGCCAAGATATTGCCGGGCGAATATTTCGTATCGAGCAAGGAGGCTCTGCTGGTGACGGTACTTGGCTCCTGTGTCGCTGCCTGTATTCGAGACGCAGACTCGGGCATTGGCGGGATGAATCATTTCATGTTGCCGGACGACGGCGGCAGAAACCGGATGGGTATGTCAGCCCGGTATGGCACGTATGCAATGGAGGTGCTGATCAACCACCTGTTGAAGCTTGGGGCGCGGCGCAATCGCCTTGAAGCCAAGGTTTTTGGTGGCGGAGCTGTCATGGCGAGCCTGGCGAGCAGCAATGTGGGCGCCAAGAATGCCGAGTTTGTGCTGGATTTTCTGAAGACGGAAAAAATCCCGGTAGTCGCCAAGGACCTGCTCGATTCGTACCCGCGAAAAGTCTACTATTTCCCGCACTCGGGGCGGGTTCTGGTCAAGAAATTGCACAGGGTGCACAACGAAACATTGTTCAGTCGCGAAAACGACTACAAGGTACGGTTAAGCGGTTCCAGCATTGAAGGCGAAGTTGAGTTGTTCGTTTGATGCGGTCAACCAGAAAAAAAGCCAAAATTTACATTTACCCTGATAGATGCCCATGAAAACTCGAGTCCTGGTTGTTGATGATTCGGCCTTAATGCGCGGGCTGCTGAGCCAGTTAATCGGCATGGCGCCCGACATGGAAGTGGTGGGTGCAGCACCGGATGCACAGGTCGCCCGCGAAATGATCAAGGCGCTGAATCCGGACGTCATGACACTGGATGTGCAAATGCCGAAAATGGGCGGGCTTGAGTTTCTTGAGCGCCTTATGCGTTTGCGTCCCATGCCGGTTGTCATGGTTTCGTCTTTTACAACTTCGGCTTCGGATACCACGCTTAAGGCACTTGAGCTGGGCGCCGTTGATTTCATCGGCAAGCCACGGGTTGATAGTGGCAAGAGCATGGAAGGCTATGCGGAAGACCTCGTTGAAAAAATTCGTGCCGCCAAAGGCGCGCGTTTGCGTGGCGCATTGAATTTGTCCCCCACTTCACCATCGTTACCACCATCGATGCCGACTAGGCCTGGCCTTGCAGCAAGCGGGAAAATCATCTTTGTCGGCGCCTCGACTGGGGGTACTGAGGCGATCAAGGAGTTTCTGCAGGGTATTCCAGCTGATTGCCCACCCATTCTTATTGTTCAGCATATGCCAGAATCGTTCACGGCCTCGTTCGCCCGGCGCCTGGACTCCCTTTGCGCTCCGCGTGTCATTGAGGCGCAGGGCAATGAAAAAGTTGAACCGGGTACGGTTTATATTGCTCCGGGACATTCTCATTTGCTCATTCGACGTGGAAATGCAGGCTTTCTGACCGAATTGGCTGCGACGCCGCCAGTGAACCGACATCGCCCTTCTGTCGATGTGCTGTTTGACTCAGCCACTGCCCTGGTCGGACGCAAGGCAATTGGCGTTATTCTTACCGGTATGGGCAAGGATGGCGCTCAAGGCTTGTTGCGCCTGCGTCAGTCAGGCGCTAGAACATTCGGTCAGGATGAGGCTAGCTGTGTGGTTTACGGCATGCCACGCGAAGCGTTTCTGATCGGCGCAGTAGAAGAGCAATGTCCGCTGGGCGACATCGCGCGACGGGTAATTGGTACAGTTTGCGTCTAACAGGCATCTCGGACTTGTTGCCCTTGGGCAAAAGATTAAACTAGAACCCTACTGATTTTTGCGATAGGAAGACAAATGCAGGCAAGTATTCTCAGTGAGTCCGGCAAGGTGACCATCAAGTTGGTTGGACGTTTCGATTTCAATACACATCGCGAGTTTCGTGCAGCCTATGAGCCCCTTGTTGCCGATCAAGGTGTTCGATCCGTTGCTGTTGATTTTGCCGGGGTTGACTATCTTGATAGTTCGGCACTGGGTATGTTGTTGATGTTGCGGGATAAAATGGGTGGAGCAAGCAAGGAAGTCGCACTGACCGGCGTTCGGGGTAACGTAAAACAGGTGCTAGATATTGCTAATTTTGGTAAATTGTTTCAAATTTCCTAAATGCTTTGTTTTTGTTTGACGTGAATGGAAGACGGTGTAGGCGCCTGAGTGGTTCTGGCAGCAGGTTCGTCGCCGGATATGAGCGGTGCTGGGAGTAACGGTTAGCGGGTTTTTTGCTACCGAGGGCAACCGGATACGCAACATGCGAGAGGATGACAATGTCAGAGTTATTGAAGAATATCGATGCGCGAACAAAATTAGCTGGCACCAACAAACTTGAGATTCTTTTGTTCTTTCTCGGTGTAGATCAGCGTACCGGGCGTCGTGAAACCTTTGGCATCAACGTTTTCAAGGTTCGTGAGGTTATGCGGACCCCAGTGATTACAGCTGCCCCCGATATGCCCTCCTCCGTTGAGGGGATGGTTAGCTTGCGCGGGGCGTTGGTGCCTGTGATAGACCTCGCCAAGTATTCTGGAATATCCCCTGAGACCCCGCGTGAGATCATGATTGTGACCGAATACAACGGCCACACACAGGGATTCCTGGTTGAAGGCGTCGATACCATCCTTCGTCTGGACTGGAGCAAGATGCGTGTTCCGCCGGAAATGCTGACCTCGCAGACCGGAGGTTTGGTGACGGCTGTTACCGAATTGGACGACAACCGACTTGTCATGATGATGGATGTTGAGAAGGTGCTTTCCGAGACTTCCAGTATTGACAACGAGATCATGTTCCGCGGGGTTGTTTCGGTGGACCGGCCGGACAGCACGGTTTTTTACTGCGATGACTCCAGTGTCGCCCGCAAGCAGATTGAACGCACGCTATCGGCCATGGGAGTCCGGGGTATTTCGGCAGTCAATGGTCGACAGATGTGGGAAGAGATGGAAAAGGTTGCCACCTACGCACAGTCGATTGGCAAACCCGCTTCGTCCATTATCAGTCTGATCCTGACGGATATCGAAATGCCGGAAATGGATGGTTACATCCTGACCAAGAAAATAAAGTCGGATCCCAGATTCAATGGAATCCCGGTGATTATGCATTCATCTTTGTCGGGGATGTCCAACCAAAAGCTGGGGGTGTCCGTCGGCGTTGACGAATATGTGCCAAAATTTGAGCCATTGCGCCTCTCTGAAACACTGGCTCGGCGACTCGGTGTCGATACCGCGCCGGTTAGCTTGGCTTGAAGGATAGCGGGAGTTAACGATGGAACTCGTTGAGAACAAAAACCTGCTTGATAGCGTTGATGCCCGGACGCGCCTCGCAGGCTCCAACAAGATGGAAATTCTGCTCTTCTCGCTCGGAACACGCGAGATTTTTGGCATCAATGTCTTCAAAGTAAGAGAGGTCGGCCGGACGCCGCACATAACCAAGACCCCAAATATGCCGCGTGGAGTCGAGGGGCTGATTTCGTTGCGCGGAAACGTGATTCCGGTTTTGTCCCTAGCCCCGTTCATGCAACTAGATGCGCCTGCGGGCCTTGGCAAGACGATGATGGTTGCCGAGTATTCAAAGCGTACGCTGGGCTTTCTGGTTCACGATGTGGATCGCATCATCCGCGTCGACTGGGAGCGAGTGAAGGCGCCGGAAAGCGTGCTGGCGACAAATCAGGGTTTGATCACCGCAGTGATCGAGCTTGACAGCGGTGGTCTGGTTTCTATTCTTGATGTCGAACAGATTCTCGCCAATGCATTCGGCGAAGCAATGATTGTGGACATTACTCCAGCGCGAGTTGATCCAGATACGAGCGTGTTTTTTGTCGATGATTCGATCGTTGCGCGGCGCAAGATAGCTGAGGTCCTTGATAAACTGGGTGTTCGTCACAAGCATGCCACCAATGGCATGGAGGCTTGGACGCGCCTTCAGGGAATCGCCGCGCACGCCATGCAGATGGGGCAAAATATTCGAGAGGATGTTCGTCTCATCCTGGTTGATGCCGAAATGCCAGAAATGGACGGGTACGTTTTGACCAAGAACATCAAGTCCGACCCGCGTTTCGCCGGCGTTCCGGTAGTTATGCACTCCTCCCTGTCTTCCGAGGCAAACCGTGCCATGGGTAAGTCAGTTGGGGTGGATGCTTATGTCGCAAAGTTTGATGCCGAGGCGCTGGCCGATACCCTGCGTCCGCTGATTGAACGATAACAACCCCAGTTTCCGGAGTAATGCATGGCTGCTGATCCCAAAATGAAATTTCTGGTGGTGGATGACTTTTCCACCATGCGTCGAATTGTCCGGAACCTGCTGAAGGAGCTTGGATTCACGAATGTCGATGAGGCCGAGGACGGCGCAATTGCCCTGCAGAAGTTGCAGTCTGGCGGTTTTGAGTTTGTTGTAACCGATTGGAACATGCCGAATATGGACGGGCTCACCCTGTTGCAGTCCATTCGTGCAACCCCAAACCTCAAGCATCTGCCTGTGCTGATGATTACGGCGGAGGCCAAGAAGGAAAATATTATTGCAGCAGCACAGTCCGGGGCCAGTGGCTACATCGTCAAGCCGTTTACTGCAGGGACTCTTTCGGAAAAATTGAACAAGATTTTTGACAAAATGGGCCAGGCGTAAGGAGTGAATATGTCTGCCAATAACGATTCCGATGATCTTGAAGCCCTTTTCGACTCTATTGCTGCGAGTACTGTGGCCGTTCCTGAGCAACCCAAGATAGTGCAGGCAGAGCCTCAGGCTTCGGCGTCCGCTAGTGGGGATTGCGATGATCTGCAAGCCTTGTTCGATAGCGTGGCCGCAAAGGCCGAGATTTCGAACGTGACTCCTGATGTTTCTGCTGATCTTGGCGATCAATCTGCAGGCAACGCCGAGAGTTGGTCTCAGCAAGAGGCAGTATTCAATCGCATCGGGCACATGGCGCGCGCGTTGCATGACACCTTGGGGCAACTCGGCTATGACAAGCTGCTTGAAAAAACTGTCTCGGCGCTTCCTGATGCCAAGGACCGCCTTGCCTATGTTGCCAATCTGACGGAGCAGGCTGCCTGCCGCGTTCTGAATGCTACCGATATCGCCAGCCCGCTCATCGAAGGCATGGAAAACGGTGCTTTGGCGCTGGGCAAGCGCTGGGACAAGGTTTTTGCCAATGAAATGAATCCTGCTGAATTCAAGTTGCTGGCGGCTGACACGCGTGTTTTCCTGAATGAGCAACTTCCGCAGAAAGCACAAGCCACGCATGCTCAATTGACTGAGATCATGATGGCCCAGGATTTTCAGGATTTGACGGGGCAGGTAATCAAAAAAATTGTCGCCCTTGCGCATGAGCTCGAGTCAGGACTAATGACGGTGCTTCTTGAGGTCTTGCCGGAAACCAAACGCACAGAGGAAGTTGCCAGTCTGATGAATGGTCCGGTAATCAATGCCGAAGGGCGTACCGATGTTGTGGTTAACCAAGAGCAGGTCGATGACCTGCTGGACAGCCTCGGTTTCTGAGGGGGACAAAAATGAGTGACTTTGGCGGAATGGAAGATCTCCTGCAGGATTTTCTGCAGGAGGCCAATGACCTGTTGTCTGACGTAGACAACAAACTCGTTGACCTCGAAAAGATGCCCGATGATCGTGCGCTACTGAACGATATTTTTCGTGGCTTTCACACCGTCAAGGGAGGGGCTGGCTTTCTCAATGCCACCGAATTGGTGACGCTGTGCCACCTGACAGAAAATCTCTTTGATCGACTGCGTAACGGCGAACTTGAGCTGACTGCCGAGTTGATGGATGTCATCATGGACGCCACCAAGGGCGTCCGCGAAATGTTTGGCGAATTGGGTCAGATGGTTCAGCCGCAACCTGCCGACCCGGCAGTGATTGCGGCACTGAAGGGCGTTCTGAGTGGAGATGCAGCGGGCGCCGCCCAAGGTGCTACAACGCCTCAAGCGGTAGCCGATGTTGCGCCTGTGTCTGCAGCTGCGGCCGGTGAGCCAGACTGGAATGCGCTACATGCTGCGGTAACTGGGCAGCCGGCTGTAGCGCCAGTTCAGAGCGAAGTAATTAGTAAAGCAGAAACTGCCATCGTCGAGGCTGTGCTTTCTCCGGCAGGGGTGGTGCCTCAGGCGCCTGTGGCTGCGTCGGCATTCGGCCGGCGGACGACCGACAAGCCCGGGGGGCAGCCGACTTCCGCTCGGCGTGCCGAAGAACGTGGACGTGAAAATACCATCCGCGTCGATACCTCACGACTGGATCAGGTCTTGAATCTGTCGGGTGAAATTGGGCTGACGAAGAACCGACTAACCAGTTTGCGGGCCGATATCCTTGCCGGGAAGAGTGATTCCGAGACCTTGCATGCGCTGGACCAGGCGGTAAGCCAACTGGACTTGCTGGTATCCGACCTCCAGAACTCGGTGATGAAAACACGGATGCAGCCAATTGGCCGGCTGTTCCAGAAATATCCGCGGATTGCCCGCGACCTGGCCCGACAACTGGGCAAGGATGTCGAACTGGTTCTTGCTGGCGAAGAGACCGAAGTCGACAAGACCATGATCGAGGATCTCGCTGATCCTTTAATCCACCTGATTCGCAATGCGGTCGATCACGGCGTGGAGATGCCCGAGGAGCGGCAAGCGGCAGGGAAACCGCCAAAAAGCCTGGTTCGCCTTGAGGCTCGTCAGGAGGGTGATCACATCGTCTTGATCATCGCTGATGATGGCAAGGGGATGAATGCCGAGCGTATTCGCGCGAAAGCGACGGAAAAAGGCTTGATCTCCGAGGAGGAGGCCAACACGCTTGATGAGCGCCAGAGCCTCAACCTGATCTTTATGCCGGGATTTTCGACCAAGACACAGATTTCCGATGTGTCAGGGCGAGGGGTGGGCATGGATGTGGTCAAGACCAACATCCAGAAATTGAATGGCTCGATCGAGATTCGTTCTGAGCCAGGCAAAGGGTCTGTATTTATCATCTCTTTGCCGTTGACCCTGGCTATTTTGCCGGTATTGCTGGTGTTGCTTGGCGATCAGCCGTTTGCGTTGCCGCTGTCGCTGGTTCGCGAAATATTGCCGATAGAGCAAAATCGGATTCAGGAAGTGGGTGGCAAGGAGACTCTGGTTGTCCGTGGCGAGGTTCTGCCGGTGAT
>OCTV010000619.1_pt1 | contig 13960 bp, 12 predicted proteins | sample 1539101 | NCBI WGS metagenome assembly OCTV01 (sample SAMEA3991422, study PRJEB22521) | metagenome | biome: anthropogenic terrestrial biome; feature: sewage plant; material: sludge | place: Sweden | collected 2012-09-26 | reverse complement strand
CAGCGATCCACAATCCTCGTTGGTAGGAATAAGTTCCTGGTATCTTGATATTAACAGTTCTCGTGGAGATTATCAGGTTCAAAATAACGGAGCTTCATTGGATCTGATGTGGATGGTAGATACAACTCAATCGGTCAATTTGCCCGGTGATACCTTGTTATTTTATATTATTGCTTCTGATTCCACCAATAATTTCAGTTTAAATTCTACCATTACTAGCAAAATAGAAAATAAATGGTATCCTAATACAAGCAACTCAGGACCTTTAAAACTTATTAAAGAAATTGGAAGTTTTGGTTTAAAACGTCAAACGAATTTCGTTTATCCAAATCCTGCCAGTAATGAACTCAAGGTTTCTTTAAAAGATTTAGGAACGTTGCCTGCATCTCTGACGATTCGAAATAGCATGGGTCATAACTGTACTAAAATGGATCATATTGAAACTGATATCGTTAATATACCGGTACATTCGTTTTTACCTGGAATATATTTTATCACTATTAAAAATAAAGAAAAACAATTGAGTCAAAAGTGGATTAAACTTTAATTGAACTATTTATTATTTCTGCAATTCTAAAATCGCATCGTATGAGAAAATTGATTTTCATAGCTCTGTTTGGTTTAATAAATATCTCTACTATTTTGGGACAAGAATTTTACACCTGGGGAGACTGGTATGGTTTTGGAATTGCAGATTTTTCTAATTGTGGTATTAAAAAAAAGTTTGACAAACCCGCAGCTAATTCCGGGCCTACTGTAAATCTCTTTAAATGTCCTGATGGACGCTTTTACAGAGCCTCTGAAATCGATGGAGGGTTTTTAAATAATACCGAACCCTATTTTCAGATTTTAAATAAAAAACACCAATATAGCGATGTAAACCGAATACATGAAAAAGCAGTTGCTGCTTGTATTAATTCCAAATCACTTATCTACATTGTGATGCGTTCATGGGATAATTATTCCAAATCTTATCTGATGGAATACGATTATAACACTGGTCGGTTTACAATTTTAGGCAATGTATCCTTGGGCTTACGTAGCATCGTCACTCTAGGAAATAAACTTATTGGGATTGATGAGAAATTGCTACCTTATAGACATTACAATATTGTACAATTGAATCTTTTTGATCTTAACAATCCAAAAATATTATTTCAAATAGACTCTACTTCTTGGGTTAAAGATTATAATATTCTAATAACTTCTCCACACTTTCAACTTTTTAAAAACTATCAATCCTGTGACAAAGCTGAACTCATGCTGAGTTGTTATACAAAATATGATTCCATTACAAAATTTTATAAACTAGATTTAATAAACCAGAAATGCACAGAAGTTTGCAGCATGAATATTTGGGTTTATATTTCCAGATTTATAGGAGAAGGGATCAAAGGCTTTGATTTTTTAAAAGACTGCCAATTTGAAATTGATTTTGATTTAAACAATTCTTCTGATACTTCTAAAAATTACCGGACTGATTATTTTTGTCCTCAACAAGAACAAAAACTTCATGATCATGACTGGAACTATTATAGCGATGGACCTCTGGATTCTTTAAGGGTAGAAATAGCTTCCGGTGGAGTCGATGATCCAAATGAATATCTAAAAGCCAATTACATACCTCAAGGAATTAGCCTGATTGGCAATAAATCGCAATCCATACTATTTACTTCAAATTCAAAAATAGTATCTTCAGAAATTCAAAAAATACTTGATGGCATCGTTTATAAAAATGAATTGTCTTCTCCCAGTCCGGGCCAGCGAATTATAAGAACCTGTATTTATGTACCCTGGTTTGAAGACACCGTTTATACTCGAATTTCTATTCCGGTTTTTGAAAATAAATTATCGGATACCAGCATTTGGCTTTGCCCTGATGGGGATGCATATTCCATTGACAAATTAATCCCATCTTTGGCAAATTTTAATGGCCATTGGCTAAATCCAGACTTAAATTCCGGTGTTATTTATGCAGGACTTACTATTAGTGGTATCCATAGTTATTTATATACTCGAGGAATTAATTGTATTCCTGATACGATGATTTTAAGATTAAATTATTTTCCAAACCCTGCAATAAGTTTAGGTCCTGATCAGATTACTGAAGGAAATTTAGCTCAGCAAATCAATCTATCGGGAGATTTTAGCAATGTAAACACAATCAATTGGTTTCTAAATGGTAATTGGGTTGCGGACCAATCCCGTACTTTTTCATTTGAATTTAATCAAGATACACTCGTAAGTGTTAGCGTTTTAACCAATGATCAATGTCAATTTTATGACTCAACACAATATTTCATCAAAATATCAGACGACGATATTTGGATTCCAGATGCTTTTTCACCAAACGGTGATAATATAAATGATCAGTTTGGTATTGCTGGTAAGTACAATTTATACATTTACAATTTTGAAATTTTTGATCGCTGGGGAAATCAATATTTTACTGCCGGTAATTTTCGCATTCAAGACAAATCACAATCCTGGAATGGAACTGTTATTAATAGAAATGCAAATCCTGGTCCTTACATTTATCGAATAGAATATGCAGGTACAGCTGGTAGAAAATTAACTAAATCAGGAATAATTAATTTAATACGCTGATTTTATAAAAACAGCACAAATAGAAGCTCTAAAATATAATAATTTAATTACTGTTTAATTCAACAAGTTTGTAAATTTTGTTGGATGCAACCAAATAAAAAAACCTTCAAATCAGAAATTCTCCATTTTGGTAAACTAGAATCCCATCTGCAATAATTTCACCGCCCTGTTTCATATCGGTGATTAAATCCCAATGGATGGAGGATGTGTTTTTTCCACCGGCTTGCAAATAGGATTGTCCCACTGCCATGTGAATGGTGCCACCGATTTTTTCATCAAACAAAATATTTTTAGTGGCTCGTTGAATGTTATTATTTGTTGCAACTGCAGCCTCTCCAAAAACTCGTGCCCCTGGTATTTGAAATACTTTATCCAGAATGTGCTGACCGGTTTCTGCCGACCATTTGATGATGTTGCCTTCATCAACCATTAAATGTACACCTGAAACTTCTTCATTCATCATCATGCTCGGATAGGAAAAGTAGATTTCTCCATGTACACTGTCTTCAACCGGACTGGTAAACACTTCACCGGATGGCATATTGGCCTTTCCATCAGAATTGATCCAACTCCTTCCCAGTGTTGAAAAACAAATTTCAAAATTCGGGTTCTTGTATATAAAATGATTGCATCCATTAAAATAATCGACAATGCGTTGCTGATTCAATGAAATGGCTTTCCATTGATCCGCAGGATGTTCCATATCTAAAAAACAGGCATGCACAATAAATTGCGTATATTCATCTAAATCCATTCCTGCAATAGTAGCTGCATGCTGGGTTGGAAATTGGCACAAGGATCTTTTCAAACTTCCGTCACCCAATCGCTGAAAATACATTTGATCAAACGGTGCTAAAGCATGCGACCTTATTTTTCTGTTTTCCTCTACTATAGAAAAATTGCAATTGCTTTCATATGGTGCCCGGATTACTAAATAAGCATCAAATGATTGGATGGCTTGTTGATAGGATGCGCCAACATATTCTAACTGCTCTGAATTACCGTATTGCAAAAGGATGCTTTCCTGATCTTCAAAGCTGAGTTCAGTTTCGACAATGGCTCCTGCTTTGATAGCTGCGGTATAAAATGCTTTTACTAGTGGCTCTGCTAAAGTGGTCGAACGAACAAACACTTTCTCGCCTTCTTTAAGATAGAGTGAATAATTTACGAGTAAGTCAGCGTATTTTTCAATCCAATGCATCTTGCTTTACCAGGTTTTACTTCGATAAGGATACCGAATGAGGTATTGTCTTGATATGTGTTCCTTTAAGAGGGCCCGCAATTTTTCAATATTTTCCTGTGTCTTTGCAGAAATAAAAATAACAGGAACCTTATAGGCATTCTCAATGGAACGCTTTAATTCGTTTTCCAAATCATTTTTAGTTTCTGCGTCAAGAAGGGCATCGAAATAATGTTCTCTATAAGCATCCATCTTATTGCATATTAAAATACTTGGTTTGTCACCTACACCCAATTCCTCTAAAGTTTTTAGTACGGTTTGTACATGGTCCTGGTATTGCGGATGAGAAATATCAACTACATGCAATAATATATCCGATTCTCTGACTTCGTCCAAAGTTGATTTAAAACTTTCAATGAGATGATGGGGAAGCTTCCGAATAAATCCAACAGTGTCTGAAAGCAAAAAGGGCATAGCCTCCCAAACAACTTTTCTAACGGTGGTATCCAATGTTGCAAACAATTTATTTTCAGCAAACAAATCCGACTTGCTCAACACATTCATCAAAGTGGATTTACCTACGTTTGTATAACCAACCAGGGATACCCGTATCATTTCATCCCGATTTTTTCGTTGGGTAACGCTTTGTTGATCTATTTTTTCAAGTTTCTTTTTTAGAAAACTAATTTTTTCTTTTACAATCCGACGATCTGTTTCTATCTCTTGCTCACCGGGACCTCGCATTCCGATACCCCCACGCTGACGTTCCAAGTGTGTCCACATGCCTCGGAGTTTTGGGTAGATGTATTGAAGTTGTGCTAATTCAACTTGAGTTTTAGCTTGGGCTGTTTGTGCACGGCTAGCAAAAATGTCGAGAATTAAAAAACTTCTGTCAATAATTTTGACTTTCAATTCAGACTCCAGATGATTTTGTTGTTTTCCGCTTAGGTCATCATCAAATATGACCATGTCTGCCGGAAAATGCTCCATATAGTTCTTGATCTCATCTATTTTTCCCGAACCAATAAAACTATGGCTGTTGATGGCTGGCAAGCGTTGTGTAAATCGCTTGATAACGATAGCACCGGCAGTCTGCGCTAAAAATTCCAATTCATCCAAATGTTCTGTTACCTGTCGTTCATTTTGATCGGGCAAAATCAATCCAACCATAATTGCTTTCTCAGGCTCCTGGTTTTGGAGCTTATGGGTTGTATGTATGTTAAATGAATTTTTCTGCACGTTTTAGATTACTTCAGATTTTTAACCTGGTTATATCCTCCCAAATTATAAACTTTTTTAAATCCCTTGCCTTTCAGGTAATCTGTTGCTGCTGAACTTCTTCCACCTGCAGCACAATATAAATAATACGTTTTTGTTGGATCCCATTTAGCCGCTTCTATTTGAAATTGACCGCCGTCCCAATCAGCATGAATGGCTCTAGGATGATGTCCGGAATTCCACTCATCGGGTGTACGTACATCGACCATAATGCCAGGGTCTTTTGAAATTTGTTCCGCAATCGATTTTGGAGTAGCTTGTCCAATTGAATCGTTTTTACAGGCTACCAGAAAACTGATCAATAATAAACTTAAAAATAAATTGAATCGCATAATTAACAGATTAAAAAAAATAAAACAAATTTTAGAAATTTTCACTCAAATAGATGCTTGCTGAAAAACCTTACTAAGTATTTCAAAAACAATTAGAAATGGGTATTTTCAAAAAAACACTGGTGGAAGCAAACATATTTTTAATCATTGAAATCGCTATTGTAAATGAGGCGTTTATACAATTTGATTTATAAGAACCTGAAAATCAAATAGCAGCCATAAAAATTATAACGTAAGAAAAGGCTTAAAAGTTCAATATAATTCCTTTATTAGTATAAAAATACCCATTGCCAATATAAAATAGGCAAATAGTGGTTTTAGCTTATCCGAACTTAAAAATTGTGAAAGGTTACTCCCTCCAAACATGCCTAAAATTGCCATTCCTGTGAACGCTAAAACAAATGGCCATTCTAACAATGCAAGACTTTGAATCTTTGAAATCAATGCAACTCCGGTATTAATACTGATAATAATTAAGGAAGTTCCTGCAGCTTTTTTAAAATCCAGTTTTTGCAATAATACTAAAGCAGGAACAATTAGAAAACCACCACCGGCTCCAAGGATTCCTGTAATTAAACCAAGAAGTAAGCCATTAAATAATATAAAGAAATAGCCTTTTGAATTGGGTGCATCCTTAGAATTTATTGCTGGAGGATTCAGCATTCGATAGGCTGCAAAAAATAATAATATGCTGAATAAAATTAAAAGAAATGAAGATTTTGAAATGAAGTAATTATTCGCATTCCAAATTGGATCCGGTATCCATGGCAATAAAAATGTTCTACTCAACCATACCATGATAACTGAAGGGATTCCAAACAAAACCACAGATCGAAAATCCACCTGTGATTTTTTATAATAGCTAAGTCCACCTAATAAACTAATTACGCAAACAACAAATAGCGAACCGGATATTGCAACTTGTGCATCCATGTGCACGAGATATACAAAAATTGGAATAGTCAATACAGCTCCTCCAGCACCCAGCAAGCCAAGGCTGACTCCCATAATAAATGCACAAATAAAAACAACTAGCAGCAAAATAATTATTTATAAATCCCAATTAGAGTGTTTCCTGAACTGGATCTGCATGCACGATACATACCCTCCGTATTGAAGCACATACTGATAGCACCCGAGCGGTCAATAGCAATGAGTCCGCCATCGCCTCCAATTGATGGCAGTAAGTTATGAACTACTTCTTTACAGGCCTTTTCAAGACTGCACTTTTTATACATCATCAAAGCAGCCACATGAAATGCTGCATTCATACGGATAAAATACTCGCCAGAACCTGTACAAGAAACAGCACAACTTTTGTTGTTAGCATAGGTTCCGCTTCCAATCATCGGACTGTCACCGATTCTTCCAAACTTTTTATTTGTCATTCCTCCGGTTGAAGTAGCAGCTGCAAGATTTCCAAATTGATCCAATGCAACAGCACCTACCGTACCAAACTTACGATCCACATGATCCATTAGTACTTTATCTTCCTTTTTAGCCAACAGTAATTGTTGATATCGGGCTTCGGTATAAAAGTAGGAAGCATCCATTTTATTCAATCCCATTTTTAATGCAAAGTCCTCTGCACCTTTTCCTGCCAAAAAAACATGACCAGAATGTTCCATGACCATACGAGCCAATTGAACTGGATTTTTAATTCGTTGTAATAAGGCAACGGCACCAGCATCCAGGGTCTTTCCATCCATTATAGATGCATCCATTTCATGCTTTCCATTTGCAGTAAAAACAGATCCCTTACCAGCATTAAACAAAGACGCATCTTCCAGTAGTTTTACTGCAGCTTCAACCGCATCCAATGCACTGGCTTTTCTCTCCAATAATTTGTAAGCGCGATTAATTCCCTTTTCCAAAACCTGATGATACGCCTTTTCAAGTTTTGGGGTCATGCTCGATTTCAAAATGGTCCCTGCACCACCATGAATGGCTATTGCGAATTGTGGTTTATCGGACATGCTTGCAAAAGTACATGCAAAAGTTCTATTTTTTAAAATTGATTTGAACCACCAATAAACTTTAGTTTGAAAACTTCCTTTGCATTTTATCCTATATCCATTTTTTTAAATGAAATCCTTTCTAAATCCTTCGGTCGCAATAAAAACAAAAATTAAAGTAAAAATACTTTCCAAAACAAGCTATAAACTAAATTTAATCGCAATTCGCTCAGCGAGTAAGCGAGATGTCCACTACGCTCCCACAATTCGTAATTCTTAATTGAATACTTCTCTTTAATTTTGCACAAATGAAAAATATCATACTACTTCACGGCGCATTGGGTTCTGCATCTCAAATGAAGGAGTTACAGACTGCTTTAGAATCACAGTTTAATGTGTACACTTTAGAATTTGATGGACATGGAAAAAAAGCAGCCGCCTTAGACGCTTTAGATATTAAGCACATGGCCTTAGAATTGGATCAATTCATGACACAGCATGCCATCTCCGATCCGATTGTTTTTGGTTACAGCATGGGGGGTTATGTTGCATTGTATCATGCAAGTAAACTTCCAAATAAAATTGCTAAAGTGATCACATTAGCTACTAAATTTGATTGGAATCCGGAATCATCTGTAAAAGAAACCAGCATGCTCGATCCGGAACAAATGGAAAAACAAATTCCAGCTTTTTGTGAAGTATTAAATCATAGACATGGAAGTTCTTGGAAACAACTGGTAAATAATACTGCTGAGATGATGATGCGTCTAGGTAAAAATCAAGAATTACCAGATGCGGAATTGAAAAAAATCCGTATACCTGTTTTGGTTTGTCTGGGCGATAAAGATAAAATGGTTAGCGCTTCAGAGTCTAATCATGCAGTTTCAAATCTTGAAAATGGAAAGCTTCAAATACTACCAGACACTTCTCATCCCCTCGAACGGGTAAATTGTAAACTGCTAGCAGAATTGATCGGTACGTTTGCTAGTTAAATTGGTTAGAGAATGTAAATTCAAATTTTCTGTATTCATCCCAATAATTCGGAAATGATTTAGAAACAACTTCCGAATTATCAATCTCAATTGGATAGCGCCATTTTATCAAACTAAATGCCATTGCAATGCGATGATCCATGTAAGATGAATAACTTGAATCAAGATTAAATTGAATGGCGTCCATTTCAAAATAATAAATACCCTCTTCCTGAGTTGGTTTAAGAATGCGTACATGCTGAGATTCCAGAAACCTGGAAATGATATCCAGTCGATTTGATTCTTTGTATTGCAAGTGCTGCAAACCAGAAAAATAGCAATTAACCTTGTTCAAAGCACAAAAGATTGCCATAGCAGGAAATAGATCGGGGCAATTTGTAAAATCGAAAGCTACTGAACCTGGAATTTCTATATTAAATTTTTCGATTCTGATTCCATCTTCAAGGCAAATTGTTTTCAAGCCAAACCATTCAAAAAAAGTAATTAAAACTTCATCACCCTGCAATCCGGATTTTCTCAAACCAGGAAAATTAATGCAACCCCTTTCTTGCAAACCCAATAAGGCATAAAAAAAAACAGCTGCACTCCAATCGGACTCAACAAAATAATCTTTTCCTATATAACTTGATTTATGAATAGTAATCAGCGCACGGTCTTGCAAAATTTGAACTCCAAAATCATGCATCAACTGAATGGTCATGCTTAGATACGTCGCTGAAACTAAATTTCCTGTAACTTCGATGGTGATTGTTTTATTCAAAAAAGGTGCAATTAATAAAATCGATGAAATAAACTGACTGCTTAAGGACCCATCAATTTTCAAAAAATCCGGTATAGGTTCTGAAATGCCTTTTATAATTTTTAGTGGCAACTTGAAATCCCCTTCAATAAAATAAAATTCACAATGGAGAGACTCCAATACCTTTATAATTTCATGTATTGGTCTTTTCCTAAGACCTTCACCGCAATCAAGGATAGGCGATTTATGATAGAGGGCTAAATATGCTAACAAAAATCGCAAGGTGGTGGCGCCTTCTCCAACGTTTAACTTTTCAGATTCAGTATCATTCAGACAACGCTGTAAATCGATGGTGTCATCTGCTTTAGAAAGATTTTCAATTTGAAATTTAGATGTACACAAAGCCTGTATAATCAACAGGCGATTGGATATGCTCTTGGAAGCAGGTAAGTGGATAGCAAGGGAATTCATTATTAAAACCTGCTAGGCCCAATGAATGCGTAAAACTTCCTTTAAATCCGGATGCAGACTGCGATTCACCGGACATGCATTTGCAGCTTTCTCAAGAATTACTTTTTCTTTATTGCTAAATGCAAGGTCTGGCATATATATATCAACTTCAATAGAGGCAATCCGGCGTGGATCGCTGGCCATTATTTTTAAAACTTCCGCTCTGGTGCCAATCATATTGATCCCATGTGTTTTTGCAGCAATTCCCATGGTTGTAATCATACAACACGCTAAAGAAGTTGCTGCCAGATCGGTAGGTGAAAACGCTTCTCCCTTCCCCTGATTATCAACCGGAGCATCCGTTATAAATGTTTGTCCGCTTCGAACATGGGTTGTCTGTGTACGCAAATCACCGGTATATAATACTTCTGATGTTTTCATAATACAAATTAAAATTCAAAATTAAAGATTAAATCTTGAAAGCCATGCAAAGAGTTAGAAAAAGCGACTTGCATTGCTAAATCCGTTATTTTAAATCATTTATACATGCAATAAAAAAAAATCCATGCTTATACACGAAATACCCTAATTTTGGAAAAACCAAATGATACGCATTTTAGCTAAGCCATGATAAAAACAGAGCGAAGTCAGATTAAAAAGAAATTATTTACAACTGTAAATGCTTCCTTGAGGGGGCTGCTTTCTTATTCAATTTTATTATTAGGAATTCTATTATTACTAGGTACCATATTGGACCAGGCGTCTTCAAGTATTTTTCAACAATATGCAGATCAGATTCATAAATTTAATGAAGGAATTTACTATTCCTGTATTGGATTGATTTGTGTTGTACTTGGATTAGAGCGCGCATTGGATATTTCACGCATTGATCAGGCCCTTGAAAATCAAAATGATATTTTAAATTCAATAGATACACATATTTCAACCTACCGACAATATAAATTTATTGAATCCTATCATGAGATCTATAATTTATCACTGCAATTAACTGAACGAGCTAAAACAAATATCCGTTCAGTGGTCTATGCAAATTCACCCAAAGCACCAGATAGTTGGAATGAACGGGTTGCAGAAATATTACGACGTAAATCAGATGCCGGTGTACCCGTTCAGTTTGACATTGTCATATGCATCAATAAAGACGACATCAATCAACAATTTATCGAATCAACTGAACGCCGTTTTAAAATATTTCAGGATCAAGGTTCTGATATTTACTTTCATAGATACGTTCAATACATGGAAAAAACCATAGGCTATGATTGCTTTATTATTGATGACACGGATTTAATACTAAGTTTTCCAACAATCCTTTCCAATAAAACACAACGGGCATTGTTTTTTGAAAATCAAACAGACACGGTGAATCAATACATCAATTGGTTTAATTCATATGCTATGTTTGAAGCCATTTCTATGAAAACGGCATTAAAGAATGCAAGGGCTCTTTTAAATTTACCGAATTAAAATGATATCATGAAACAACTCCTCGTATTATCCGTAATTTTTCTGCTTTTGAATAGTTGCACAAAAGATTCCGATTCAAAAGAAGAAATGCCTTTATTTAGTTTCTTATCCCAAAGCGGCACCTCTATTGATACCATTCGCAATGGTGCTGTTATATGGGAATATGGATTTCGTTTTAAACCCTTGAAAGCAGGTAAGATTACCAAGCTTGGGATAAAAGTGCCCGCTATAAATACATTCAAAGTTAAATTATATAATTTGACAACGCAAACTATAATCGCACAAACCAGCATTCAGTCAACTAATGAAGGGGGTGAATTTTTTGGAGACATTGCCGATGTCAATGTTACTTCCGGTGCGGATCTCGGGGTAGCAATTGTTGCAGATGTGTTTTTTAAAGTGCGTAATTTGAATGGCGATGCATTTTCCTTCCCGATTACAAAAGACAATTTAAGCATCATTTCATTCAATGAAGAAATATGCGGACCCAATGGCTGCAATGCGTTTCCTGTAACGACCAATGGCACGGTTATAGCGCCTTGTGTAAATATTGTATTCGTTAAGGATTAATTTGGCTGTTTTGTCAACCAATCTGTTTTTTGCAATTCCCATTTCCAGATTAACCCATCCTCTGGATCTTCAATTGATGAAATAAATTGCATACCGCAATGTTTGAGGATTGCTGTGGAAGCATTTTCATGTGGCAATGTATGTGCCAAAATGCTATCTACCTGGCGATTTTGAAATGCATCCAGAATTAAGGCTTTTGCAAGCTCCAATCCATAAGCATTTTGACGAAAAGAAGGAGCAATTTCATAGCCAATTTCAACCCGATTTAAATCATCTGGTTTTCCTTTATAACCACAGGTTCCAATTACCAAATTCTTTGCTTTCAATACGGGTAAATAGGTCCACCAATTCGCTTGAGTAGGATCTGAAAGCAGTTTTAATGTATAATTCAATGGATCCGTTCCAAAAGAGGTCCATTGATCAACCAAATTTAATCCATAGACGGATTCAAAACGATGGACATCTTCAATCAGAAGCGATACCATTTGTAGGTCACAGGCAAGTAGCCTTAATCTTGGAGTTTCAATGATATACATCTTAACGTGTTTGTAATTATTCTTATTAAATCAACAAATTAGCATTCTCAATAAAAACTCATGCAAGCTAAATAAGTTGGCCTAAAACTAAATACAAAGTTTCATTAGTTTTGAATTAAGATCGTTTGCCTATTGATTCGACCTGAAGTATTTACTTAATTAACACTAAACCCTAAAAAAAATGAAGTATTTATTAATTTCCACCTTGTGGTGGCCCTTTATGCATTGTACATTAACAGCCCAGTATTTGGATTTTGAATGTTTAACAGATGCAAGTTACATTCAGGAAGTTGAAACTTCGCAGTGCCCATTTGCTGATATGGATTCTGAAGAAATGGATGCTTTACCCAATGTAACTGTATTTATTAATATCCATTATGTTAAAGGCAGTTACGGTAATTTTTATCCTGGAAACTCCAGCGGAGATCTCAAAGATGGAAATTACTATGCTGGTTTAATGCTCAATCATGCGAATCATGATTTAGATCATTTAATTCCAAATCCAGTTGGAATCAGCCACAAATTGGGAGATGCTAAAATCAACTACCAATTTTATACTGATCCCACAAATCTCAATGATTTATTTGGTGGCATTTGGTATTGGGATCGGGAACCTGCTTCCTTTCCTTATTCAAATGTTTTAAACATTGTTTTCTATAATGGTGATCCGCAACACGAATTGAATGGCTCTGCCTGTAATATTACAGGATGTTGCAATCGGATCAGCCTGTCAGGTGCTTACTACAATCTTTGGGAAAATCCAACGCAACCTCATTTTGGTCACTGGGCATTTGCCCAATTGTTAAATCATGAAATGTTTCATACATTAGGCTTGTGTCATTCGTTTTATGCTGCAAACACATGCAATGACATCGACCCGACAGCCGAATGTGCTTGTGGTCCCGGTACTACTAGTTGTGGCAGTGGAGGATTTGGTTGTTGTTCATGGAATAGCCATAGTACGAATATTATGAATTATGCGCCTACGCTAAAATCACTGAGTCTGTGTCAATGGGGAACAGCTTATAACAATGCCATTTCAAAAAATTGCTCGTTCTTAAATTTTTGCGAAACACAAACAGAACCATTAATTATTGAAGCAGGTTCTCAAATCATTTGGGACCATTTGATGATTGTAAACCGACCCGTAATTGTAATGCCAACAGCATCCCTAACCATTACTTGTGAAGCACGATTTAGTACGGAAGCTTATGTGGAAGTACGCCGTGGCGCTAAACTTACAGTTGATGGAGCGCTCTTAACGAATCTGTGTCCGGATGGTTTTTGGCCAGGCATCCAGGTATGGGGAAACCCAGGTAAATTACAACCAGACCCTGCAAATGGAATTAATGGTATCAACGACGCCGGTATTGTACAAGTAATTAATGGCGCTACCATACAGCATGCACGTACTGCAATATCAACCGGAGCATGGGCCCAAGGCGGATCTGTTGCCTGGTCTCATTTTGGCGGAGCGGTTTACTGTGAAAATAGCAGCTTCATAGACAATCGCCGCGGTGTTGAATTTATGAAATACAACTATCCCAACAAAAGTAAATTTATCAATTGCACCTTCAGCGAAAGCGGAAATTATGTAGCTAATTCAGTAGGAGTCACAATCTGGGAATGCAATGACATCACATTTAATCGCAACACATTTCGGTTTTTAGACATTGCCGGTATTTTTGGAGTAGATTTTGGTGCCAAAATTGTTGATCACAATCAATTTTGGAATCTACCAACAGGCATTGAATCCTATAATACTTTATTTTATAAAGGAAATTTAGAAATTGGACAAAAAAACAACAATCCAAATTATTTTAAAAACAACAA
>OCTV010000618.1_pt1 | contig 13968 bp, 9 predicted proteins | sample 1539101 | NCBI WGS metagenome assembly OCTV01 (sample SAMEA3991422, study PRJEB22521) | metagenome | biome: anthropogenic terrestrial biome; feature: sewage plant; material: sludge | place: Sweden | collected 2012-09-26 | reverse complement strand
ACACGTAAATATGTGGCCTTTGAGAGTTCTCTTATGCCACGATGAATAATTCAGGATAAATTTTATTTGTTATTGGTATAGATGTTAAAAAATTTTACTTTTTCGGTATAACACATATTTCAACAAATTACAAGATATTATGCTAAATAAGCCCTGTTTTTTTCAATTACCAATATTTACTGTTCAATATCTATGAAATATTCATGAAAATCTGTGCAAAATATTTTCTGGAAACATATATATCAATTTAACTGTAAACAGGAGGCTTTTATGAAAAAAATTATTTTACTTTTAACGACACTTGCATTAGGTATTTCATTTGCAAGCTGCGGATTAGGTTCAAATTCAACAAGTTCTGGCAGTGAAGACAGCAAGACTGCAAATTCTGCTTCTGGAAGCAAGGATCAGAGTATTTACTACCTCAATTTCAAACCTGAAATTGCTGATGTTTATGAAGATATTGCAAAGACATACAGTGAAGAAACAGGAGTAAAACTCAATGTAGTAACTGCAGCTTCAGGAACTTATGAGCAAACACTCAAATCTGAAATTGCAAAAGCTGACGCACCGACTATTTTTCAGATAAATGGTCCTAAAGGATATGCCAGCTGGAAAAATTACTGTGCAGACTTATCAAATACAGAAATTTATAAGCATCTGGCTGATAAAGCTCTTGCTATTAAATCCGGTGACGGCGTATACGGAATCCCGTACGTTGTTGAAGGATACGGCATTATCTACAACAAGAGCATTATGGATAAGTATTTCCAGCTTGGGAACAAAAAGACCGATATTGATTCAATAGATAAAATTGATAATTTTGAAAAGCTCAAAGCAGTTGTTGAAGATATGACAGCAAACAAAGAAGCTCTTGAAATTAACGGCGTATTTGCCGCAACATCACTAAAGTCCGGTGAAGACTGGAGATGGCAGACTCACCTTGCAAATATACCTCTCTATTATGAATTCCAGGAGAATAATATAGATCTCTCAAGCGATCAGACAAAAGAAATTCAGTTCAGCAAAAGCAATGAATATAAAAACATTTTTGATCTGTATATAAATAATTCAACTGTTGAACCAAAGCTTCTCGGTACAAAGCAGGTAGCGGATTCTATGGCAGAATTTGCTCTTGGACAATGTGCAATGGTTCAGAACGGAAACTGGGCATGGGGACAGATAAGTGATGTTTCAGGAAATACAGTAAATGAAGAGAATATTGGTTTTCTGCCTGTATATACAGGAATGAGCGGCGAAGAAAAGCAAGGTATTGCTATAGGTACAGAAAATTTCTTCTGTGTAAATTCTCAGGTTTCAGTTGAAAAGCAAAAACTTGCCGAAGATTTTCTTTACTGGCTGTTCTCAAGTGAAAAAGGCAAAGAATATGTTGTAAATAAGCTAGGATTTATTGCACCATTTGACACATTTAATGATGACGAAAAGCCAAGTGACCCTCTTGCAAGAGAAGTAGCAAGATGGATGGAAAATGATAAAATTTCAAATATTCCGTGGAATTTCACAGTTTTCCCTAGCCAGAATTTCAAAGATGAATTCGGTGCAGCTCTCCTACAGTATGCACAAGGTAAAAAGTCATGGGATGAAGTAAAAACAATAGTTGTTGATAAATGGAAATCTGAAAGCTAAAATTTAAAGATAAAAAAATAATTACTTTCAGGTATGACAAAAAATCAAATTTCCAGGAGATAAACTTATGCAAAAAACTTTAAGAAAGTATTTTGCCTTTTTTGCACTTCCCACTTTTGCAGCCTTTACAATTGCCTTTATTATTCCGTTTATTATGGGGGTTTATCTATCCTTCACAGAATTTACAACTGTTTCGGATGCCCGGTGGGTAGGCTTTTCAAACTATACTAAAATCTTTACCGAAAGCCGTGATTTTATAAACGCTTTATGGTTTACCATAAGATTTACTATAGTTTCAGTAATCTCTATTAACGTGCTTGCATTTCTGCTCGCATTGCTTCTTACTAAAAAAATAAAAGGCACAAATATATTCAGAACAATTTTCTTCATGCCTAATCTTATAGGCGGAATAGTATTGGGGTATATATGGCAATTAATTATTAATGGTGTTCTTATAAAATTCGGTGTTGACATAACATTTGACGCAAAATACGGTTTTTGGGGACTCGTTATATTAATGAACTGGCAGATGATAGGATATATGATGATAATTTATATTGCCGGGATTCAGAATCTCCCAGGTGATGTTCTTGAAGCTGCACGTATCGATGGGGCAAACGCATTTCAGACACTCGGCAGAGTCACTATACCTCTTCTTATGCCGTCAATAACAATATGCTCATTCCTTACTCTTACAAATTCATTTAAACTTTTTGATCAGAACTTTGCACTGACCGGAGGTGCACCGGGCAAGGAAACTCAGATGCTGGCTCTTGATATTTATAACACATTTTACGGACGTACGGGTTATGAGGGTGTTGGTCAGGCAAAAGCTGTGATATTCTTTATTTTTGTTGCAGTAATTGCCGGAGTTCAGCTTGTACTGACAAGAAGCAAGGAGGTCGAGCAATAGTGGAACGTACAAAAACAAACCCTGTGATATTTACCTTGCTGATTATTATTTCTCTTATATTTATTGCACCTGTTATTATTGTTCTTATAAATTCATTTAAAGGACAATTTTATATTTCTGACACTCCATTCAAACTTCCTACAGATAAAACATTTGTAAAGTTGATTAATTATACAAACGGCATACAGAAAATCAAATTTTTCAGTGCGTTTTTCTATTCGCTGTTTATAACTGTATTTTCTGTATGCGGAATTCTTTTTTTCACATCTATGACTGCATGGTATATAATACGATGCAAAAATAAAGTTTCAAATCTTCTTTACTATTTGTTTGTATTCAGTATGATTGTACCATTTCAGATGGTAATGTTCACAATGTCAAAAATAGCAAATGTCATGCGTCTTGACAATCCTTTAGGAATAATCGTCATATATATAGGATTTGGATCAGGTCTGTCGATTTTCATGTTCAGTGGATTTATTAAAAGCATTCCCCTGGACATTGAAGAGGCTGCAACAATTGATGGCTGCAACCCAATACAGACATTTTTCCGGATAATACTTCCGATTTTAAAACCTACTGCTATAACTGTTGGTATTTTGAACGCAATGTGGATATGGAATGATTACCTTCTTCCATACCTTGTAATCGGAAACAAATACAAGACAATTCCTATTGCAGTCCAGTATCTTCAGGGCGGATATGGTTCAAGAGATATGGGAGCATTAATGTCAATGCTTATTTTATCAATAATTCCGATTATTATTTTCTACCTTAGTTGTCAGAAACACATTATCAAAGGCGTAGTTGCGGGTTCTGTAAAGGGGTGATAAATCTGAGAATAAAGAAGCAAAAAACACTCTCAAGATGTGCAGGTGTTCTTATTCCCCTGTCTTCATTACCATCGGATCAGGGGATAGGGTCATTAGGAAAAGAAACCTATAAATTTATTGATTTTCTGCACAGTGCAGGACAAAGCTGTTGGCAGGTACTCCCGCTTGTTCCCACAGGATACGGAGACAGTCCGTATCAGAGTTGTTCATCATTTGCGGGAAGTATTTTATATATAGATATGCATTCACTCGCAGACGAAGGTCTTATAGACAGAAATGAAATTTCTCAATGCTGCGGGAAGAATAAAAGCTGCGTTGATTATATAGAAACAGAAATTAAAAAATCAAAATTGCTTGAAAAGGCATATTATAACAGTACAGATAAAAAAAGCAGTGAATATATAAATTTTTGTGACCAGAATTCATACTGGCTTGAGGACTATGCTGCATTTATGGCTATACGCAGACATTTTGACAATAAGCCTTGGTATGAATGGCGTGATGATATCAAATTCAGAAATGAAACTGCTTTAAATATACTGAAGGATAAATTGCATAATGAAATAGAATATTACAAATTCTGTCAGCTTATATTCTACAAGCAATGGCAGAAACTTAAAAAATACGCAAACGACATGGGAATACAGATAATAGGTGATATTCCTATCTATGTAGCACTTGACAGTGCAGATGTATGGGCATCGCCGGAATTATTTCAGCTTGACAGCAGTCTTATTCCTACTGCAGTTGCAGGAGTACCTCCAGACATGTTCTCTGCTACAGGACAGCTATGGGGAAATCCCCTCTTTGATTGGAATGCTATGGAAAGTCAGGGCTTTCAATGGTGGAAGAGAAGAATATTCCATAATACATTGCTTTACGACATGATACGAATTGATCATTTTATTGGAATATTAAATTACTACTCTGTTCCTTATGGTGAGGCAACCGCTGAAAATGGCACATGGAAAACCGGCCCAGGTGAGAAACTTATTAATGCAATAAGTCTTGTTACAGGAGACAAAAAAATAATTGCTGAGGATCTCGGCATAATAACTCCCAATGTAATAAGAGTTCTTAAAAAGAGTGGGTATCCGGGAATGAAACTTATGGAGTTTGGATTTGACGGAAATCCTCTTAATAAAAGTCTTCCTCATATGTTTGAAAAAAACTGCATAGTTTACGGTGGAACTCATGATAACGAGACACTTACAGGTTTTTTTCTTCATCAGAAAAGTAAAACAATTAATTTTGCACAATCATATCTGAATGTACACCGAAGAAAAGATATAACATGGGGCATTATCAGAAGTGCCTATGCCAGCATTGCCGTTCTTGCAATTTTTCAGCTTCAGGATTATATGGAGCTTGATAATTCTGCCCGGATTAATACTCCTTCTACAATAGGAGGCAACTGGTGCTGGCGTCTGACATCAGATATGCTTACAGATGAGCTTGCCGAAAAAATAAAAAAGCTTACTGTTTTATACGGCAGATAAAGGAGAATTTTATGAACAACTTTCAGAATGATATAATCTCCATTCTTAATTACGACTATAATATAAGTCCGGATAACGCTGATAAAACAATGCTCTACAATGCTGTCTCAAAAGCAGTTGTCAAACAGATAAACAGTAAATGGACTGAAACAGAAGCTTATGATAAAAAAAGAGCTTGTTATTTTTCTGCTGAATTCCTTACAGGTCTCATGATATATAACAATCTTTATAATACAGGCCTTTTTACTGAATGTGAAGACTTCCTTCGCAAATACGGATTTGAACCGTCCGTATTTGAAGAAATAGAAGATAATGCACTTGGAAACGGAGGTCTTGGCAGACTAGCTGCATGTTTCCTTGACAGTGCAGCAACACATTCAATTCCTCTTGACGGTTATGGCATAAGATATAAATATGGTATTTTCAAACAATACTTTGAAAATGGATTTCAGTGTGAAAAAGAAGATGACTGGACACGTTTCGGAGATCCGTGGAGTATCAGGCGTGATGAATGTTCAGAAACTATAACATTCGGAGACCAGACAGTAATAGCAGTCCCATATGACATGCCGATAATAGGATACGGAAACAAAATGATAAACACACTCCGACTGTGGCAGTCAGAACCATTGAATAAATTTAACTTCGGAGAATTTAATAATCAGAAATACGATGAGGCATTCAGAGAACGCAATCTTGCTGAAGCAATCTCATCAGTTCTTTATCCTAATGACAGCAATTATGAAGGAAAGGTTTTAAGACTTAAACAGCAGTATTTCTTCTCAAGTGCGTCAATAAAGAGTATGATCAGGAACTATGTCAGCAAATACGGTAATGATTTCAGCAAATTTACATCTTGCTACTCTATACAGCTTAATGACACTCATCCTATTTCAACTATTCCTGAATTCATGAGAATACTGATAGCAGATTATCATATTCCTGTTCAGGAAACAATTGATATTACAAATAAATTATTTGCATATACAAATCATACCGTAATGGCTGAAGCTATGGAGAAATGGGATGTTTCACTTTTTAGAAGTGTACTTCCTGATGTATACCCATACGTAGTTTTTCTTAATGATAATCTTACTCATAAATTTCACGCAAAAGGCATTAGCGAAAATGAGACGGAAAAATTCAAAATCATCAGCAATGATCAGATACACATGGCACGTATGGGGATTTATGCATCACATTCAGTAAACGGAGTTGCTCATATTCATACTGAAATATTAAAAAATTCAGTATTAAAAGAATGGTACGAACTTTATCCTGAACGATTCAATAACAAAACAAATGGTATAACACAGAGAAGATGGCTTGCCCTCTGCAATCCTGAACTTTCAGCATTTATAACAGAGAGAATAGGTGACAAGTGGATAACAGATCTGAATGATCTTAAGAATCTTAATAAATATGTTGATGATAAAAAATCTCTTGATGATTTCCGTAAGATTAAAAATCAAAAAAAGCTTCAACTCTGTGAATATATAAAAAAGCATGAAGGAGTAACATTAAATCCTGATTTTATATTTGATATACAGATTAAACGACTTCATGAGTATAAACGTCAGCTTCTGAATATATTGTCTATCATAGATATTTATTATTGTATAAAAGACGGAACAATAAAGGATTTCAATCCAACTGTCTTTCTTTTTGGTGCAAAAGCTGCACCGAGATATTATCGTGCAAAAGGCATTATTAAGCTTATCAATGAAGTATCTGCAATGGTTAACGCTGATGAGTCTGTAAGTAATAAAATTAAAGTTTTGTTTGTACAGAATTATAATGTTTCATATGCACAGAAGCTTATTCCTGCTGCAGATATATCAGAACAGATTTCAACCGCAGGAACAGAAGCAAGTGGTACCGGAAATATGAAATTCATGTTAAACGGGGCTGTAACACTCGGTACTCTAGACGGCGCAAATGCAGAAATAGTTGAACAGGCCGGAGAAGAGAACAATTATATTTTCGGTGCAAAAGTATATGAAATATCACAAATATATGACTCATACAATTCACTTCAGATATATAACCAGAATCCACGTATAAAACGTGCACTTGATACACTTGTAAACGGAACATTCAGCGATAACGATACCGGTATGTTCAGAGAACTTTATAACTCGATCCTCTATGGCGCAGACTGGCACAAACCGGATCACTATTTTCTTCTGCTTGACTTTGACGCATATACGGATACAAGACTTCGTGCAAACAAGGATTATTCCGATATAATGTCATTTACTAAAAAATGCTTTATAAACACAATAAACTCCGGTAAATTCTCCGCTGACAGAACAGTGATGGAGTATTCACAGGAAATATGGGATCTTTAATCTCATGATATAGAAGGGGCTGTAAAAAAAACAGCCTCTTTTTTTATTACCCTCTTGACAAATCTAGTCTACAGGTGTAGAATAATTATAGACTACAGATGTAGAATGAACGGAGGTTGTATTATGAATGATTATCAGATGGGTGTAGTAGAGTCCCGTTTTGCAGATATTATTTGGGACAATGAGCCCATTCCTTCACCGGAGCTTGCAAAACGCAGCCAGGAAATCCTTAATTGGAAAAAGTCAACAACTTATACTGTCTTAAAGAGATTGTGTGAAAAAGGCATTTTCCAAAATAACAAAGGTATTGTAATTTCACTTGTCTCCAAAGAAGATTTTTATTCTGCTCAAAGTGAGAAATTCGTCAAAGAAACCTTTAACGGCTCTTTGCCTGCTTTTTTTGCTGCATTTACATTACGCAAGAATTTATCTTCTGAGGAAATATCAGAGTTACGCAAAATGCTTGATAATTACGAGGAGGTGTAGTTATGGATGTTGTATTTCTAAAAGTATTGAATATGAGTATAACTGCCACTTGGGTTGTTTTAGGAGTAGTATTATTTAGATTTCTTCTCAAAAAAGCACCTAAATGGATTTCGTGTATCCTATGGTCGCTTGTGGCAATAAGACTTATTCTCCCATCTTCAATCGAAAGTATTTTCAGCCTTATTACGAGTTCTGATACTATTGATACAACAGTCTATAATGCAAGACCCTTTATTGAATCGGGTATTCACACCGTTGATAATAGGGTTAACGGTTATCTCAGTTCCCGTTATAATGAAGGTGTAACTGTTCCTGCCGGCAATACATCCAATATCTTAACTATACTCGGAGTTATTTGGATAATTGGGATTATTTTGATGCTCGTTTATACTGTAATCAGCTATATACGTATTCAAAAGAAAGTCGGTGAAGCAGCTCTCTTAAAAGAGAATACTTGGATATGCGATAATATAGACACACCCTTTATTCTGGGCATTTTCAAACCTCGAATTTATATCCCCTCAACTATGAGCGAGCAGGATATGGAGTATGTTATCGCACACGAAAAAGCTCATCTTAAACGTCGTGATCATTTGTGGAAACCTTTTGGCTTTTTGCTTTTAAGTTTGCATTGGTTTAATCCTATTGTTTGGATTGCTTATGTCCTCTTGTGCCGTGATATCGAAAGTGCTTGTGACGAAAAAGTAATTAAGGAAAAAGGAACAGAGATTAAAAAGTGCTATTCCGAAGCACTTATAAATTGCAGCGTTCCTCGTAAAAGCATTTCGGCTTGTCCCCTAGCTTTTGGCGAAACGGGAGTAAAGCAAAGAATAAAAGGTGTGCTAAATTATAAGAAGCCTGCGTTTTGGATTATTATGGTGGCTATTATTACTCTTATAATAACTTCCGTTTGTTTGCTCACAAACCCTTCTTCTATAAAACTCCAAAATATTGAGGACATTTCTCTTGGCTCAATTAAAGAGGTATATATCAGCAATGGTGAAACCTATGACTCTGTTGGTGCATTAAGTAAGGACTTGTTAAAGGATCTAACGGATATTAAAATTTCTAAAACTGAAATATCAAAAAGTCGTAGTGAATATAGAGATAAGAGCCACACTATTGTGCTACAAGAACAGCATGCGCAACATACGATTTACTCATACGTTGATAGGATTTATATACACTTTAATTCCGATTTTAAATCCGTATGGGTGAATAACATCACAAAGCCAACCCTTAGTTACAAAGTAAAAAATCCTAATGAAGCTGAAAGAGTTTATAATTTAATTTCCACTTATAATGTTAGTGCTCCTGCTGAGAATAGTGTTGATAAGTCGCAGAATGTAACCGTAACAAAGAATATTAAGTCTATTGTTGACAAGACAATAGAGGAAAATATCCCAACAGACCAAGCATTAGAATATATTTATTCGGACAGTAACTACGATTATTTTTTTCCAAGTATAAGAAGCCAATATGTAATAGTAACTTTTAATGATAGTACTCAAAAAACTGCCAAAGAGGCACTTTTAAATAAAGAAATTAAAATTTCTGATTTAGATTATTATGTCATTGATTATATAAAAACTCCGTCATGTTTTGAACCCGGAACAACAACTGACAAACAAATCTTTGATGCAGAAGTTATTGAGGTTAAAAACAACAGTATTTTAGTGACATCGTATATAAAACCAAACGAAGCTAGATCATCGGAAAAAATCTATATTTCTTTTGACCCTGAAAAACTTTATGTACCTGAATTAAAGGTCAGAGATACCGTGCGAATTGTTTACAGCGAATATATGACGGAAACCTACCCCGCACAAATCAATAGTCCTTATGCAATATTTATTCCATAAATGCTTCAGGGCAAGTCATTTCTGATATGAAAACAGAACAATAAGAATCAACTTCAAAATTGTGAAAATCACGCAACCAAGCGGATTTTCTTTTGTCTTTTATAGCAGAGTAATAACAGGAAGCTACAGGCGATTATTATGTATCGTCACTGTCCTAAGGGTTATCCCCCATTCATTTGCTGGCTTATGTTTGCCGCAAAGCATTTCTCAAACGAGTCCATCGGAAATAATGACATTACGAAATGGGATAAGGACTGCATTTGATCTTGTCAATATCCCTTGATTTCTGCTATATCCTTCCCACTGTCGGGCGGATTCGGATTTTCACCCGTTAGAGCATGCCATGGCGCGCATCTAAAAAAAGCGATGCAGATAAAGATTCTGCATCGTTTTTGATTTTATAATTTATTCTACTGTAACTGATTTTGCAAGGTTTCTCGGTTTATCAACATCATTTCCTCTGAGAACTGATGTGTAATATGCTATAAGCTGCAGCGGAACTACAGTAGGCATAGGCATAAGCAGAGGTTCAACTGAAGGAACATCAATTCTGATATCATATGCCTCTTCATCAACAGTTATATTGTCTGCGCATACAAGAACAACATATGCTCCTCTTGCCTTTACTTCCTTGATATTACTTACAGTCTTCTGTGCAAGTTCAGGCTGAGTAACAACAGCTATTACAGGCATATTTTTTGATATAAGTGATATTGTTCCGTGCTTTAATTCACCGGCAGCATATGACTCTGAATGAATATAGCTTATTTCTTTTAATTTAAGTGATCCTTCCATACTCAAAGCATAATCAAGTCCACGTCCTATATAGAGGAGGCTGTCTGCATTGATAAGGGATGATGCAGCATATTGTGTTGCATCCATTTTATCAAGTATTCCTGAAATAACATCAGGTATGCTCTGAAGAACTGTTACAAGTCTGTGGCATTCTTCCGGAGATATTTCCTTTTTAGCCAGTGCAAGCTCAAATGCAAAAAGATACATAACTGCTACCTGAACCATATATGCTTTTGTTGAAGCAACTGCTATCTCAGGACCTGCATGTGTATAAATAAGCATATCTGCCTCACGTGCTATTGATGAACCTTTTGCATTTACAACTGCAAGTGTTTCTGCTCCGTTTTTCTTTGCAAGTCTCATAGCTGCAAGACTGTCTGCCGTCTCACCTGACTGTGAAATAATTATTACAAGATCTCCCTTGCCTACAAGCGGATTTCTGTATCTGAATTCTGAAGCTATATCTACTATAACAGGCACACGTGCAATCTTTTCTATTACATATTTTCCGACAACTCCGGCATGCATTGCAGTGCCGCAAGCTACTACAAATATATTTTTAAAGTTTCTTAGTTTTTCTTCTGTTATTCCGCATTCTTCAAGATTTGGCATACCATCCTGAATACGTGATGCAATTGTAGTCTTTATTGAGACAGGCTGTTCATGTATTTCTTTAAGCATAAAATGCTCATATCCCTGCTTTTCAGCAGCATCTATATCCCAGTCAGCAGTCTTTAATTCTTTTTCTATTGCCTGATAGTGCGGATCATAAATCTTTGTACTGTAAGGACTTAAAACAGCAATCTCATCATGTTCAAGAAGGTAATAATCCTTTGTATACTGTAAAATTGCAGGTACATCAGATGCAATATAACTCTCATCCTTACCTATGCCGACAATCAGCGGACTTTCACGTCTTACTGCAAACACAGTATCTGTAAAATCACTGAATATAATTCCGAGTGCAAATGAACCTTCAAGTTCCTTAGTTGCTTCAATAATAGCCTCTACAGGATCACCGTTATAATAATAACTTATAAGCTGTGCTATTACCTCTGTATCAGTTTCACTGATAAATGTTCTTCCCTCGTTAATAAGAAATTCTTTAAGCTTTTTATAATTCTCAATAATTCCGTTATGTACAAGAGTTACATCCGTTCCGCTGTGTGGATGGGAATTTATATCTGATGGCTCTCCGTGAGTTGCCCATCTTGTATGACCAATACCTGCATGACCTGATGGTCTGCCTTCCACTTTCATTTTTTCTTCAAGGTCTGCAAGTCTTCCTTTTGATTTTGCTACCTTAATATTTCCATCCTCAAATACTGCTATTCCTGCTGAATCATATCCTCTGTATTCAAGCTTTGAGAGTGCATTAATAAGCACTTCTGTACAATTTTTCTTACCTACATATCCGACTATACCACACATGGTAAATCCTCCACTTCATTTGCAGATATTATTTTTTAATCTGCTTTTTTTATCTGCTGTTTGATACAGATATTATTTTAATGTGATCCTCAATACATCCCAAGTAATGTCTTTTTGTGTTTTTCATCACTAATCTCAAATATTAATATAACTAATTTTTTTTAAATTGTCAACACCTTTTATATCATTTTATCGTTTGTTAATAAAAGTCATCTTTGCAATATTGTCTGAAGAAGCTCAGCAAAACTTCTTCTGTCATTCTTTCTCGAGAGTATTTTTTTACATAAAATGGGGTTGTCTGTAATTATACTGTCTACATCCAGACCCTTCATTCTATTCATAAGCAGTTTTGTATTGACAGTCCACACATGAACCTCCTTTCCGGCTTCATGTGCAGCCTTGACAAAATTTTCAGTTACCACAACATATTTGACACTGAAAAAATCAGCATATTGAAGTGATGAAGCATCTCCGAAAAGCATATTTGCGATAAAGCCCGTTCTGAGTTCCGGAGCATTTTTTTTGACATATCTAAGATATGAATATGCTGTTGATGTTATTATACACTGCTCCTGCATATCATACTCATAAATAAGATCAATTACTTTATCAACAAACTCATATTCTGAATTATTAACTTTTTTTAATTCAATATTGATATTGGTTTTACCTTTGCATTCTACAAGAACTTCTTCAAGAGTCGGAATATATGATCCTGCATAGGCATCACTGAAATAACTGCCTGCATCGAGCTTTACTATATCCTTATAATCCATTTTATAAGCATATTGATTATATCCTGTAGTTCTTTTTAAATTATCATCATGCAGAACAATAATAACGCCGTCAGCAGACATCTGTACGTCAATTTCTATATAATCTGCTCCGCTTTCTATTGAATATCTCACAGCATCCATTGTATTTTCAGGTGCAAATCCTGCACCGCCTCTGTGAGCTGTAACTGAAGTACTTATCAGCATCTCCTCCAAAAAATGTGACCCATTGCTTACATATCCTACTATTGTAGTAATGTCAACAACGAACAACAAAAAGATTAAAACCGCAACACACAGGTTTCTGAATAAATTTTTACCGATTCCAATTTTTTTTAATTCAGGCAATTCTGCCGAAATCTGCGTCTGAGTAAAATATTTATGATTAAATACATATATCATTGCAGTATTGAATACTACGCCGGTTATACTTGCAAAAAAAGCAATAAAATAATATATATTACTCTCAAATCTTATAAGCCGTGCAAATGCCAGATGCGAATCACCAAAAAATCTGAGAATCAATGTCGCTGATATAATAAGAGTGATATAAACAAAGAGTATTATTACAGTAACAAAAAGATTTGTTACTGTCACATCTGTCATACATAAAAAGCACCCTTTTACAATGCCTCTTTTTTTTATACTTTCTCCCGTTTCAAAATAAAATGCCCCGAATCTGTACATCGCAAACGATACAGCAAATAAGGCTGTTACAGTAAAAATTATCCCTATATAAGCAAAAGGCATTCCTTTAAACAGATACTTAATCAATGTTCCCAGAATATCTACCTTTTCACATAATACAATAATAAAATGAAGATTATAAACCGGAAGCACTAATAACATCCATAAAACGGATTTGTACTTATTTCTTGCAAGCATACTCTTCATTTTTGAATATCCTATAAGGAATATATTTGTAATATTTATTTTTTTATCATGCATTGAATATTGAAAGCAGGCTATCAGACAATTTAATTCAAATATAGCAAGACTTACAATAACAAGGACTCCGGCAAGAAGTACTAACAGCATAACTGGATTTTTAGAAAGATCTGATATATTTTTACTTGTTATATATACAATACCGTAATTATTCATTATTATATTTACTATTTTAATAATTGCAGGAATAAAAACAAAAGCAATCGATATTCTGAAAATAAATTCGAATCCCAGCAGTGATAAAAAATTTTTTTTAATGATACGCGAAAAAATATTTATAGATTTTTTCAAAAAATCCCTCCTGCCAAAATACATATTTAAATTATATCATAATAATTGTCTTAAATCAATAATAATTAATTTTATGTTTTTAACATAAAATAAAAGAGAGATTTTTCACAATGTATATTGTTATTTATTCTATAATATCGGA
>OCTV010000615.1_pt1 | contig 13981 bp, 13 predicted proteins | sample 1539101 | NCBI WGS metagenome assembly OCTV01 (sample SAMEA3991422, study PRJEB22521) | metagenome | biome: anthropogenic terrestrial biome; feature: sewage plant; material: sludge | place: Sweden | collected 2012-09-26 | reverse complement strand
ATTCGATTGATTTATATTCTCAATTAAGCGGATTGACTAAAGAATTCAAATTTTGCTCGGCACAGCTGAATTATGAAATCGAAGCAAAGCTTGATGCAAAGGTTAAATATGCAATCATTGCAATTGTTAAGGAAGCCTTAGCTAATGTAATAAAACATTCAAATGCAAGTACGGTTACAGTCAGTTTATATGAGCACCCATCACTTTATCAGCTGATTATCCTTGACAACGGTACAGGCTCAAGCTTAGAGCAGGGTAATGGTATGGGACTTGAAAGTATCAGACAGCGTGTAAATTCATTAAATGGAATTGTTAATATCAATAATGAAAAAGGCTTTAAGATATTCATTTCATTTCCGAACAAAGATTATAAGAAAGAGAGGAATGTTATTAAATAATGAAAATTATTATTGTTGACGACGACAGGCTAGTATCAACCTCATTGAAAACCATTGTAGAGGCTTCTGGCGAGATTGAAGTGCTTGCACTTGGCGGAAGCGGGGAGGAAGCCATCAATCTTCATGATGAGTATTCGCCTGAAATTTTGTTAATGGATATTCGTATGGGCGGAATGACAGGGCTTGATGCCGCACGTGAAATACTAAAAAAATCCCCTAATGCAAAAATACTGTTTCTGACTACCTTTGCTGATGATGAATATATAATTACAGCCCTCAAAATTGGCGCAAAGGGTTATATCCTAAAGCAGCATTTTGAGAGCATTATTCCTGCATTAAAGGCAGTAAGTGAAGGCCACAGTGTTTTTGGAGAAGAAATTGTATCTAAGCTCCCAACAATTTTAAATTCCAGCGCAGAGAAAAAATCAGCAGTAGATTTCGGATTAATCGACAAGGAGCTTGAAATTATAACTTTAGTTTCACAAGGCTTGTCAAACAAGGAGATTTCAGCTGAATTGTTTTTAAGTGAGGGTACGGTCAGAAATTATATCAGTATAATCCTTGAAAAGCTTTCACTCCGTGACAGAACACAGCTTGCTATTTTTTATTTCAATAATTTAGTTTAAACTATCTTTGTAGTCCAATTTTCAACATTCCAGATGTCAGTTACAATGTCCTCATAAAAATCAGGCTCATGGCTCACAAGGAGTACTGTTCCTTTAAATTCGGAAATTGCTTTTTTAAGTTCTGCCTTTGCATCAACGTCTAAGTGGTTTGTCGGCTCATCAAGGACAAGGAGATTGATTTCTTTAAGCATTAGCTTACATAGGCGTACCTTTGCATTCTCTCCGCCCGAGAGGACACGCATCTGGGACTCGATATGCTCACTGGTTAAGCCGCATTTTGCAAGCGCCGCACGGACTTCACCGTTTGTCATTGAAGGGTATTCGTCCCAAAGCTCTTGTAATGCTGTTTTTTCGGAGGCGGCTTCCTCCTGCTCAAAATAGCCTAGCTGAACAAATTGATCAAGCTCAGTTTTACCGGAAATGGAGGGCTGAATTTGCAGGAGAGTTTTTAAGAGGGTGGATTTCCCCAAACCATTAACCCCTCTTATTGCGATTTTTTGGTTGCGCTCCAATAAGATATCAAGTGGCTTTGTCATCGGCTCTGTGTAGCCTAAAACAAGGTCATTTGCTTTTATAACTTGTTTTCCTGTGGTACGTCCAGGACGGAAATTAAATGTTGGCTTTACTTTTTCACGAGCAATCTCGATGACGTCCATATTATCAAGCTTTTTCTGGCGGGATTTTGCCATGTTTGCAGTGGAAGCCCTTGCCTTGTTTTTTGCAACGAAGTTTTCAAGATTTGCAATTTCCTTTTGCTGTTTTTCATAGGCTTGCTCAACCTGACGCTTTTTAAGTTCATACATATCCATGAATTGATTGTAATCACCGCTGTAACGTGTCAGAACAGCATTTTCAACATGATAAATTACATTGACAACATCATTAAGGAACGGAATATCATGGCTTACAAGAATAAAAGCGTTATCGTAATTTTGCAGGAAGTTTTTAAGCCAGGCAATGTGGTTTTCATCAAGGAAGTTTGTAGGCTCGTCCAAGATTAAAATCATTGGGTTTTGCAGGAGCAGCTTTGTCAGAAGTACCTTTGCACGCTGACCGCCGCTTAATTCTTCAACGTCACGGTCTAAACCGATTTCGCCAAGTCCCAAGCCATTTGCGTATTCTTCAATTCTGCTGTCGATAACATAAAATCCGCTGTAATCCAAGGTCTCTTGAATTTCGCCTACATCCTGCATTAATGAAGTCATTTCATCTTCAGAGCAATCGCCCATTTTGTCGTACATTGCAAGCATTTCTTTTTCTAAATCGAAAAGATACTGAAATGCTTCACGCAGAACATCACGAATGGTTTTACCTTTTGATAGAGTGCTGAATTGGTCCAAATAGCCTGTAGTAATTCGATTACACCATGATATTTTGCCCTCGTCAGGCATTAATTTACCTGTAATAATATTTAAAAAGGTTGTTTTTCCCTCGCCATTTGCACCAACTAATCCAACGTGCTCGCCTTTCAGTAAGCGAAAGGATGCGTCCTCTAAAATTCTTCTTGCACCGAAACCATGCGTTACGTTTTCAACTGTTAATATACTCATAAAGCCTCCCAAAAAGATGTGTTTTACAAGTAATTATAGCATAATTATTACTTTGTTTCAATCACTACTTTTTGAAAGGCTTTATATCTTAACTTTTAGATTTTTGGAAGTCATAGACGAGCTTTAATAAAAATTTTTCGCTGGCAAATCTTTTGAAAAATATGCCAAGCTTTATTTTTGTACCAGGGTAAATCAGAAGTTTTTTATTGAACATTTCTTTTATAGCATAAGCTGAAACGTCATAGCTTTTAAGTCCCTTGGCAGCAAAGCTGACACCTGCTCTATTGTTGAAGTTCGTATCGACAGGGCCAGGGCAGAGGATACTAATTGAAACATTGCTTTTTTCTCGCCGAAGTTCTTCATAAATAGCTTCAGAAAGTCTTACAACGTATGATTTTGATGCGTAGTATGAGGAAAGCAAAGGTCCGCCGCCTAACACTCCTGCTGACGATGCAACATTCAAAATATAGCCACTGTTCTTTTTCTTCAAGTCCTTTAAAAATAGCTTTGTAAGTATATGAACAGCCTTGATATTAAGGTCAATCAGATTTAATTCAGTTTCAAGAGGGACTTTATCAAATTCACCGAAAGCTGCATAGCCTGCATTGTTAACAAGGATATCAATATCTTCATTTTTTGTTTTTTCATATAAATCGTAGCAAGCAATGGGGTTCGACAGGTCAAGGGGAATTACTTTAACATCAGTCTTGAGCGTGTTTTTAATTTCAGTAAGCTTGTCCTCTTGTCGTGCGACCAAAATCAAGTCATAGCCTTGCTTGCTTAAAATTTCTGCCATATCTTTGCCCATTCCTGAGCTTGCTCCTGTGATTAGTGCTTTCATAAATATACCTCATTTCTTTCAGTATATTTTAGTACAATTATTTCGATATTAATACTTCTAACTGCAATGCTTTTTTGAATTTTTGTTTGCCGCATGGTAAATTATACAAATTCTAAAAAGATAGCTACCCGATTTATGGGTAGCTATCTTTTTTCTTATTGAATTACTGCATAATCTGCAAATTTAACTTTTAATTTCTGGTTTGGTATTTCAAAGGCAACTAAATTCCCAGTTGCTTTGTCAACTGAAATTGTGAAATCTCCCTGTTCACTTTCTCCGCTGAATAATTTCATTCCTTCCTTTTCTTTAAAAGGCATATTAACATCATCTGCGCTCTTGTCGATTGCATTAAAAATCATGGACAAAACGCCTTTAACCGGTGCAGCATCTTTTGGAACTGAAAAAGTCAGCCCTTTGTATGAGGCTGCAATGTCCTCACCGTTGTAGGAAAGCTTTACGCCTGCCAAAGTGGATGGAGAACTGAATTCAACGTCCCACAAGCCGTTGCCAAGGCGTTTGATGGTTGCAGTCGATTTGAAATCGCCATACGAAATATCGGTTGAACATGAGAAAAGCTTGTTTAAATCAGGGGTAGCGGTCTTTTTACTTTTTCCGATGTTACAGGCGCAAAGGGAAAACATAATAACTCCACAAAGTAACAATGCCAAAAACTTTTTCATTAACGACGCCTCCGCTCAAATTATGGAACAGAGGCTTATTCAGCCTTATCTGTTCATTTGTTTGAACACCAAAGGCAATTCAGCAATGACATCGGTGGGGAGCATACCCTGCATCGAAAGCTTTTCGGCAACACGGTCAGCCGCCAATCCATGCAAATATACTCCTGCAACTGCGGCATCAGTAGGTGAAATCCCCTGCGCCACAAATGAGCCAATCATTCCTGTTAATACATCGCCGCTTCCGCCTCGGCTTAGTCCTGCATTGCCTGTTGTGTTTAAATAGCAGAATCCGCTTTCCCCAGCGATAATGGTAGGTGCGCCTTTTGCGACAACGGTAATACCCAGCTCCGTTGAAAGCTTAATTGCACAGCTTAGTCTGTCTTTCAAAACCTCGGCGGTTGTGATTGAAAGTAATCTAGCCATTTCAGCAGGGTGAGGAGTAACAATGATGCTTGCCCTTGTGTTCTTTATAATATCTATGCAAGGGGCAATACAGTTTATTCCGTCAGCGTCCAAAATGATTGGGCAAGTTATATTTTCAAGCAAAAATTCAACTAATTTAGTGGTATCTTCACTGACACCAAGTCCGCAGCCGATTATTACTGCAGTAGCTTTTTCGCAGGCGGTAAGAATTTCTTTACCATTTGTTGAAGAAATCTCGCCCTTTGGAGTTTCCTTAAGAGGAAGATACATTGTTTCATAGATAGAGGAAGATAGGCTGTCAACAACGCTTTTTGAGGTTGCAACAGTACAAAGCCCTACGCCGCTTCGCAAAGCTGCTAGAGTAGACATTGCACAGGCGCCTGACATCCTACGTGAGCCTGAGATGTTCACGAGTTTACCGAAATCGCCTTTGTGAGCAGTTGGAGAACGCTTTGGAATAATTTTCTCCATATTGTCAAATTCAATCCTACAAAGGGGATGGTCTATGTTTATGTAGCAGGTGTTGGGTATTCCGATATCTTCAACAATTGTTTCACCGCAATAATCTTTCAACGGTGAAAATTCCATTCCGATTTTCTTGTTGGCAAAAGTAATGGTATAGGCGCATTGCAATGTGCCTTCAGCAATTTCGCCTGTGACAGAATTCCCTCCGCTTGGAATATCAACGGCAAGCTTAATCCCCTGAGATCTTGCGGCATATGAAAAGCACGCTTTAATTTGCGGAGGCAAATCACCGTGAAAGCCTGTCCCAAAAACGGAATCCACAATGACGCTTGCAGTGGAAATTTTATTAAAAATTTTATCAATGTTGTCATTAAGGAACAACACCTCGGCACTTTCACTGCTTAGGTCACAATATGTTTGAGCTGAAATTTCAGTAGTAGGTTCTCCGCACATTAAAACAGCAGTAACAGGCATTCCTATTTCAGACAGCAACTTTGACAAAACAAAACCATCGCCTCCGTTATTGCCATTTCCACAGAAAATCACAATCCCTTTTGTCAAATCAACCGACAGACCTGTAATAAACTGTGCGAGCTTGTACCCTGCATTCTGCATAAGCTTGAGGTATGATACACCGCTGTCATTTGCATTTTTTTCGATAATTTTCATTTGCTGCGGAGTAACTAGATACATACTGAATCAGCTCCTATGTTCATTAATAAATTTTAGTGGTACGAAAAAATACCCCCATTAAGTACATATGTGTTCATTTTTTAAGACTATGTCAAGTTACTTGTATATAATTACTATTCCGGTTGCCATATTTTTTGAATGGCTTATACTTACTGCCATATTACTTCCTGTGATTTTTGATTTAAGAGTTTCCTTAGCTTTTCCGCTTAGGCTGATATATGGAGTCCCCATATAATCACGGAGTACGGATATTTCATTGAAAGAAAATCCACGTATACCAGTCCCCATTGCCTTTGCAAAAGCTTCCTTTACGCAAAAATTACCTGCAATAGTTGATGGATTAAAACACCTTTGTGAGAAATACTTTAATTCAGACGGAGAAAAAATACGTGAAAGAAATCTAGGGTTTTTAATGCTTCGTTTAATTCTGTCAATTTCTATAATATCGATACCAACATTCACTATAACGACTCCTTGTTAAATAATATAAAAATACATATGTAGTATTATATTATATGATTATCTAATTGTACGAGAAATATACGGCTTAAGTGCTTCAAGTACCTTTTCATTTGGTGAAAAAATCAATCTTACTTGACCGTGAGTTGTGTGCTTGAAATCTGCGTAATATTCATTGCTGGAAACACCGCAGGATGCTAAAACAGTTGTAAAGCTTCCTGACTGGTCAGCTTCTTTCAATAGTCCGAATTTTTCAAAGGTGGAAGCTTTTGCAGTTATTAATCGCTTACGCTTACGCTTTGCAATAATTTTATCAATGTCGATTTCACCATTTGTTATAATATATTCATACTCAACATCCATACAAGTGATAAAATAAAAGCCTCCATAAATACAGCCGCCTGCAAGCAGCAGACCAATAGCAGAAAGGCCAAATAAATTTGTTACCAAAAATACGATCAATGCAGCCAGAATAGCCAGCACGCCAATTCCAACTTTCTTAATTGTATCATTAGTGGTTGGTATTTTTGATACAATTTGTTCTGTATATGCATCCATTTTTTAACCTCCGATAAATTGATTTTTTTATTTTGTTATATTTATTAATATAATAACATAAAAAAATTATAAAGACAATATTAAAAACTCTTGCAAATTATTAAATAATTATATATAATGTAATAAACACGATGACTGAGAGAGTAATTACTTCAAGTTTATCAGAGAGAGGGAACCATTGGCTGGAAGTTCCTTTAAAACTAACGGTAACGAAGTTCACTCACGAGTGGTCTTGCCGAAGATTTATTTTTGTAAGCGAGAACGCAAAGCCTGCGTTACAGACTAAGGAGTAATAGCTCCTCGTCAAAATGGGTGGTTTATAAACAAGTGATTTTAATCCTTGTCCCGATGCGGACGAGGATTTTTTGTTGGCAAAGTGTCTGTGCATGTATGACGCGGTTTAGTTTGTTACAGCTTTTTAGCTGTTTCCGCGGTACGAAGTTTTAGTAAGAAAATATTATTGGAGGAGAAAATGAAATGTTAAAAGAAGCATTGGAGAAAATTGAAGAAGTCGCAAAAGCTGAGCTTTCGAACTGTACTGATTCAAAGGCTTTAGAAAATTTACGTGTTAAGTTTTTAGGGAAAAAAGGTGAGCTTACTGCTATTCTCAAGCAAATGGGAGGGCTTTCCGCTGAGGAGCGTCCTATAATTGGTCAAGTTGCAAACAAGGTTCGTGAGGATATTGAAAATGCAATTGCAAGTCGTCAGCAATCTCTTAAAACTGAATTAATTGCACTAAAACTAAAAGAAGAAACCATTGACGTTACACTTCCTGGAAAAACACAGGCTGTCGGGAAACTTCATCCGCTGACATTAGTATTGAATGAAGTAAAGGACATATTCATGGGCATGGGATTTGATGTTGTTGACGGTCCTGAAGTTGAAACTGATCATTATTGCTTTGAGGCACTTAATATGCCTAAGTACCACCCTGCAAGAGATACACAGGATACGTTTTATATTAATGATAATGTGGTGCTTAGAACGCAGACATCAAGTGTTCAGATTCGTACAATGGAAAAAACAACCCCGCCGATAAGAATTATTTCTCCGGGACGTGTTTACCGTTCAGATACGGTTGATGCAACTCACTCCCCGCTGTTCCACCAAATTGAGGGGCTTGTTATTGACAAAGGCATAACTATGGCTGATTTAAAGGGAACACTTGAAACAATTATGAAACGTCTTTTCGGTGATGATGCTAAAATTCGTTTACGTCCGCACCACTTCCCGTACACTGAACCATCAGCCGAAGTTGATGTTATGTGCTTTAAATGCCACGGGGAGGGCTGTCCTTTATGCAAGAATGAGGGATACATTGAACTTCTCGGTGCAGGCATGGTACATCCAAAGGTGCTTGAAGGCTGTGGAATTGACCCTGAAGTTTACAGCGGTTTTGCGTTCGGTATAGGTTTAGAGAGAATTGTTATGAGACGTTATGGTATCAGCGATATGAGATTACTTTATGAGAATGATTTGCGTTTCTTAGAGCAATTCTAGCGGCAAACTGCCGCTGGTATATCGCGTTGTCGCTCCGTTCCTTAGCTCGTAAATAAGAATAATTAGTTTATTATCGAGAATGTTAGATAAAGTAAATACTAAATAATCAAAAAGGGGAAAAAACAATGAATTTATCAATGAAATGGTTATCCGATTACGTTAAGATAGAAAAACCAATCCGTGAATTTTGTTATGACATGACAATGTCAGGTTCAAAGGTTGAGAGATATGAAATTGAGGGGGAGGAAATTTCCAATGTCGTAGTAGGGAAAATCCTGTCCGTAGTTTCACATGAAAATTCTGACCATTTGGTAGTATGTCAGCTTGAAGTTGGAAAGGACGCTCCTATTCAAATTGTAACAGGTGCATCAAATGTTAAAGCAGGGGATATTGTTCCGGTTGCGCTTGACGGTTCAACGCTGCCAAATGGTGTTAAGATTAGAAAAGGCAAGCTAAGAGGAGTTGAAAGCAATGGTATGCTTTGCTCGCTCGGAGAATTAGGTTTGACAACACATGATTTCCCATATGCAATTGCTGACGGTATTTTCATAATTCAGGAGGATTGCAAAATCGGCGAGGACATTCATACTGCTGTTGGAATTAATGATACCTCGGTTGAATTTGAAATCACTTCAAACCGTCCTGACTGTATGTCAGTTTTAGGACTTGCAAGAGAAGCGCATGCTACTTTTAATGTTCCGCTGAATATCAAAGAACCTGTTTTTAAAGGCAATTCAGAGGATATTAATTCAATGCTTACTGTTGATGTCCAAAACAAAGAGCTATGCCCGCGGTATATTGCAGGTATTGTTAAGAATGTTAAGATTGAACCGTCACCACGCTGGCTTAGAGAACGTTTGAGAGCAAGCGGTGTTAGACCTATCAATAATCTTGTTGATATTACAAACTATGTTATGCTTGAATACGGTCATCCTATGCATGCATTCGATTTACGTTATGTTGAGGAAAACAAAATTTGTATTAGGAATGCCAAAGACGGTGAAGGAATCACAACACTTGACGGTACTGAAAGAAAACTTTCTTCCGAAATGCTTGTTATTGCTGATGCCAAAAAGCCTATCGCTGTTGCCGGTGTAATGGGTGGGGAATACAGTGGAATTATGGATGATACAACAAATGTTGTATTCGAGGCTGCTTGTTTTGCCGGCACTTCTGTACGCATAACCGCTAAGAAATTAGGAATGAGAACTGATGCATCTGCACGTTTTGAAAAGGGTTTAGATCCACAAAATGCTCTTCCGGCATTAAAGAGGGCATTTGAGCTTGTTGAACTCCTTGGCGCAGGCGAGGTTGTCGGAAGTATGATTGACAAAGATTATTCTGATAAAACACCAAAGGCGGTTGAATTCAATGTGGATTGGATTAATGGCTTCTTAGGTACTGATATTTCTCGTGAGGATATGGTTTCATATCTGACAAAGCTTGGCTTCACTGTTGATAGCGATAAAGTTTTTGCTCCTAGCTTTAGAATTGACATTGAGTGCAAGTCTGATATTGCTGAGGAAGTTGCGAGAATTTATGGGTACAATAACATCCCGTCAACTTTGATGAGGGGTGTTGTACAGGCAAAATTAACTCCAGTACAAAAATATCAGCGTAAAATAGAGCAATCTATGCTTGCTTTGGGCTGTAATGAAATTACAACATATTCATTTATATCACCAAAATTCTTCGATAAAATCCGTTTGCCGCAAGACAGCAAGCTACGCAAAACTGTTACTATTACTAATCCTCTCGGTGAAGATACAAGTGTAATGAGGACTACAACAATCCCATCAATGTGCGAAGTTTTGGGTAGAAACTACAATAACCGCAACCTTTCAGCAAAGCTTTATGAGATCGGAAATGAATATATTCCGACAGAAGCGGATAAGCTACCTAATGAACCTGCACGTTTAAGTATTGGTATGTACGGAAATAATGTTGATTTCTATGACATTAAAGGTGCGGTTGATGAATTGCTTGAAGAGGTTGGAATTAAGGACTATGATGTAACAGCCTGCAAGGAAAACTGTATTTTTGACGAAGCTGTTGCTTTCCATCCAGGAAGAAGTGCTATAATCACAAAGGGTGATGTTGCAATCGGTATTGTGGGTGAGCTTCATCCTGAGGTTTTAGACAACTATGAAATTGGTGTTAAAGCGTATGCTGCAAAGCTGAATATACCTGAAATGATGAGTATTTCTGTTGTTGATAAAGAATATAAAGCACTGCCGAAATTCCCTGCATCAACTCGCGATTTATCAATTGTATGCGATGACAGTGTCCCAGTTGCAGATTTGGAAAAGGCAATTAAATCAGCAGTCGGTTCAATTCTTGAAAAAGTAACTTTGTTTGATGTATATAGAGGTCAGCAAATTGCAGATGGAAAGAAGAGCGTTTCCTACTCGATTTCAATGCGTTCACACGAGGGAACGTTGACTGATGAACAGGCAGACGGTGCTGTTAAGAAAATTTTAAAGTCATTGGCTAATCTAGGAGCAGAGTTACGCGGATAATGCTTTTGATAATTTTGAAAAATTTTCATAGAAAATTTTTCATATAATTCTCTTGATAAATACAAAATAATAGGGTATAATGTTCAATATACAATTAAGGGGGTATAGGTATGAATGAGCAAACAATGACATTTTCAGTTCATGAGGATAAGGAAAGCGAATTAAGGAAAACCCTCACAACTGTATACGACGCTTTGCGTGAAAAGGGATATAACCCTATAAACCAAATCGTTGGCTATATTCTGTCCGAGGACCCGACATACATAACAACGTACAATAATGCAAGGAGTTTGATTCGGCATATTGACCGAGACGAACTTCTTCAGGTGCTTGTTAAAGCTTATCTTAATGACTAGAAATTATGAGATTGCGTGCTTTTATGGCACGCAATTTTTTTATCACCAATAGGGCTTGATTTTAAATTTAAAAAAATAGTGCTTAGAATAAAGCAGTTTAGTTTGCTTTTTTTTGTCTGTTTTTTGATATTTGATATTAAATTGTAACAATAATGTAGTTTTGTTGTATTTTTTTAATTGTATAATAATCTCAAACAAAAAAGTATTATTAATCGGTATATAAGAATTTTATTGAGGGAAAATAAAATTGTAGCTTAGAATGCTACTAGAAAAATTGAAATTCATAAAAAAGGAAGTGATGAAAATTTGAAAAAAGCGATTTTAGCTTGTTGCTTGGTAATGCTTTTAACAGCTTGTGGTTCAAATGGGTCGTCAAATGATTCTTCTTCCGGCACAACAACAACTACTGCTTCTGCAACTGAAAAATCAAAACAGGTAATTGGCTCAGTTGATGCAGTAAAAAAAGTAACTACTACGACAACGACTGCAGAAACAACTGTTACAGAGCCTGAAGTGCCAAAGCTAACCGATGATGAAATTAACGCATTATCCAGTAAAGAAATTGGCTATGGGCAGGGAAGGAATCTTGACGACAAAAATAAGCCTGTCGGCGGTATCGCATTCCAGACTGAATATGGTAAGTATGATGCATATGCTATGCTTGATACTGAAAAGGAAATTTATCTGACGTTTGACCAAGGGTATGAAAACGGCTATACAGCAATTATTTTGGATACCCTTAAAGAAAAAAATGCAAAGGCAGTTTTCTTTTTGACTGGTGATTATGCAAAGCGTAATCCTGAGCTTGTACAAAGAATGATTGACGAGGGACACATTTTGGGTAATCATGGTGCCAAGCATAAATCATTGCCACTTCTTTCTATTACAGATGCAGAAACTGAAATAATGACAAATCATCAGTACGTTTTGGACAATTTCGGATATGAAATGAAATATTTCCGTCCGCCGTGCGGAACTTATTCAGAAAAGTCATTGGCAATTACTCAGCGTTGTGGATACAAGTCATTCTTATGGAGCTTCGCTTATGCTGACTGGGATCCAAATAATCAGCCTAACGAAGAAGAAGCATATAAGCGTATTACAGAAGCAGCACATGATGGTGAAATTATGCTGTTACACTCTGTTTCTAAAACAAATAGCGACATTCTTGGCAGAGTTATAGATAATTTACAGGAAAAAGGTTATACACTAACCACACCGAGTATATAATTAAACAGCGAAAAAAATGTGGGGCGTATTACTACGCCCCATCTGTTTAATTAACTATCTGCAAGCTTTTTTAACGAATGAGTAACAGTCAGTACACTCTGCTTTCGATGGGTTTGGTTCGTGTGTCCCTACTGTAATACTTTCGAGTGTGCAGTAATTTTCATTCTGGTAATTATGAGCACATTCTTTAATTGAACATTGGATACAAGAATTCTTCATTGGCATAATAATCCCTCCAATAATTTATTTTGAAATAAGAAAACCCCACAATATCTCTTATTCGAGTTCAATGCAATTGAACTCACTTATAGTATTAACTGAATTTCGTGCAAAATACATAAAAATTTGCTTATCAATTGTGAATGTAATAAGAAAAATGTATTGCTTTTTATTGTAAAATGATGTATAATTAAAAATATTAAAGTTTTAGGGGTTGTGATTATGAGATTAGTTACTCGCTCTGATTTTGACGGGCTTGCATGTGCAGTTCTTTTAAAAGAAGAAGGTATTATTGATAGTTGGAAATTTGCGCATCCTAAGGATTTACAGGATGGGCTTATTGAAGTGAATAAGAACGACGTCTTGGCTAACGTCCCTTTTGTTGAAGGCTGCGGTTTGTGGTTTGATCATCACTCAAGTGAATTTGAGAGAAATCAGCTTGAAGGTAAATACGTTGGTGAAAGTCGTCTTGCTCCCAGCTGCGCAAGAATTATTTTTGAATATTACGGCGGGGAAGACAGATTTCCACATTTTGCAGATATGATGGAGGCAGTTGATAAGGTCGATTCCGGACAGCTTTCTGCTTATGAAATTCTTCATCCAAAGGATTGGATACTGGTTGGATTTATCATGGATCCAAGAACAGGGCTTGGACGTTTCAGAAATTTCAGAATAAGCAACTATCAATTGATGGAAGAGCTTATTGATTATTGCAGAACACTCAATACTGCTGAAATTTTGGCATTGTCCGATGTTCAAGAAAGAATCACTGTTTATAAAGAGCAAGCTGATCTTTTTGCTGAAATGGTACATAAATATACACGAGTTGAAAAGGATACGATTATTACTGATTTGCGTGGGGTTGAAACAATTTATTCGGGTAATCGATTCTTGATTTATAGCTTATATCCGGAACAAAATATTTCTGTATGGATTGTTGATGGAAAAGGCGGACATGGATGTTCAGCTGCTGTCGGGCACAGTGTTTTAAAAAGGACATCTAATGTTGATGTCGGAAAACTTATGCTTAAATACGGGGGCGGGGGTCACAGAGTTGTAGGTACTTGTCAATTTTCTGATGAAGAGCAGGACGTAATGCTTCCAAGACTAATTGATGATATTGTTAACTATGGCCAATTATAATATGCTTATCAAATAAACTGCTTTTAGCAGTTTATTTTTTAAAGAATAAATTATTATGCACGAAGAGAGGAAAATTATGGACAATTTAGAAAGTATGCAGGTAACTTCTGAAAACGCAACTTCAGAGTTACAAGAACAAGAAATATCATCAACGGATATGAACAATGTTGTTGATACGGCTGAGCAGGAAATTGCTGTTGAAGATCAAGCAATTAATGATATGGACGTTAATAAATCAATAAATGAGCCATTACAGCAGTTAGATTTATGCCGATTGGTAGTCCTTTAGGCCCATTTTTATGACAGGCTGCTGTAAGATGG
>OCTV010000614.1_pt1 | contig 13981 bp, 13 predicted proteins | sample 1539101 | NCBI WGS metagenome assembly OCTV01 (sample SAMEA3991422, study PRJEB22521) | metagenome | biome: anthropogenic terrestrial biome; feature: sewage plant; material: sludge | place: Sweden | collected 2012-09-26 | reverse complement strand
ATTAATACAAAATTATGATATAATAAATTCAATTATCTTATTCAGAAACAATTGGGGGTTTTAATACTTATGACATCCTTTATAGAGGTCTTTGAGCGAGTAAAGGAATATTGTGCGGCCAGCGGTGAAATTGGCGAAACAGCCCACAGACTATGGATTCAGACACTTGAGCCACTTAAGCTTGAGGGCAATACAGCTGTTTTTTATGTACAATCAGAATTTCAAAAAGGAATTGTTCTAAAAAACTACGAAAAAGCTTTAAAAGAAGCATTTATGGCGACTTTAGGCTTTGAAGTCGAAATTCAAATCAATACTCAGGATGATACCAGAGATATTGAGGCAGAAAAGACTGAGTCTCAGGAAAAACGTTTAGAGCTTGAAAAAAGCTTTGAAAAAGCTGAATATGACTATACATTTGACACATTTATAGTTGGCCGATCAAATGAATTTGCATATGCAGCCTGTACTGCTGTTGCAAAAAATAAAGGCTCTGCATATAATCCTCTTTTCATACACGGTCCTTCAGGACTTGGGAAAACACACTTACTTACTGCAATTTCACATGAAATTAAAAAGAAAACTCCCGAATCAAATATTATATATGTTAGCGGAGACAGCTTCACAAATGAGCTTATCAATGCTATCCGTACTGAAACCACTGCACAGTTCCACACAAAATACCGCAGTGCTGATGTACTTTTAGTTGACGATGTTCAATTCATTGCCGGCAAGGAATCCACTCAGGAGGAATTTTTTCATACCTTTAATGAGCTTCATAAAATCGGAAAACAAATTGTACTTACATCGGACAGACCTCCAAAAGACATTAAAACCCTTGAGGAGCGTATCCGCACACGATTTGAGTGGGGATTGATAGCAGATATTTCTATCCCTGATTTTGAAACGAGAATTGCAATCATTCGCCGAAAAGCAGAGCTTTTACAGCTTACTATTCCGGATGAGGTTGCTGAATTTATAGCAAACCGTCTAAAAACAAACATCCGTCAATTAGAGGGAGCAGTAAAAAAACTCAAGGCTTTAAAACACCTTGCTGGTTCTCCTCCGTCAATGGCAATGGCACAAAGCGTTATCAGAGATATTTTGAATGATAATCAGCCCGTTCCTATTACTGTCGAAAGAATTATAGGTGAGGTTGCTAATATTTATGGTGTAACTTCTGACGATATCCGATCAAACAAGCGCTCGTCACAAATTTCTACTGCCCGAAAGGTTGCAATTTACGTTGTTCGTGAAATCACGAGTTTACCTCTTTCCGCAATCGGAACAGAATTTGGCGGCCGTGACCACTCAACAATAGTTTACGCAATTTCAAACGTTGAGGACAATCTCAAAAAGGACAACCATCTAAAAGAAATAGTAGAAGACTTAATAAAAAACATCCGTGATAAATAGCACTCACTGTCATTTCTTGACACATTATCAGCCCAAATTAAGGTTTATGTTTTCACCATATTTAACTTTTTCAAGTTATATCACTTTCAACGAAAAGTTTAAAGAAATTTCCTTTAAAAAAGTTTTTAACCAAAATTTCCACAATAAATTAACTTTAAACAGCAAACTTTCCCCATATTCAACAGCATGATTTTTTTCCACAATTTTTAAACTTTTTCAAAAAGTTGTTTGTGGATGTTTTTATTCAAACAATAAAGGGGTTTAATGGCATATTCAACATTTTCAACGCCCCCTACTACTGTTACTAAATATTATTATTATATTATTTTATTTATATCAAAAAAACTATCGTTTTTCATTTTTCTATTCGTCACTTTTCAACTACGATTAGTTTTCAAATAAAAAAGCAAATAAATGGCATTTTTCCTACATAAAAAATAAGGAGTTAAAAAAATGAAATTCACTTGCAACAAACAAACCCTTTATGAAGCAATTAACAACGTTTCTCGTGCAGTTGCAATTAAATCAACTATAACTGCTCTTGAGGGAATTAAAGTAAAGCTTACACCAAATTCACTTCAACTGACAGGTTATGACCTTGAATTAGGTATAAAAACAGAAATTCCAGTTAATGGTGATGGTACAGGCGAATTTATCATTAGTTCGCGCTTATTTAGTGATATAATAAGGAAAATGCCTGCTGATGAAGTGTCAGTTGAGATTGATGAAAAATTAGGAACCAGAATATCCGGTGGTTTGACAGAATACAACATTATTTCTCTTTCAGCAGAGGAATATCCTGAAATTCCTGACTTTGATAAGGAAGAGAGCTTTTCTGTTCCACAAAATATTTTAAAAAATATGATTAATCAGACCATATTTGCTGTTGCAATTAACGAAAATAAGCCAATACTGACAGGAGAACTGTTTGATATAGAAGATGGGAGCTTTAATCTTGTTGCAATTGACGGTTACCGTCTTGCTATAAGGAACGAAAAAGTTTCTAATGAAGATAACTACAATTTTGTAGTTCCTGCAAAGGCATTGAGAGAGGTTTCAGGTCTTTTAAAGGAAGACGGAGAACAAAACTGTATTATTTTCACAAGCAAAAAGCATATTATTTTTGATATTTCAGGATACAAGGTTATTTCAAGGCTTTTAGAGGGTGAATTTCATAATTATAAAGGGTCACTTCCTACAAATTCTTCAACTGAAGTTATTATCAAAACAAAAGATTTTATCAGCAGCTTAGAAAGATGTGCTCTTTTAATTAATGATAGAATAAAGGCTCCTGTTAAGTGCTTATTTGAAAACGGTGAGGTTAAAATTTCTTGTTCAACAGCGATAGGGAAATTTAATGATGCCTTTGAAGTAGACCTTTCAGGACCATTAGTTGAAATAGGATTTAACTGCAAATACTTGCTTGATGCATTAAAAGCAACAGAAAGTGACCAGGTTAAGCTACAAATGAACGGCGGTCTTTCTCCAATGAAAATAGTTCCGCTTAAAGACCAAAGCTATACCTTCCTAGTCCTCCCAGTTAGGCTTAAAGCAGATTAGTGGCGAAACATAGTTGGAATGACATACTGAAAAAGTAAGTTAAATGTTAAAGACTTTCACAACATCAAAAAAATAATATTGCTGAGAAGGAAGTAAGTTATGCCAAAAGAAATTATAGAAACAAAAATAACAACAGAATTTATTAAGCTCGATAGTTTACTGAAATTCTCGGGTTTAACAGAAACAGGCGGAGAGGCAAAAGAAATAATCCAGCAAGGATTGGTTTCTGTAAACGGCGAGGTATGTACAATGAGAGGGAAAAAAATCAGACCCGGCGATAAAATTTCCGTTGAGGGTTATGAGGTAATCGTTCAATAATATTGGGGGTAATTAATATAATAATTACTGATTTTACTGCAAACGGTTATAAGAATTTAAAAGAAATCTCCATAAACCTCGACCCACGGATGAATATTTTCTGCGGTGAAAATGCCCAGGGGAAGACAAATCTGATTGAAGCTATGTGGCTTTGCTCAGGCTGTAAAAGCTTTCGTGGAACTCGTGATAAAGATTTCATTGGTTTTGATGAAGAAAAAGCTGATATTAAGCTTAATTTCAAGAATAAAATCAGAAAACAGGAAATTTCTTTCATTGTCGCAAAGGAGAATATTAAGGATAAGCGTGTTACTTTAAACGGAGTTAAGCTTTCTGTATTATCAAAGCTTTTCGGGAGCTTAAAGTGTGTTATTTTCACACCTGAGGATTTGGAGCTTTCAAAGGGTTCTCCTGAAAATCGACGTAGCTTCTTGGATTTATGCATTTCTCAAATTAAACCAAGCTATGTTTCAGCAATTAATAAATATGATTTGTTGATTTCACAGCGTAATGCTTTATTGAAAGAAATTGCAATGGGCAGGACGAATCAGGAAAATCTGAATATCTGGGACGAACAGATTGCCTTGACTGGATCATATATATCAATTTTAAGGAATACCTATACAAAAAAGCTTGATATTTTCACAGACAAAATGTATTTTGACCTTACAAAGCAGAGGGAAAAACTTTCTTTGCATTACAACTCAACAATTTTTGATGAGCTTGATAATCGCCTGGATTATAAGGGTGAAATGGCAAAGGAATACTTAAAAAAGCTAAAAAACAATGTTAAAGATGATATTAAGCTGGGTTTTACACAAATTGGAACTCACCGTGATGACGTCATTACTAAAATAAATGGATTAAATTCAAGGGATTTCGGCTCTCAAGGGCAACAGCGTTCAATTGCATTAATCATGAAGCTTTCACAGGCACAGATTTTATTTGATGAAACGGGTGAAGCTCCCGTTATACTTCTTGACGATGTTTTAAGCGAGCTTGATTTGTCAAGGCAGGATTTTGTACTAAATGAGATAAATAATATGCAATTGTTTGTTACCTGCTGTGATGCAACAGCAGTATTGAAGCACAAAATGGGAAGCGTTTTTTATATGGATAAAGGCAAAATAATTTCGCAGAACTAATATACATTAAAAAGCTGGGGGTTTTTATGTTTCTTCACTTGGGCAATGACATCGTTGTAAACGATAAAGAAATTATAGGTGTATTCGACATTGAAAATACCTCAATAAGTAAACATACAAAGGATTTTCTTGCATTTGCGGAAAAGGAAAAAAGGGTTGTCAACGTTTCTTTTGAAATGCCCAAATCCTATATTGTCTGCAAAAATAATGACGGAGCAGAGCTGGTTTATATTTCACAGATTTCAGCTGCAACACTTAGAAAAAGAGCATTAACTAATTCTTAGCATTATTGAAATTCACGACAAGTAAAAAGAAATAGAAAAATAAAAAAAAGGGTGGTTAATTCGTGGCAAATATTGATAGCACATATGATGAAAGTCAGATACAGGTACTAGAAGGTCTTGAGGCTGTAAGAAAGCGTCCCGGAATGTATATTGGTTCGTCAGGACCAAAGGGACTTCATCACCTTGTATATGAAATAGTTGACAACTCCATAGACGAAGCGTTAGCAGGCTTTTGCTCCGAAATCAAGGTTGATATGCTGCCTGATGACGTAATTCGTGTTACAGATAACGGGCGTGGTATTCCGACAGGTATTCATGCAAAAGAGGGTATTTCAGCTGCAACTGTTGTTTATACAATCCTGCATGCGGGCGGTAAATTCGGCGGCGGCGGATATAAAGTGGCAGGTGGATTACACGGTGTTGGTGCATCTGTTGTTAATGCCCTTTCCGAATGGCTTGAATTGACTGTCAAGGACGGGACACATATCCATTTTCAGCGTTTTGAAAGAGGAAACTATTCAGAGGCTCTAAAAATTATCGGAGATACAACTGAAACAGGAACTTCCGTTTCATTTAAGGCTGACTCACAAATTTTTGAGGAAACTACCCAGTATGACTATGATATTTTATTAAAAAGACTTAGGGAACAGGCTTTCTTAAATGCAGGAATTAAGATTATTTTCACTGATTTAAGAGATTCAGATAATATTCAGACAGAAACTCTTCATTATGAAGGTGGCATAAAGCAATTTGTTGAGCATATTCATAAAACAAAGGGCTTAGAGGTTTTGCATGACGAAGTAATTTATATCAGCGGAAATGTTGGGACATCCTCTGCTGAAATTGCTTTCCAGTATAACGATAGCTATAACGAGCTGATACTTTCTTTCGCAAATAATATCCATACTGTTGACGGCGGAACACATGAATTGGGCTTTAAAAATGCCTTAACAAAGGTTTTCAATGAGTATGGGAAGAAATTTGGACTGATTAAGGAAACCGAAAAGAATCTTTTAGGAGATGACGTTCGTGAGGGTATCACCGCAATCATTTCTGTTAAGCTTGAAAACTGCGAGTTTGAGGGACAAACAAAGGGCAAGCTTGGCAATACTGAGGTTAAGCCATTAATTGAGGGTATTGTTTCAGAAAAGCTAATGAACTATTTTGAAGAAAACCCTGCAATCGCAAGAAACGTTTTTGATAAAGCTGTCAATGCACAAAAGGCTCGTGAGGCAGCAAAAAAAGCCAGAGAGCTTACAAGAAGAAAATCTGCATTGGAAAGTGCATCATTGCCGGGGAAATTGGCTGACTGCTCTGAACGTGACATGGCCTTTACCGAGGTTTATATCGTCGAGGGAGATTCTGCGGGCGGTTCTGCAAAAATGGGACGAGACAGACGTTATCAAGCAATTCTTCCTCTTTGGGGTAAGATGCTTAACGTTGAAAAAGCAAGAATTGACAGAGTTTACGGGAATGAAAAGCTGATGCCTATTGTTACCGCTTTGGGTACATCAATCGGTGAGGATTTTGATATAACAAGACTTCGCTACGGGAAAATTATAATCATGGCGGATGCCGATGTCGACGGTTCTCATATCAGGACATTATTGCTGACATTCTTCTTCCGTTTTATGAAGCCTTTGGTTACAAACGGGAATATTTATCTTGCACAGCCTCCGCTATTCAAAGTTTATCGCGGGAAAAATTCCCGTTATGCTTATTCTGATGAAGAAAGAGATATTTATATCAAGGAGCTTGCAGGAGAGAGCAGTTCAAAGGTTGAAGTTCAGCGTTACAAAGGTCTTGGTGAAATGGACCCTGAACAGTTATGGGAAACTACAATGAACCCAGAAACCCGTACAATGATTAAGGTTGAAATGGAGGACGCAGCAAAAGCGGACGAAATATTCACAATCCTTATGGGTGACAAGGTTGCACCGAGAAAAGAATTTATTGAAAAGAATGCAAAGTACGTTAAGAATCTGGACATTTAATTTTGAATTGAATAAAGGAGGAAGCATGGAAGAGGAACAACAAAGCTTAACAACCTTAGACTATACCATTTCTGTTGAGGAATACGAAAAGTCTTATTTTGATTTTCAAAAGAGGTATCTTTATCCGAAATATATTGTTATGACTGCTGCGCTGGTAATAGTCATAATCATGTACATTGACGCGCTTTTCCACGACCATACCTATAAATTCGGCTGGGGTGTAATCGGGATTTGTCTTGCCTGTATTGCCGCTATCTGGGGTAATATGCATAGAATGAAAAAAATCATAATGAACAGTGTAAGAGAAATGAACGGCGACAAATACAAAACGGATATATATGAGGACAGGATAGTAATTCAAACTGAAGTTGAACAGGATGAAAATGAAGAGCCTATTGAAATTCCTCCGAAAATAATTTCCTATATTTATGACAGGCCAAAAATTGTTGAGATAGAAGAAATGTTCATCATATACCTAAAAAATCAGCTGTACTATGTCATTCCCAAGAGTGACTTGAATGAGGAACAAATAAATATTCTCATAAAAACTTTTCAAGAAAAGTTTGAGGATGGATTTAAAAAATTAAAAGCTAAATAAAATAACATGAAAATAATAAAAAAGGCGTGATAAAAATTGTTTAATGACGCAAACGCAAAGGTTATTCCGATTGATATTGAAAAGGAAATGAAGAAGTCCTTCCTTGAATATTCAATGTCTGTAATCGTAGCGAGAGCTTTACCTGATGTTCGTGACGGATTAAAGCCAGTTCACAGACGTATTTTATACACAATGTATGAGGCCGGATTGACTCCCGATAAAAAATATTTGAAATGTGCCGCAACCGTCGGTGACGTTTTGGGTAAATATCACCCGCATGGTGACGCATCTGTTTATGATGCTTTGGTTAGGCTTGCACAGAATTTCTCACTACGTTATCCTTTGGTTGACGGTCACGGTAACTTTGGTAGTGTCGACGGCGACCCACCGGCTGCTTATCGTTATACTGAAGCAAAAATGGCTAAAATCTCTATGGAAATGCTTACAGATATAAACAAAGAAACTGTAAATTACGTTTCAAACTACGACGACCGTCTGAAAGAGCCTGAGGTTTTGCCAAGCCGCTTCCCTAACCTTTTGGTTAATGGTTCAACAGGTATTGCTGTTGGTATGGCAACAAATATTCCTCCGCATAATTTGGGTGAGGTTATTAATGCACTCGAATGTTTGATTGACAACAGAGATGCAACTCTTGACGAGTTGATGGAATTCATTAAAGGTCCGGACTTCCCTACCGGCGGTATAATTATGGGCAGGGCAGGTATCCGTGCCGCATATGCAACAGGCAGAGGGAAAATTACCCTGCGTGCAAATACTACCATTGAAGAAATTAAGGGCAGGAACTGCATTATTGTCCATGAAATTCCTTACATGGTAAACAAAGCACGTCTTATTGAAAATATCGCAAACTTAGTGAAAGAAAAGCGTGTTGAGGGTATCCATAATCTCCGCGATGAATCTGACCGTGACGGTATGAGAATTGTTGTAGAGCTTAAAAAGGATGCAATTCCACAGCTTGTTCTGAATAAGTTATTTTCATATACACAGCTTCAGGATACAGTCGGCGTAATTATGCTTGCTCTTGTTAACGGCGAGCCAAAGGTACTTACATTACGTCAAACTCTTGATGAATACCTTAAATTTCAGGAAGAGGTAATCAGAAAGCGTACCGAATATGACCTAAGAAAAGCAAGAGAGCGTGAGCATATCCTGTTAGGCTTAGTGATTGCGGTAGATAATATTGACGAAGTTCTGAATATTATCCGCTCATCAAAAACTCCGCCTGAAGCAAAGGAACGTTTACAGGAGAGGTTCAATCTAAGCATTATTCAAGCTGAAGCAATTGCACAAATGCGTTTTATTCAATTGACAGGTCTTGAACGTCAGAAGATAATTGACGAATTGGCAGATTTGGAAGCTAAAATTACTGACCTTTTAGATATTCTTGCAAATGAAAGCAGAATACTTCAAATAATTAAGGATGAAATCAGCGAAATCAAGAGGAAATATGCTGATGACCGTCGTACACAAATTGAAACAATCAGCGGTGAGGTTGATATTGAGGATCTTATTGCGGTTGAGGATTGTGTAGTTACTTATACAAACATAGGCTATATCAAGCGTCAGCCTGTAAGTGATTATAAAACACAAAACCGCGGAGGACGCGGCGTTAACGGAATGAAACAGCGTGAAGAAGATTTCGTGAACGAGATGTTCATTTCTTCAACCCACGACAATGTTTTGTTTATCACAAACAAGGGCGTTATGTACAAGCTGAAATGCTATGAAATTCCTGAGGGCTCAAAGGCTTCACGAGGGGTAAATATTATTAATCTTCTTCCTCTTTCTGAGGGAGAAAAGATTGCCGCTATGATTAAAACCTCCGATTTTGACGAGGGTAAGTTTGTCATTATGGTAACAAAGAACGGGAAGATCAAGCGTACTTCCCTATCCGCTTACAAGAATGTCCGCAAGAATGGGCTGATTGCAATAGGTCTTGACGATGGCGATGAAATCGCAGGGGTTAGAATGACTGACGGTTCTGCCGAGGTAATGGTTGCAACATATTTAGGCAGAGCAATCCGAATTGCAGAAACTCAAATGCGTCCTCTTAGCCGTTCGGCTCATGGTGTAAAGGCTATAAGACTGCGTGAGAATGACTATGTTGTTTCAATGGCAAGAATTCGTGAGGGTGCAACTGTCCTGACCGTTTCAGACAAGGGATTAGGCAGACGTTCTGAAATTGACGGCTATCGCTTACAGAACCGCGGCGGTTATGGCTTATTGAACTATAAAGCATCTGACGAAAAGGGTTATGTCTGCGGAATTAAGGTCGTTGACGAAACTGACGATATCATTTTGATTTCAAATGACGGTGTAATAATTCGTATCCGTGCAACTGACGTCCGTGTAATGGGAAGATATGCAACAGGCGTTCACATGATGAGAGTCAAGGGCGATGATACAAAGGTCGTTGCATTCACAAGAGCAGAGCACGACGACACCGCAGAGCTTGCCGAGGTTGAACAGCCAAGCGAGGAAGAAATTCAGGCAGAGCTTGAAGAAGCAAAAAAAGAGGAACAAAATGAGGTAATTGAGCCTGATATTGCTCCTGATGATGAAACAGAAGAATAAAAATTATATTTTAAATGACGAACCAATTTGGCTCGTCATTTTTTTATTTTAATATAAACAATTTTAACATCAATTTTTTGACCTGCCATAAATCCCTCAACAAAAGCTTGTTTTATAGCTGTTTGAAAACTATCAAAAATTTTGTCTGCTTCATGTGTTTCTAAAAAATCACTGAATGCTTTTTCTAGATATTCATTCATAACATTACTCCTAAAATAATTATATAACATATGATGTTATAATTCAGCATTATTATAGCATAATATGTTTCAATTGTAAATAGAACACCGTATGTTATATTTATTGAAATGGAGTAAAAATTTATGGCATTTTATTCAGATGTTTTAAAAGAACTAAGAAAAGATAAAAATATCACACAAAAGGATATAGCAAAAAAGTTTGGTATATCTCAAACTGCATATTCGTACTACGAAAGTGGAGCACGTACAATGAAAATTGAAATGTTGATGACTTTAGCAGATGAATTAGAAACATCAACGGATTATATTTTAGGGCGTACCTCAATAAATAAACCATATCCCAAAAGAAAATAGTGATATATATCATAATTTTTAAAAAAATAGAGAATTTGCAACATGACAATGACATTAAGCGAATAACTGAGGCTGACTATTTGATTGAATTAGCGGATAATAAAAAACAATTATTATATCCAAATCATACAAAAACCTTTGTTAAATTTTTAGCATACATTCAGGAAATTCCCTTGACTTTAAATATAAAAACGACTATAATAGTTAGTATATTACATATTTTTTTGGAGGGTTTTATAATGAGTAGAGTATACAATTTTAGTGCAGGTCCAGCAACGCTACCTGAAAAGGTTCTACAAACAGCAGCAGCTGAAATGATGGAGTATGGTACTTCTGGTCAATCAGTTATGGAAATGTCACACCGTTCCAAGGAATACCAGGCAATTATTGATGAATGTGAAAAGTTATTACGTGAAGTAATGTCTATTCCTGATAACTATAAGGTATTATTTCTACAAGGCGGAGCATCCTCTCAATTCGCTATGATTCCTCTGAACCTATTGAACAAAACTGGTAAAGCTGATTTCGCTATAACAGGTCAATGGGCTAAAAAAGCTTATGAAGAGGCTTCAAGATTCGGCGATTGTACAATAGTTGCTTCCTCAAAGGATAAGACCTTCTCTTATATTCCTGAGCTTGATAAATCAAAGTTCAACCCTACTGCTGACTACTTCCATATTTGCGAAAACAATACAATTTACGGTACACGCTTTTCAGAGCTTCCTGACACAGGGAATGTTCCTTTGATTGCTGACCAATCTTCATGTATTCTTTCACAACCTGTTGACGTATCAAAGTATGGTATGATTTATGCAGGCGCACAAAAGAACATGGGTCCTGCCGGTTTAACAGTTGTTATCATTCGTGAGGATTTAATTGGAAATGCTCGTGAAACTTGCCCAACAATGTTCAACTATCAAATCCATGCTGAAAATGGTTCAATGTACAATACACCTCCTACTTATGGGATTTATATTCTTAAATTGGTTCTTGACTGGATTATTGAATTAGGCGGACTAGAGGCTATGAAAGCTATTAACGAAAAGAAAGCCGCTATTCTATATGATTTCCTAGACAGCTCAAAGCTATTTAAAGCTACTGTTTTCGGAAAAGACCGTTCATTGATGAACATTCCTTTTGTAACAGGGAATGAAGAGATTGACGCTAAGTTTGTTTCAGAAGCAAAGAAACAAGGCTTCATCAACATCAAGGGACATCGTTCTGTTGGTGGTATGAGAGCTTCAATCTACAATGCAATGCCAACAGAGGGCGTTCAAAAGCTAGTTGACTTCATGAAGAAGTTTGAAGAAAATAACTAATACTATTTATAATAATTATAAGCTCAGCATCAATGGTTTTTAATTAATTATAAGCATTATGCACGCGAAATAAAAGCGTGGTTTCTTACAAAATAATTTACTGGAGGAAAATCATGTACAATATTCAAACCTTAAATAAAATTGCCGCAATCGGCACAGACAATTTTGACACAGCAAAATATATTGTTTCAGACACACCTGAAAATCCGGAAGCAATTATGGTCCGTTCAGCTGATATGCACAGCATGGAATTCGGCTCAAATCTTTTGGCAATTGGTCGTGCAGGTGCAGGCACAAACAATATTCCTGTTGACAAGTGTGCAGAGCAAGGTATATGCGTATTCAATACCCCAGGTGCAAACGCAAACGCTGTTAAGGAATTGGTTTTGGCAGGCTTGCTGATTTCATCAAGAAAAGTTCCTGAAGCAATGGATTGGGTTAAGACACTAAAGGGCAAGGGCGACGAAGTTGGAAAGCTTGTTGAAAAAGGCAAGGGACAATTCGTTGGGCCAGAAATTATGGGAAAAACCCTTGGCGTAATTGGTCTTGGCGCAATCGGCGTTTTGGTTGCAAATGCAGCAACTGCTTTGGGCATGAAGGTTATGGGTTATGACCCATTCCTGTCAGTTAAGGCAGCTTGGGGCTTGGCACCAACAGTAATTAATGCAAAATCAGTTAAAGAAATTTATGAAAACAGTGATTATATCACAATTCATGTACCATTTAACGCTGATACAAAGGGCTCATTGAATGCTGACGCTTTTTCAGTAATGAAAGACGGCGTTCGTATTTTGAACTTTGCACGAGGCGAATTGGTTAACGATGCTGATATGCTTGCAGCTTTAGCAAGCGGAAAAGTTTCCACATATGTTACTGACTTCCCTAGTGATGCAGTAATCGGCGAAAAGGGCGTTGTAGCAATCCCTCACCTTGGCGCATCAACACCAGAGTCTGAAGACAATTGTGCATATATGGCTGCAATTGAGCTTATCGACTATATCGAAAATGGAAACATCAAAAATTCTGTTAATCTTCCTGACGTTGAAATGTCTGCTTCAGGCACAAAAATTTGCATTATCCACAAGAACATCCCAACATTAATCAGCCAGATTACAGCCGCTTTGGGCAGCGAGAAAATCAACATTGAAAATATGCTTAACAAATCCAAGAAAGATTATGCATATACAATGATGGACGTGACAGGCAACGTTACAGAAGCTGTCGTTTCAATGCTGACTTCCATTGAGGGCGTTATCAAGGTTAGAGTAATTAAGTAGTATCATAAGAATTATTCTAAGCAGTTAATTAATATAATAAGCAGACCTCCTATTGAAAATAACTTCAATAGGAGGTCTTTTGGTATTAGAAAATGATCGCATTTTATTCAACAATAGTATTCCCTTTATGCGAGCCTAAATTAACTGTCATTTTATTCATTATTTCTTTCATAGGCATTATTGACCCTTCACTTTTATCTCTGTCAACATTATAAACAAACTTAGGAAAATTTAATTCTTTTTGAATATCCCATATTTCTTCATGTTTTTCAGGAGGGAATATTTGAGCCGGTGCTCCGACTGCAATCCAGCCTATCGGAACAGAAGCTTTTTCAGGCAATATAGTTTGTATATGAACCACACCATTTACACTTACTTCAGAATTTTTACAAAGTCTTGCACCATGAAAGACAGTTGCCCCGGTAGCTATAAAAACATTATCTTCAATTGTACATCCAACAACATGGGCATGTGGACCAATCAAAACATCATTGCCAATACTTAGCGAATGAGCAGCAGTGCTTCTTAAAACAGCATTTTCTAATACAACACAATTATCACCGATTTCTATTGTTCCACCCTCAGCAATTATTGTAGCACCATACATAATTCTTGCATTTTTACCAATTTTAACACAACCACAGATTGTTGCTGTCTGAGCAATAAATGCTGTTTCATGTATAGCAGGTAAGCTCTCCAAATGAGTTAATATCATATAATCACCTTTTCGTCAAATTCTAATTTAATTTAATTTTTAATTCTTCAAATATTCGTCAATAATGAATTTTGGTCTGCTTTTTGTCTCCAGATAAATTTTCCCCACATACTCTCCAACAACGCCGATAGCTAAAAGCTGAAGTCCACCTATTGCCCAAACCGAAAGAGCGATTGAAGTCCAGCCTTGAATCGTTGCACCTGTGAAGTGAC
>OCTV010000612.1_pt1 | contig 13995 bp, 14 predicted proteins | sample 1539101 | NCBI WGS metagenome assembly OCTV01 (sample SAMEA3991422, study PRJEB22521) | metagenome | biome: anthropogenic terrestrial biome; feature: sewage plant; material: sludge | place: Sweden | collected 2012-09-26 | reverse complement strand
AGTTCAGACGTGTGCTCTTCCGATCTGGCAGCATCGAGATCCCAGGCCCGCTTGTAGGGGCGCTCTGAAGTCAGCGCATCGAACACGTCGGCCACGGCGACGATTCGGCCAAAGAGCGGAATCTGGTGCCCTTTCAGCCCGTGCGGATAGCCAGTTCCATCATATTTTTCATGGTGAGAAATCGCCACCTCTGCCCCGGCCTTCATGATCTCCGAACGGCTGTCCTTGAGCAGTTCATGGCCGATCTTCGCATGCCCCTTCATCACCTCGAACTCTTCATGCGTCAGCTTGCCCGGCTTGAGCAGGATGTAGTCGGGAATACCGATCTTGCCCACATCGTGCATCGGTGCCGCTTCGAGGATGAGCTTCTGCTGCGGAATGCTCAAACCGAGGCCCAGCGCGATGATCTGCGAGTAATGCGCCATGCGCTGGATGTGAGCACCGGTTTCCGGGTCACGAAACTCGGCTGCCCGCGAGATGCGGAAAATCAGTTCCTTCTCGCGATCGCGGATTTCCGTCGTACGCTCCTCGACCAGCGCCGACAAATGCTCGGCGCGGTCGGCCAGAAATTTCTGCCCGGGGCGTAGCGACAACATGTTTCGGGCGCGCGCCGAAAACTCGACACGATCGATCGGCTTGGTCAGGAAATCGTTGGCACCGCCGAGCAAGGCTTCGTAACGAACGTCCTTCTGGTCGTTGGCGGTGATCATCAGCACCGGTATTTCATTCCGACCATGCAATGCGCGGAAGGCGCTGATGAACTTCAAACCATCCATGTCCGGCATCATGTAATCGACGATGACCAGATCCGGTACATTGCTGCGGCACCACTCGAGCGCATTCAGGGGATTGTCGAACAAGGTTGGACTGCAATCGCCCAGTTTCAACACCAACGCCTTGATCAGCGTCAGATTGATGTCACTGTCGTCAATAATCAGGACGTTATGCATGAACTCCCTTGCTTGCAGGTTAGTTGTTTAACGCAGTATATAATGCCCCGCCATGAAACTGCTCTTCGACCTCTTCCCTGTCATCCTCTTTTTCGCCACCTTCAAATATGCGGAAAAGAGCCCTGAACTTGCAGCCAGCTGGATGGGCTCGCTACTTGGTTTCGTCCCCGACGACATCAAGCTGGCGCCGATCCTCCTGGCTACTGTCGTCGTCATCGCCGCGACCATCGCCCAGATCATCTGGGTGCACTTCCGTCATGGCAAGGTCGACAAGATGCTCTGGGTCAGCCTGGTGCTCGTCGTCGTTTTCGGCGGCATGACGCTGGCCTTCCAGAACGAAGCCTTCATCAAGTGGAAGCCGACTATTCTGTACTGGGTTTTCGCTGGCAGCATGGCGTTCAGCGCCTTTGTCCTCAAGAAAAACGCCATCAGGGCCATGCTCGGCGAGCAACTTACTTTGCCCGAGCCGGTCTGGGCCAAGGTCAATCTGTCGTGGATCGCCTTTTTCCTGATCATGGGCGCACTGAACCTGATCATCGCCTTCAATTTCTCGACCGATACCTGGGTCAATTTCAAACTGTTTGGCGGCATGGGCCTGATGCTCGTTTTCGTACTCGGTCAGGGCATGCTGCTTTCAAAATATGTTGAGGAAGAAAAGTAATGCTCTACGCCATCATCGCTGAAGACAAGGCCGGTACGCTGGACAAGCGCCTGGCTGCCCGCCCCGCCCACGTCGAGCGCCTGCTGGCGCTGCAAGCTGAGGGCCACCTTATCCTGGCCGGTCCCTGCCCGGCCATCGACTCGCCCGATCCCGGCCCGGCCGGCTTCACAGGCAGCATCATCATTGCCGAATTCGCTTCGCTTGAGGCGGCGCGCACCTGGGCCGATGCCGACCCCTACATCGCCGCCGGCGTCTATGACAAGGTCGTTATCAAGCCATTCAAGAAGGCGTTGCCGGCGTGAGTGCCGACACCATCGAATTGCTGCGCCAGCGCCTCGCCGTGCTGCAACCGGACTCCATCGACATCGTCGACGATTCGCATCGCCACGCCGGCCATGCCGGTGCCCGCGATGGCGGCCACTACCAGTTACAAATTGTTGCACAGGCTTTTGCCGGTAAAAGTACCATTGCCCGTCATCGCATGATTTATGATGCCGCAGGTGATTTGATGCGTGGCAAAATTCATGCGCTCAGCATCCAAGCCGAAGTACCCGGCGACCACTAATTTTTTGACATTCCCTTAACCAAGGATAGATACATGCTCAAGCTCTCCCGTCTGGCCGCTCTGCTGATTGCCGGCGCCATCGTTTCCGCCCCGGCTCTTGCTGCCGAAAAGGGCAAGGCTTTCGCCACCGTCAACGGTCAGCCGATTTCCCAATCCGTTTATAACGCCTTCGTTGCCGAACAAAAGGCCCAGGGCGCCCCGGACTCCCCTGAACTGCAAAACGCCGTCAAGGAAGAACTGGTCCGTCGCGAGATCCTCGCTCAGGAAGCCAAGAAAAAAGGCCTCGACAAGAGCGCCAACATTCAGGGCCAGATCGAACTCGCCAAGCAGGCCGTGCTGATCCGCGCTTACCTGTCTGAATACGTCAAGGCCAACCCGATCAGCGATGCCCAGCTCAAGGCTGAGTACGAACTGATCAAGACCAACCTCGGCTCCACCGAATACAAGGCCCGCCACGTGCTGGTCGAGAAGGAAGACGAAGCCAAGGCCATCATCGCCAAGCTGGAAAAGGGCGAGAAGTTCTCCGAACTGGCCAAGGCCTCGAAGGATCCCGGCTCCAAGGACAAGGGTGGCGAACTCGGCTGGAGCTCGCCGAATGCCTACGTCAAGCCGTTCGGCGAGGCACTGGGCAAGCTCAAGAAGGGCGAGTACACCAAAGCCCCCGTCAAGTCCGACTTCGGCTACCACGTTATCCAGCTTGATGATTCCCGCCCGATGACCCCGCCGCCGTTCGATCAGGTCAAGCCGCAGCTGCAGCAGCGCGCCGGCCAGCAACAGGTTGAAACTCTGGTCAAGGAACTGCGCGGCAAGGCCAAGGTCGACTAAACCTTCGCCGAAATGCGAGAATGCCCACCCTGCGGTGGGCATTTTTGTTTGTGGGAGACGAGTGTGTTCAACAGCCTGAAAAAACTGTTCAGCGGCAAACCCGAGCATGCTGGCACCCCCGCGTCCAAGGCCATGCAATCGACAGCGGAAAACACGCAGTTTCTTCGCCGCGAAGCGGTTTTTGACCGTAACAATCGTCTTTCCGGCCACCTCTTCACCCTGCACGAATCGACGGCACTGGCCGACGCTGACGATGCCCGCCAGCGCAGCCTGGACGAAACCCTGCTCGCTACGCTGAACACCAGTGCCGACGCCTGGAATACCAGCCACGCCTTCATCCCGCTCAGTTCTGCGAGCCTCGACCTTCCTGCGGTCGACCGCCTGAAAACCTCGAATATCGTGCTGCTTCTCCAGTTGGCTGCCGATGCCGAAGCGGATATTGTGTGCGAAGCCATCGACCGGCTGCATGAGCGCGGCATTCAGGTCGGTGTCTTCCGTCAGCCGAAGAACCCTGCTTTTGCCAGGGTGATCCATCTGGCCGACTATGCGGCCATCGACATCGGCGCCAACGAGGCAGACACCGCCCGCGACTTTTCTGCTGCGGTACGGGCCAGTGCGCTGGAACGCCCCATCAAGCTGCTGGCCTGCAACGTCGAAACGATTGACGACCTGCGCTTTTGCCAGCAGTGGCATTTCGACAATTTCCACGGAAAATTCGCCAGCTCGGATCTGGCGCCGCGAGCCGACAACAGCAGCGACCCGCACAAGGCCCTGCTCCTCAACATCATGCGTCTGGTCCAGGGCGATGCAGAGACCGCCGAGATCGCCGCTGCCATGAAGCAGGACCCGCTGCTCAGCTTCCGTATCCTGCGCTACCTCAATTCGCCAGCCCTCGGCCTGAGCAATCGCATCGACTCGCTATCCCAGGCGCTGGTCATTCTCGGTCGCCAGCGCATGACCCGCTGGCTTTCAGTGCTACTTTTTTCAGTGCGCGAACCGCACTTCGGCGACTGGTTGCTGGTTGAAAACGCTCTGAGCCGGGGCCGGCTCATGGAAGTGCTCGGCGAGCAGTCGATGCCCGGCGTGGCGCATGACCCGCTGTTCCTGACCGGTATCTTTTCCTGCCTCGGTGAACTGTTGCACCGGCCACTGGCCGACACGCTCAGCGAGATGCTGCTGGCCGACGACATCAAGAACGCGCTCCTCGACCACAGCGGCCCTTATGCACCGCTGCTGGCGGTTGCCGAGGCAAGTGAGGACTTCGATCTGCCACGCATGAAGGAGACCGCGCTGGCAGCAGGCGTCGCGCCGGAAACGGTCAACAATGCCCTGCTCGCCGCCACGGCCTGGGCCAGCGAAGTGACCGAATACTGGGAATAGGCCGCTCAGTCCGATTTTTCGACTGAAAACTTGATGCAGGTTGATGCCGCTTCGCGCCGGTGGTGGCTAAATCCGCTGCAATGGCCATTCGTCTCCTTTTCGCCGCCCTCTGCCTGAGCCTGCTGCTGTCTGCCCACGCCGACCAGCCCCTGCAGGCCTGGATCGACACAGCATTGCCGGGCACCGTCCTGCGTCTGCCACCCGGCACCTACAGCGGCCCGGCCAGCATCACCAAACCCCTGACCCTGGAAGGCAATGGCAAGGTCGTTGTTGATGGTGGCGGCAAGGGAACCGTGCTGACCATCAAGGCCGACAAGGTCACCATTCGCGGCCTGACCCTGCGCGGCAGCGGCGATTCGCACGACGCCATCGATGGCGCCATCATGGTGGCAGAAGGTAACGGATTGCTCATCGAGAACAACGTGATCGAGGATGTGCTGTTCGGCATTTCACTGCACCGGACTACCGACAGCGTCATTCGCCACAACCGCATCCGCTCGCGCGGCGCCAGTTCGGCGGACCGCGGCGACGGCCTGCGCCTGTGGTACAGCATGGGCAACCGCATCGAGAACAATGACATCGCGCAGATTCGGGACATCACGGTGAGCAATTCGCCGCACAACCGCTACACCGGCAACACCATCCGCGACAGCCGGCGCGCCTTCAATTTTCTTTTTTCGCACCGAAGCCTGGTCGAGCGCAACATTCTGGAAAAGAACTCGACCGGCATCATTGCCCTCAACTCGAACGGCCTCATCATCCGTGGCAACCGCATCCTGCACGCGATGGACGCCTCGGGTGCCGGCATCGCCCTCAAGGAAACATCTGCTGCGCTCGTTGTCGACAATGAGATCGTGCACTGCGCCCACGGCATCATGGCCGACTCGCCGATGGACGCCATCAACCGCATCGTTTTCATCAACAACGTGATCGCCCACAACATCACCGGCGTCTACTTCTACGGCGCCAAGGGCGGCCACATCGCCATCAACAACACCTTCCGCAGCAACCTGTGGCCAGTCACCATCATCGGCGATGGCGACCCGATGAACGATACCTGGTGGGGCAACACCTGGGACACCTACGAGGGGTTCGATCTTGATGGCGACGGCTTCGGCGACAGGCCACACGAGCTGCACGCCTACGCCGACCGGATCTGGCTGGAGACGCCGAAGGCGACCTTTTTCCGCAACTCGCCGGTGCTTGAACTGCTCGATTTTCTCGAACGCCTGGCGCCCTTCTCGGCGCCTACCCTGATCCTGCGCGACACAGCGCCGCGCATGCAGCCGGCCAAAGGCTACAACTGATATTCGTCGCCGCCGCCCTGCATGGCCATTTCGACCACTCTCCTCGACAAATGCGGGGCGAACAGGGTGATCAGATCGTAGTCGTAGCGGCGGAGATAGCTGCCACGACGCAAGGCCAGTCGGGTCGTGTTCGACTCGAAGAGGTGCGCCGCATCGATAGCGACGAGTCCCGTGTCGCGCTGGGCATCGAAAGCCAGCGCCGAAATGATGCCCAACCCGAGGCCGAGGCTGACGTAGGTCTTGATCACGTCGGCATCCAGGGCAGTCAGTGCGACATTGGGCTGCGCGCCGATGCGCTCGAACGCCCGGTTGATGCGTGACCGGCCGGTAAATGCCGTGTCGTAGGTAATGAGCGGCCATTTCGCCAGTTCATTCAGCGACAGGGGCTGCGATGTCAGGATCGGGTGGCCCTCTGGGGCGATCACGCAGTGCGTCCATTGGCGGACCGGCAGCGTGATCAATTGGGGATACTGGTCGAGCGACTCGGTGGCAATACCGATATCCGCGTCGCCGGCGACCACCCATTCGGCGATCTGGACAGGGCTGCCCTGATGCATTTCGAGTTTGACGTCAGGATGCTGGGCGACAAAATCACGGACTACAACCGGCAAGGCATAACGTGCTTGCGTATGGGTTGCCGCCAGGACGAGGCGACCGGTGCTGCCGGTGGCGAATTCGCTGCTCGCCCGCTTGAGATTTTCCGCCTCACGCAAGATGCGTTCGGCAATGGCCAGCACCGCCTTGCCCGGCTCGGTCACTCCGGTAAATCGCTTGCCGCTGCGCTCGAAGATGGCGATGCCGAGCTCGTCCTCCAGCAGCTTGACCTGCTTGGAGATGCCGGGCTGCGAGGTGTAGAGCGATTCCGCTGCCTCGGAGACATTGAGTCCCTGACGCTGAATTTCGACGATGTACCGCAACTGCTGGAGTTTCATGCTGACACTTAATAACTGAACGATATAACAATCTAACTCAATATTCTTTTTGATTCAATTATCCGCGGTTAACATGCCTGCCATGGATTACCTCTATACCCTTTCCGGCTTTGCCGTTGGCGCCATCGTTGGGCTGACCGGCGTTGGTGGCGGCTCGCTGATGACGCCGCTGCTGGTGCTGCTGTTCGGCGTCCCGCCCGCGACTGCCGTCGGCACTGACCTGCTCTACGCAGCGTTAACAAAGGCCGGCGGAACCGTCGCCCATGGCCGCAAAGGCCATATCGACTGGGCTGTCACCGGCCGTCTCGCCGCCGGCAGCATACCGGCCGCCGCCATCACCATATTGGTGCTCTCGCAAATGCCCAAGGGCAGCAACACCATCGGCGCAATCATTGCCCATGGCCTCGGCTTCGCGCTGCTGCTCACGGCCATCGCCATTCTTTTCGGCCGCAAGCTGCGCGCCTATGCCGAAAAACACGACGACTCCCCGCTGCGCCAACGCTATCTGCCGGCGATTACCGTTGCCGTTGGTGCGCTGCTCGGCGTACTGGTCACCATTTCCTCAGTCGGCGCCGGTGCCCTCGGCGTTGCCGCCCTGTTTTTCCTCTACCCGAAGCTGTCGCCGGTCCGCATCGTCGGCTCCGACGTCGCCCATGCCGTGCCGCTGACGCTGGTCGCCGGCCTCGGCCACTGGCTGCTCGGAAGTGTTGACTGGGCCCTGCTCGGCGCGCTGCTGCTTGGCTCACTGCCGGGCATCTGGATCGGCAGCCACCTTTCCGCCAAGGTGCCGGAACACATCCTGCGCCGCATCCTGGCCTCCATGCTGGTGCTGATCGGCACCAAGCTGGTTTTTGCCTGACGTTTTCCCCAAGGACGTTTCATGTACAAATACGATGCCATCGACCGCCAGCTCATCAACGAGCGCGTCGCCCAGTTCCGCGATCAGGTCAGCCGCTGGAAAGCCGGCGAACTGACCGACGACGAATTCCGCCCGCTGCGCCTGCAGAACGGACTCTACATCCAGCGCCATGCGCCGATGTTCCGCATTGCCGTGCCTTACGCCATGATGAATTCGGCCCAGCTGCGCACGCTCGGCCATGTTGCCAGCAAGTACGATCGCGGCTACGGCCACTTCACGACGCGCCACAATCTGCAACTCAACTGGCCGAAGATCGAGGACGTGCCGGAGATTCTGGCCGAGCTGGCCGAAGTCGAAATGCACGCCATCCAGACCTCGGGCAACTGCCTGCGCAACATCACGACCGACCAGTTCGCCGGCGTCGCTGCCGATGAAGTGATCGACCCGCGCCCGCTGGCCGAGATCCTCCGCCAATGGACGACCTTCCACCCGGAATTCGCCTTCCTGCCGCGCAAGTTCAAGATCGCCATCTCCGGCACCAAGGACGACCGCGCCGTGACGTGGTTCCACGATATCGGCCTGCAGTTGCAGGAGCAGAACGGTGAAACCGGTTTCCGTGTCATCGTTGGTGGCGGCCTCGGCCGGACGCCGATTCGCGGCCAGGTCGTCCGTGAGTTCCTGCCCTGGCAGCACATCCTGACCTATTGCGAAGCCATCCTGCGCGTCTATAACCGTCAGGGCCGCCGCGACAACGCCTACAAGGCGCGTATCAAGATTCTCGTGCAGGCGCTCGGCGTCGAAGCCTTCGCCCAACTGGTCGAAGACGAATGGGCCCATGGCAAGGACGGCCCGGCCACCATTACCCAAGCCGAGTTCGATCGCGTTGCCGCTCATTTCACGGCACCCGCCTACGAAACGCTCAGCGTCAGCGATGCCGGCCTGGCCGAAAAACTGGCAACTGAAAAATCGTTCAAAAACTGGGTCGACCGCAGCACGCACCCGCACAAGGTGCCGGGCTACACCGCCGTCACGCTGTCGCTCAAAAAGCACGGCATCGCGCCGGGCGACATCACGTCCGACCAGATGGGCATCGTTGCCGACCTCGCCGACCAGTACAGTTTCGGCGAACTACGCATCAGCCACGAGCAGAACATCATCCTGGCCGACGTCAAGCTGGCCGACCTCTACGCCCTCTGGCAAAAAGCCAAGATCGCCGGCCTCGCCACGCCGAACACCGGCCTGCTGACCGGCATCATCTGCTGCCCGGGCGGTGATTTCTGCGACCTGGCCAACGCCAAGTCCATCCCCATCGCCAACGCCATCCAGGCCCGTTTCGACGATCTCGACTACCTGTTCGACATCGGCGAAATCGACCTCAACATCTCCGGCTGCATGAACGCCTGCGGCCACCACCACGTCGGCCACATCGGCGTGCTCGGGGTGGACAAGAACAACGACGAGTTCTACCAGGTCACGCTGGGCGGCCGCCAGGGCAATGACGCCAAGCTCGGCAAGGTCATCGGCCCGTCGTTTGCGGCCGATGAAATGCCGGATGTCGTCGACAAGATCATCAAGGTCTACATCGAAACCCGTCACCCCGACGAACGCTTCCTCGACACCTTCGATCGCATCGGCATCGACCCGTTCAAGAACCGCGTGTACGAAGGCCGCGCCCACGGCAAGGCCAAGGCAGCACAAAAGGAGGCCGCATAATGGCACAACTGATCAAGCACGGAACCGCTGCGGTCGACACCTGGAAAACGCTCGAAATCGCCGAGGGCGAGACACCGGAATCAGTGGCGCTGCCGACCGGCGATGTCATTTTCCCGTTCGCCGTCTGGCAGGCGCGCAAGACCGAAATCATCTCCTGCCACAAACGCATCGGCCTGCTCATCCAGCCCGATGAGCGCGTTGAGGACATCGCGGCCGATCTCGACTACTTCATCGTCATCGCCGTCAATTTCCCGAAATTCGTCGATGGCCGCGGTTACTCGACAGCCAGCCTGCTCCGCCAGCGCTACAAGTATCAGGGTGAATTGCGCGCTGTGGGCGACGTGCTGCACGACCAGCTTTTCTACATGCAGCGTGTCGGTTTTGACAGCTATGCGCTGAAGGACGGCAAGAACGTCGCAGTCGCCATTGAAGCCGGCTTCAGCCCGTTCAGCGATGCCTATCAGGCCTCGACCACCCAGCCGCAACCCCACTTCCTCCGCCGCGCCTGATCTTTCGGAATACGTCGCCATGTCCCCCAGCCTGATCAACATCACGCCCGAACTGACCGCCAGCGTCGCCGCCAAGTCGAAAGCCGTGCAAACGCTGCTCGCCGGCATCGCCGCCAACTGGGCCCCGGCCGCCTTCGCCAACAGCCTGGGCGCCGAGGACATGGTGCTGACCGACCTTATCGTCAAGGCCAAGCTGCCCATCGAAATCTTCAGCCTCGACACCGGCCGCCTGCCGCTCGAAACCTACGACCTGATGGACGCCCTGCGCAAACATTACGGCCTCAAGCTGAAAATCTACTTCCCGCAGGCCGAAGAGGTCGAAGGTTTCGTCCGCAACCACGGCATCAACGGCTTCTACGACTCCGTCACGCTGCGCAAGGCCTGCTGCTACGCCCGCAAGGTCGAGCCGCTCAAACGTGCCCTGGCCGGTAAACGCGCCTGGATCACCGGCCTGCGCGCCCAGCAAGCCAGCACGCGCACCGGCCTGCCCTTCCGCGAATACGATGAAGGTAACGGGCTGGAAAAATTCAATCCGCTGTCGGACTGGACCGAGAAGGAAGTCTGGGCCTACATCAAGCTCAACGACGTGCCCTACAACGCCCTGCACGACAAGTTCTACCCCAGCATCGGCTGCGCCCCCTGCACCCGCGCCATCTCGCCGGGTGAGGATGTTCGTGCTGGACGATGGTGGTGGGAGAATCCGGAAACCAAGGAATGCGGGTTGCACGTCAAGGGCTGACCCCATCCAGGACCATCAAAACCCGGCTTCGAGCCGGGTTTTTGTTGGCTAACGTCGGGACAGTCAGCTGGATACGCGATCCACGCCAGAAACAGGGCTGCCACGCTCAGGCGGAACCTATCCTCGAAAATGACTCAGCGACTGCGAACCGCCTTCTTGATGCGCTGGATATGGCCGCGGCCCAGGCCTTTGACCTCGCACCCCAGTTCGAAGTAGCGGGTAATGGTGGCGTCCTTGAGCATGCCGAAGCAGTCGATCACGGCAATCGGCCGGCCGGCCCACTCGACCACCTGTTCCGGCGTCAGGTTGCGGTAGGCATCGTGCGGTACGGCCAGGATCAACGCATCGACGCCCTTCAGCGCTTCCTGCAGGTTGTTCTCGACCTTCAACTCGGACAGCTCATCCTGATTGCGGAAAAAGCGCTTCCACGACAGGCCGGAAGTCGGGTATTTGTCCTGCTCGGCAAATTCCCACCACTGCTCGACGTAAGGGTCGTGGGCGCGCATTTCGGCGCCCATTTCGGCCAGCTTGCGCACCACCAGCTCGGAGCCGCTGTAACGCGTGTCGCCTACGTCCTGCCGGTAGGATGCACCGGCGATCAGCACCTGTGATGCGGCGATGTAGCGATCCATGTTGCGCAGCGCATCGCGGGTCAGCTCGGCGACATGCAGGGCGCGCGTGTCGTTGATGTCGACCGCCACCGGGGTGATGCGGAAAACCTTGTCACCATCCTCGAAACCGAGGATGTGCTTGTAGGCCCAATAGCCGAGGCCACCGTCCTTGGGCAGGCAGTAGCCGCCGATGCCCGGGCCGGGGAAAATCATGTTGCTGTGCGTCGGCCGCATTTTGATGGCATCGACCACCTTGACCAGATCGACACCGTTGCGCTCGGCAAAGATCGACCATTCGTGCAGATAGGCCAGGATGGTTGCGCGGTAGCTGTTCTCGACAATCTTGGCGGTTTCCGATTCGATCGGGCGGTCCATCACCGTCAGCGGGAATTTCTCGGTATTCAGCACCTCGTGCAGGAACTTCTCGACCCGCGCCCGGGCGGCCGCATCGCAGCCAGAGCAAACCCGCCAGAAGTCGCGGATGCTGGCGACGTAATCACGCCCCGGCATGACCCGTTCGTAGGAGTGGGCCAGCAGCGGTGCCGACGCGATACCACGGCTGGCGAAGGCCTTTTTCAGGATCGGCCAGGCGACGAATTCCGTCGTCCCCGGCGCCACCGTGGTTTCGATCAGGCTCAGGCAATCCGGGCGAATGTGCTGGCCGACGGTTTTCAGCGTGGCTTCCAACGCCGCCATGTCGCACTCGCCGGATTTCATGTTGCCGAGTTCCTGCTTCAGAAAATCGCACTGCACGTCGATCACCACACAGTCGGCCAGGTCGAGCACCTGGCTGTTGTAGGTCGCGATGAGCGTTTTCTTTTCCAGTACGCAACGGCCGATCAGCAGATCGACCTGCGGATCTTCGGCCTTGACCGGCGACACGCCGCGGTTGAGCAGCGGTATTTTCCAGTACGAGCGCGTCGACGGCCGCTGGCAGCCGATCACGAACTTGCTCGGCTGGCCGTCCTTGCCTTCGCAATCAGCCACGATGGCTGCCATCACCGCGCCGACAAAGCCGACCCCCATGACCACAACAACTTCTTTCCCGCTCTCACGGGCGGCCTCGGCCAGCGCCTTGACCCGTTCGTACTCTGCCGCATAGTCGGAAAGCTCGGGCAGCGGAAAGGCCTCACCTTGCGGCGAAACCGAAATCTTGTTTTGAGTTTGAGACACGATGAATGCTCCTGATGGCGAAAGTGATTGAGCAACCGCAGACCAAATGATTATTCCACGCCACGCCAGCCAAAAACATCGAATTCGTCACGGAGAAAGCGCATGGAAATATCGCCTTGCCACGGTCAACCGGAAAAATCGGCCAATTTTGAAGTCGGCTTTGGCGGCAACCTTCTGAATTAACCGCGGTCCATGCCGGATCACCAATAAAAAGGAGAAGGGACAATGAGCACAGGAACCGTCAATCTGCACCGCGTGCTGCGGGCGAATCCGGAGCGCATCTATCGCGCGTTTCTCGACGCCGACGCGATGGCCAAATGGCTGCCGCCCTATGGGTTTACGTGCCGAGTTCAGCATCTGGACGCCAGGGTCGGCGGCTCTTTCCGAATGTCGTTCACCAACTTTACGAGAGGCAACGGCCATTCGTTTGGCGGTGATTACCTTGAACTGCTGCCCAACGAAAAAATCCGCTACACGGACAAATTCGACGACCCGAACCTGCCCGGCGAAATGCAGACGACGGTCAGTCTGAAAGCCGTCTCCTGCGGCACCGAGTTGAGCATCGTGCAGGAAGGCATCCCGGCGGTCATTCCGACCGAGATGTGCTACCTCGGCTGGCAGGAATCGCTCGAACAGCTGGCAAGGCTGGTCGAGCCGAACATTCCGGACTGATCAGCCGGCGGACAGCCAGCCGAGCAGTTCGTCCTTGCTCGGCATGCGGCCGGACACCTTGACCACCTCATCGACGACGAGCGCCGGCGTGGTCATGATCGGGTAGGCCATGATCTTGTCCATGTCCTTGACGTGTTCGAAGGTGGCTTCAACGCCGAGTTCGGCGACGGCCTCGCGGGTCAGTTGTTCGAGGCGGTTGCACTTGGCGCAACCGCTGCCGAGAATTTTGATCAGCATGATTCACTCCTCAATTTGGCCTTGCGGCCACGTTCGATCAGGTGCAGCGAGGTGATGATCAGCGCGACGAAGCCTATGACGCCCGGCGCCAGAATGAGCAAGGATGCGCCATCGACCCAGGCGCCGAAGGTCAGGCCGGCCAGTGTCGAGAACACCGCGACGAGGCCAACGTAGGTCCAGGCCTTGAGTTTGCCGATGATGGCGGTGGTAATCAAAATGCTCTGCAGCGACAGCTCGGGGTCGGCCATCAGGTAGGCGATGAGCGGCCCCGGGTGCATGCCGAGCGACAGGAACATCTTGGCGATGGGCACTTCGACCAGGGTCGGGAAATACATGAAGACGCCAAAAACGACGCCAGCCAGGTTGGCCAGCACGGTATTGGCGCCGGCGATGCTGCGTATCCACTCGGGCTGGATGAAGACCCGGATGATGCCGACGAGAAAGACGCCGACTACGAGCAGCGGGAAAATCTGCTTCACGAAGCGCCAGGTTTCCCACAGCCATTGCTGCACGTCCCACGCATCGAAACGTCGGGCCAGCGGCCAGATGGCGAGACAGAGGGCGGACACGGCGAGCGTTCGGCCCGTCACGGTGAGCAGCACGCCGGTTTCGGTGACGCGCATGCCAAGTGCGGCGAAAGCCAGGGTCAGCGCGGTGAGCGCCAGGGCGGCCGGAGTCAGGCGGTTGAAACCGTTGTCGACCTGGCCCAGCCCTTTCCAGGCAAAAACGCCGATGGCGCCGAGCAAGCCGATCAGGATCAGTCCCTGCAGGCTCAGCCCTTCGGCGCCGGCCGCCTCGTTGACCGGCACCAGCTGGTCGAGCCCGGCCTGGATGGCGGCGGCGCTGGCCCACGGCAGCTCCA
>OCTV010000611.1_pt1 | contig 13999 bp, 9 predicted proteins | sample 1539101 | NCBI WGS metagenome assembly OCTV01 (sample SAMEA3991422, study PRJEB22521) | metagenome | biome: anthropogenic terrestrial biome; feature: sewage plant; material: sludge | place: Sweden | collected 2012-09-26 | reverse complement strand
TAATGTATTTTTCGGCTCAATTTGAGCCGAAAATCCAAGAGATATTTGTATCTTTGAGCCGAAAATACAAACATCATTGAAATGGACAATACATTATTGATCTCTATTGAGCGATATTTGAGATTCCATCCTCAATCATCGCGCAAGAGCATTGCTGAGGGCATAGCTACAACAGTAAGCGATGCCACACTCAAACGTACGATTGCAGATGGTATCGACCATGGAGATATTTCTTCATCTGGTAAAAGCCGAGCTACAGTTTATTCACTTACGGAACAAGCGTTTGTGATGATGACTTACGACCTTGACACCTATTTTGCCAAGGAAGTGGATGTGCGTGAGGTACAGACGGGGTTTAATTTCAAACTTATCAATCATATTCTGCCTCACGTGGCATTGTTTACAAATGATGAGATGGAAACATTGAACACTCTTCAGGCTCAGTTCAGGCATAACGCCTCGCAACTTTCAAAAGTGGAATACGACAAGGAGATGGAACGTCTGGGTATCGACTTGAGCTGGAAATCTTCGCAGATAGAGGGCAATACATATTCACTTCTCGAAACAGAGCGATTGCTGAAAGAAAAGCAGGAGGCCAAAGGCAAGACGCGTGAAGAGGCATTGATGCTTCTCAATCATAAAGAAGCGCTTCAGTTTGTTCTTCAGGAGCCGGATTATTTGGTGCCATTGACATTATCGCGTATTGAGGACATACATTCTTTGCTTATCAAGGATATGGGTGTGGCACGTAATATACGTACTCGTCGTGTTGGTATCATTGGAACCAATTATCGACCGATAGACAATGAGTTTCAGATTCGAGAGGCATTGCACGATTCATGTGATATTATTAATTCAAAGGAAAATATCTTTGAGAAGGCTTTGCTGGCATTGGTGTTGATTTCATATATACAGCCGTTTGAAGATGGTAATAAACGCACGGCTCGTATCACAAGCAATGCAATTCTGATAGCTAATGGTTATTGCCCGATATCGTTCCGTTCAGTTGATTCTATAGACTACAAAAAGGCCATGCTCTTATTTTATGAGCAAAACAATATCAGCGCATTTAAAAAGATATTTATGGATCAATTCCGCTTTGCGGTAGAACAGTATTTCTGATACAAAATTGATATCGCACCTATTATTATACATGATGCATATTAATGGTGCAAATACAATAAAAGTCATGTTATTGACGTAAAAAACATGACTTAATTTAACATAGGAGGTTGTGTCTTAACATTAAAAATGGCACGGTCATCACTTGTTGCACAAAATATAGTTTAGATTCTTTGTTGCAAGAGGAGTTGATTTCTCTTGTATTAATTTATCTTTATCATTATTTAGTCCAACACTGGAGATATTAACTATTTAATTTTTAGGACTCCTCATAAATGCGAAAAGAACTCAGCGTTATTTTCTATGGCGCGAAAACGTTGTTGAAGGACCTCCAAACGTTTTATGAGGTCATCATAACTCAGGGATGAACCATAAATGAAATGCTGCTGCATGTTTGCATAGTCTTCCTTCAGCTCTGTCTCAATTGATTTTGGCGGTACGAATGATATAGTGGAAGGATGGTTCGTCTTGTAGTCGAATTCCTTCCATGCTGTGAATTTACTTCTGTGTTCCACAATCTCGGCGTATAGTTTCTGATCGTTCATAGCCTTGATGGCGAAAGGCTGATCCATCATCTTTTCGATGTCATACATGTGGCGAGTGAGTCTTTCGAAATGGCTGAAGTTATGGTTGTTAATATTGATTTACGCTCGTCCAAATCAAGATCGAGCCATGTCGTCTTCTTTCCCATCTTACTTATATTGAAATAGTATTTAATCTTTTTCTAATCCATTGCGGTGCCATCATATAGTCATGGCGCAATGCTTTACGGTCATCTTCTTTTTCCAGAACCTTGGAGATATGTTCCACCACATCATCTCCCACGCCTTTTTCGCCAAGTTCCTTCATCGCTGACACAATAAGGGGGAATAGCGTACTTTGATATGAAAACATCTTAGGGGTAGCGCGTTTGAAAGTGATGGTCTGGTTGCCGATCGTCAACTTTCTTGGTGTGCCGTCGGTGATATAAACGGCGTTCATCGGAACCTGAGTCGAGAGACCTAGTTTGTTTAGTGCCGTCATACCTGATGGTATCACATGCGCATGTTCCTTCTCTGATATGGCCTGAGCTATCTCAAAGAGGGTAGGCATTACAATGCCATACTTGGTTCTTTTGGGATATAGATATAAGCCTTGCGTTATTCTGACAAGCACGCCTTCGGCTTCCAATCTGGATAGTACTTTCGATACCAGAACATCATTTTGCAGGTCGGCGAAATCGCTGTTGACATACATACGTTTCTCTCCGTTCTGTATAATGCGTTCCTTTATTACTTGAGACAAACTTTTTTCTGCCATATTATCTTTTATTTTAAATTTGTGTCCAAAATTATGTCTTTTTTTTGGAAATACCAAATGAATACGAAGGAAAATGCTTGTTGTCTGAAAAAATAATATTATTTCAGACAAAATACAATTAAATTGAATTGTATTTAATTTAATGGAGAAACTATGCGTCGGAAAGAGAAAAAATGAGTATCTTTGTAGTGCCAATTGACTTTTTGAAGCCATGACGTGTCCCTACGGTTTAAAATTTAAAATAAAGACATCACAACGTCACAGAATTGCTTAAACCGTTGATAACAAATATGTTAATGGTTCTGAACTACGGTTGAAAACGTCATAAAGCCACACACAAACGTCACACAAATCGTATGTCTGGTCGTGCGAATCGGCTATATCAAAGGCTCAAATCGATGGATTTATGCTAAATTTAGGCCTAAAAATGTTGCGAGAACGATGGGGATGAAGAGCCATCCCACTAGTTTTGAATCATTTTTAGGCCTAAATCTTCTTCAAAAGCGGTGAATTTGTACTCAAAAGCGGTGGCTTTCAAGAAAAAGTCAGTGATAACAGATGGTCAAGTTACTATATCTCGTTTCCACGTCGCGCGAGAAAAATTGCGCACCGTGCAAATAAATTTTCCTTTAAGGAAAAATAATTTCCCTTCAAGGAAAATCATCCCGCACGACGCGCAATTTATGGGGTGGAGGTTCGGTGGAGGTTTGGTGGAGGTTCTCGATGGTACCTTATATTAGCAAACACTTATCAATCAGAATAATACAAAGAAATTTATGCCTGCGGGTGGAGGATGGAGGTACAAAACGAAAAAAAAATTCAGAAAATGTAAATTCTGACTTGAAAGTGGACCACGGTTTATAATTGAAAAGAAGTAGAGGCGGATATATGTCAAAAAATATTCGAATTTTCGGTGTGGAAGCAGTGTGGAAGCGACTGTTTTTGCCTCCACACCTTTCAAGTATATACAAATCAAAAGGATATAAAGCTGATTTTGCCCTCAGTGGAGGGTGGAGGCAAAATCAAAACAAATTTTTCAGGAGAAGGAATCCTGTAGATTTTCCATTTGAAAACCTATGTTATTTCCTTCGATAATTTTATTCAATTGCCTTATTTATCTCACTATTCTTGCAGAACAGTGGCATACCTTTATCAACAAAGGCATCATTTAGGATTGACTCAACATTTATATTATGGCAATTCACCTGCTCCTTCAGATTGTAAAAATCTTTTGGGATTTATGCCAAATATATCCCGAACTTTATCCTGCATTATATCCCGAGCTATCGGAGTCCCCTGATGTTCCTTTAAAGTTTTCATGGTATAAAAACAAATATTTCGGAAAATCAGAAAAAATCTCTTTTTTCATTGCAAATTAGGAATAATTGTATATCTTTGCAAATAGATTACATCTAAAAGTATGAGAAATAATATACCAGAGATTAAGCATCTTTGTTTTTTAAACCATAAAAACATAGAAAAGTTCGTTCGTTGTAATACAAATGCGTACATCGGTGATAGTCTGATGGATTATTTCGGTGGTGGAAAAGACCGCAAATTCGTGTATTGGTTATGGCATGCTAATATATATTCTTTTACAAAAAGTGTTATCGCTTTCGCTGACAGTGATGAGGTGAAAGGAATCATGGTCTGGGTGCCCCCTCGTGCCGTTGCCGTCAATGACCTGAATTTTCTGTGGCAAGGCTGTTTGAGGTTCTTTCTGAAACTGTGGCGAATTATACGGACAGAGAACTATTCTAGAATGCTCAAAAATAAATATATGGATGAGAATACGTGGTATCTGTTCGACTTTGCCGTTGACCCGGCATATCAACACCAGAATGTGGCGTCAAAACTCATGCTGCCGATACTTCAATATATGGACCGCATTCATGCTTCCTGTTATCTTGAAACTTACGAAGAGCACACTATCGCCATGTATGAACGATACGGCTTCAAGCTCGTGTTTGCGGGTGATGTGCCGAAATCGAATCTGAAACAATACTGTATGCGAAGGTGCGGTAAGGATGAATGTGCAAAATAGAAATAAATAGAAACGAGTCGCCTTCTTATAATTGTGAAGGTGACTCGTTGCATAATTGTAATCTGTAAACGGCTGTGGAATATGATTATCTTACGATATATTTTTTACCGTTTACGATATAGATTCCCTTTGCCAGACCCTCGAGAGAGGTGGCATTCGTGCGGACCACCTGGCCGTTGAGGTTGTAAACCGTATTGGATGTCGCAATGTCGGTGTTTCCATCCGCATTGATGTTCTGAATAGCCGTGACGCTTTCGTTTATACCGTCAATGTTGAATGTATACTTGGCTCCTGGATTGGCTTTGTCTTTCAGGGTCCATCGGGTAGCGTAGATAGTGAAACCACCCTTATTGTCATAGTACATATTTCCCCCATTAACGTAATAAACATTCTCGTCTTTCGTAGTGCTTGTCTGATAATAGTAACCGTCGAAAATTAAAGTTCCTTTTGTTGTCGTGTATTCTTTTTGCACTTTTGTAGGTGAACCGGCTTTCTTTGTCACACCTTCTATCTGATACAGAGGACCGTATATTCTCCAATCATTATTATTGTTATTAAATGTATAAGGATCATTCATTTTAACGGAAGGTCCTTTTGTCGGCCTTATTACATAGCACTCTCCGGCTTCAATGCCGCTAGTGCCAAGATTGACTGTCTTAAACAGAATCTGAGACTTACGTGCTGGATCGACACCTACGAGTTTGCTCAATTGGGCATCTTCACCGAATGCAGCTCTTACCTGAGAACCCGAAAGGCTGATAGGCAGTACGATGGCGTTCCATTTTCCCAAAGTGAAAGCGCGGCGATAATTCAGGCGGCAAGGATAAGGGTAATTTATGTTGTCTGCCTGAAAACTCTCTTCTGTACCTTCCTCATTGAGATAAATTTCATTCTTACCGCAATAGAACAGTTTGAAGTTGTCTACGAAAGCGTAACCGTTGTCGGCTTTCTTATTTAGTCCGAATGTCAGAGTTTGTCCCTCGTGTACATATATATATACCTCGTTGAGATAGTTGGTCTCTTTGCCATCCAAGAATATTTTACCGGCGACGAGGTTCCTGTTATGTGTAAAAGTATTAGCTTTATTATTATAGAAATTCGTCACCTTCTGTTCGAAATTCTTGGTATATGTATTTAATAATATAGATGATTCGTCACCGCTATATTTTTTACCGCCTGTCGTTTTAGTATTAGTATTCGCATATAAGTATGAATTATCATTATCATCTCCATTATTGTAATAGAAACCCTGACAGGTGATTCTATAGATACCTTCTTTTAGGCCTGTAACCTTCTGACTGAGGGAGCTCACTTTGTGGTCTATTTCGGCAGCGAAATATTGTCCATAATCGATGCCCGCTTTGGATGCGGCACCGCCTTTGTCTTTCGCTTCTGCTACACCGATAGCGTGTGATGTATTGTTATTCTCTACTTCTCCAGTATCCCCGTTACCCCACTTCCATGATTTAGCATCATTACTGTTCCTGTCAAATCGGGAGTCGTCAAGAAGCCCCGTAACGTCTATCTGTGTCTGCCAGTATTTTTTGTCGGCAGTAACGGTAAGATAATCATCTCTTGTGATAATCATCCAGTCACAACTATTATCGTTGATGTATGACGAATTTAGTTTCAACACATCATCTTGGTATAAACAATAACCGTTCCAGTTATGTTTTTCATTTCCTATCCAGTCTTCGCAATCTTTTCCATATAGGATTTTGTATGTTGGATTGGTCTCGTTGCCGGCTGCCCTATAAAAATGCCAATATATCAAATCTGACCGGTCTACATAGACATAACCCTCAGATATAGACAGACAAGTACCATTACCTGTGTCAGGTGTTGTAACATTGGAATGAACATAGTAAAATTCATTATCTTTGGTGATATAGAATTTCATACCGACATTGGTCATGATACTCTGCATGCCATACCTTTTACCACTTGTGATAAATTGCTTGCTTTTGACATTGTATAGATAAACATACTGAGGATGAGAGACATCATTGGTTATAATATTGTCTATATTTCTAGCATAGTTAGACCAATCGATATCTATCGTTTGGGCAGAAGTCGTATACGAGTTTCCTAACATCAAAAGCATTAGGACAATAAAAAGTAATTTTATCTTTTTCATAATCTTTCCTTTCTTCTTAGTTGGTTATTTTGGTTATTCGCCCCAAAGACTCGTGCTTTTGGCCTTAAATACTGGTTCAGGACCACCAGGATGGTTTATCCATCCTTTGTGTTCCGGATCGCCTGTCGGTTGCCCGTTTATAATACTCATGCTACCGCTTTGGTCGCCAGGCTTCCACGAATTTTCTCGCATGATGCCTTCGATATACATAGCAAAAATCTCTGTTACTGGTTTAGAATACTTCTTCTTCATCACTTAATTTGGTCTTAATTTTCTGTTGTTACTTTTATTTAGATAATTTAGAATCGAGTTCGGTTGATCATTTTTGTTTTCCGCCGCAAAATTAGATTAAATAATGTATAGGCATGTAACGAAATGTGTTCTAGTCTTATTGATTTGTATTCATGATACATTCGTATAATAAATCAGACACATTCAGTGTGCGTTTGGCAGTGAGATGGAAAAATTTCAAGCCGCAGCCTTCAATTTTAATACCCAGTGTGATTTGATGGTCAATATAGTATCAAATGTATTCGAATTACATATTAAATGTATCGTGAATACAAATCAATAAGACTAGAATACATTTGAATGTGGACCTAAATATTATTTAATCTAATTTTGCGGCGATAAATCTAGATGTGTGTTGATGACTTATTATCGTTATTTATAACTTAAAATTTAAAAAAATGGGAAACAAGACCAAATTCAATTTTCTAAAATTGTTATTGATCCTCGCTCTTTTTCCTTCCTTGGCATTTTCTCAGAATATAGAGATTACGGGAAGCGTCAGAGGCGGAGATCTGAATGGAGAAACACTTATCGGCGCTTCGATTATTGCGAAGAGCGCAGGTAAGACAGTTACCGCAGTTACTGATCTTAGCGGTGAATTCAAAATTGTAGCTGACAGGAACAGTGAACTCAAAGTGAGTTATGTAGGCTATGAAGACTTTAAGACAATGGTCAAAGGACGTACGAAGTTGGACATTGTATTAAAGAGCGCGAACGGCAACCTTGACGAAGTGGTCGTAGTGGGTTACGGTGTGATGCGTAAGAGCGACTTGACAGGTAGTGTGGGCAAAGTGAATGTCAACGACCTGAAGAAAGTATCCACACTGGATGCCGTACAGGCTATGGAAGGTCGTATGGCAGGTGTGAACGTCATATCCAACTCAGGTGCTCCAGGTGCCGGTGCAACAGTAAGAATACGTGGTATCGGAACTATCAACAATTCTGATCCACTTTATATAGTAGACGGTTTCCCCGTAAGTGACATCAGTCATATCGCGCCTACCGACATCGAAAGTATGGAGGTGCTCAAGGATGCTTCGGCTACAGCCATCTATGGTTCACGTGGTGCAAACGGTGTTGTACTGGTGAAGACAAAGACGGGCGCCAAAGGTGCGAAGATGGAACTTCAGGCTAATGTTTATTTTGGTATTTCCAAGATTGCCAAAACGATAGAAATGGCAGATGCTACACAGTTCGCACACGCATGGCGCGAAGTGCAGTCTGGTTCTTCAGACGATGAATTTGCAGCTAGCCATCCTTTAGTACAATATATACTCGACAGCGAGAAAGCCGGCAACTATCTGAAAGGAACCGACTGGCAGAAGGAGATTACACGTACAGCAATCTCTCAGCGTTATAGTGCGACGGTTCAGGGATCGGGTGATCTCTACAGTTATAACCACGGTGTGACATATTCTAACGAAGATGGTATCATCAAAGGTTCCAAACTGGAGAAATTCATGTTCCATTCGAACAATAACTTCACATTGTCAAAGCATGTTAAGATAGGTCTGAATATGGACTATGTATGGTATCGTAAACCGGGTAGTCAGGAGAGTGACTTCTATGGTGGCGCCATTCCGGGTGCACTCCGCTCTGATCCTATTTCGGCTGCATGGGACACATACACCAATTTCTACGGACAGGTCTATTATTCTCCTTCTCAGAAGAACCCTGCTCTGTCTATCTGGCAGAACGGTTACAATAAGACATCCGAAAACCGTTTCATCGGCAATTTCTTCCTGCAGATAGATGATCTGTTTATCAAGGGACTCTCGTTCCGCGCTCAGTTTGGCAAAACATATATGTTCTCTGATAACAAAAACTTCAGTCCGATTTATTATATCACAGCCACACAGAAGAACGACGAACAGACTCTGTATCAGAGCCGCAATACAGTGAACAACTGGTCTACAACCAACTATTTCTCTTACAACGGTGCTGTCAGCAAAATGAACATCAATGCCACACTTGGTATGGAAATGCAGGCGAACGAATCGAGTGATATCTGGGCGAAAGGTTATGATGTACCTGAAGACGCTGATCTGCAATACCTCGGAGCACACAAAGATGCCGTCAAATTTGATTTGGGCGGCGGCAAAGGACAGAGCCGTCTCGAATCAGGATTCTTCCGCACCAATCTCTCATGGGATAACAGATATCTGTTTACTGGTACGATACGTGTCGACGGAACTTCACGTTTTATGCAAGAGAAACGTTGGGGTTGGTTCCCTTCATTCTCGGCAGGGTGGAATATCTCTAATGAGAAGTTTATGCAACCGCTGACCAATCTGATACCGGTACTCAAACTGCGCGCAGGTTGGGGCTTGGTCGGAAACCAGTCGAGTGCAGGTGAATTCGATTATGTTTCGAGTGTCGTCTCAGGTTACAATTATGCCTTGAACGGTCTGCCTGTAGCAGGTGCCGTACAACAGCAGTTGGCTAACACCGAACTTACATGGGAGTCGGCAGAACAATATAATGTGGGTGTAGATTACGGATTCTTCAACAATAAACTGAACGGTAGCATCGACTTCTTCGTTCGTAAGACAAAGGATATGATATTGAGCCGTCCTATTCCTACTTATGCCGGTAAGAAACGACCGAGTGTGAACGCAGGTACGATGGAGAACAAAGGTATCGAGTTCAGTATCAATTACCAGGACCGTATCGGTGACTTCAACTATAGTCTCGGTTTCAATACGACATGGATTAAGAACAAGGTGACCAGTCTTGCCGGTGGTGACCCGATCCGTTCAGGCGGTGTAGGTCGTATGGGTAACACGACAATGACAGAGGAAGGCAGAGAAATAGCTTACTTCTACGGATATAAGACAGACGGTATATTTAAGACACAGGCTGATCTTGACGCTTATGTCAACAGTGCCGGTGCACAGATTGTCGGTCTGGGCGGTGTACGTCCTGAATTAGGAGACGTGAAGTATCTCGACCGTGACGATGACGGTAAGATAACGGAAGCCGATATGACATATCTCGGCAGCGGCAGTCCCGACTTCACAGGTGGTATCAATATCAATCTGGGTTACAAGAACTTCGATCTCACTGTATTTATGAACTACTCACTGGGCAATGAAATCGTCAACTCGATGTATCAGGCCCTCTATTCGAGCAGAATGTTCGAAACGAATGTCAGCAGAGATATGGCTGTTAACCATTGGAGCGTAGACAATCCAAACGGCAACTGTCCACGTTTCACCAAGGCTGACCCTAACAAGAACGACGAGACTTTCAGCGACAGAATGGTGGAAAACGGTTCTTATCTGAGAGTAAAACAGGTACAACTCGGCTACACATTACCGAAAACGCTGACAATGAAAGCCGGAATCAAGAGTCTGAGAATCTATGCTACAGTAGACAACTTATGTACACTGACCAAATATTCAGGTCTAGACCCTGAAATCTTCGGACTTTACGGAAGTCCATTGTATTATGGTGTAGATATGTGTAACTATCCTCAACCAAGAACATACTCTTTTGGACTAAATGTAACATTTTAATAATTTGAAGAAATGAAAAAAATAATAGGATATACAGTTTGTTTGTCATTGATTTTATTAATGACAAGTTGTAACGACTTTCTGGATTTGACTCCGCAAGGTTCCGAGAACAGTGGCAACTACTTCAGCAGTTCCGATAATGGTATTTATGCCGTCAATGGCGTTTATGATATGTTGCAGTTGGACGAGGGCGCAGGTCCTGACGGTCAATGGATGGCTCATCATCATGATTTCTTTGTCGGTGATCTGATTTCCGACGATGCCGAAAAAGGCAGTAATGATGCCGATTTCAACTCATTGCTACAACTAGTCGGTGGTACTGCCACGTCATCCGACGCTCAGGCAGGTGCGTTCTGGATACACGGCTTTTGGGGCGTGTCGAGAGCTAACTATGCCATCGAAGGATTAAGCGGCGCTACATGGGACGCATCCCTTCGCAACCGTCTGATGGGTGAAGCCCTCTTCCTCAGAGCATACTTCAATTGGTATCTTGTACGTATCTATGGTCCTATACCATTGTTTACCAGTTCTGTAAAACCTTCTGATTTCGGAAGCATCAAACGTTCATCTGTCAACGAGGTGTACACACAGATCGCAACCGACCTGAAACAGGCGATAGAACTGTTGCCGGAGAAGAGCGGATATGCTGCTTCAGAGACAGGACGTGCCACCAAAGGGGCTGCAAGATCTCTACTGGCACGTGTCTATATGTATCAGATAGGTACAGACAAAGACAATACGACTGTGACATGGCAGGATGTGTATGATCTGACTAACGACGTGATTAAGTCGGGACAATATCAGTTGATGAAAAATTACGCTACTCTATGGGAAACTGAAAACAAGAACAACGACGAGTCGGTATTTGAAGTCCAATTCGGTGTAGGTTCAACAGATTTGGCACCAGGTTCGATAGGTACAAACTTCTATAATTTCCAGGGAAACAGAAAAGATGATTCAGGATGGGGATTCAACAATCCGACAGCTGATTTGGTGGCTGAATTTGAAGATGGTGACCCACGTCTGTCATGTACTATATACGGTCCTGACTATAATAGTGGTATCCTCTATGGAGAAAAGAAAAAGTACGATCGTAATGAAATGGGTTCAGACTGGCTCAACCGTAAGGCAGCGCTGCCAGTGAAACCAGCTTTGGCAAAAGCTTCTGAAAGAAATATCAAGATTATCCGTTATGCTGATGTACTGCTGATGCACGCAGAGGCTGCTTATCATCTGCAGAAAGAAGCTGAGGCTCGTGAGTATGTGAATATGGTCCGTCAGCGTGCCCGCAACAGTACGTACTGTATGGGATACTCGGAAGGTAAAAAAGACTACAGTGCAGCACCGTCGTCTACGACAACCCTTCTGCCCGATGTAAAGAGTTCGGTTACAGGTCAGAGTTTGCTCGATGCCATCTGGCATGAGCGCCGTGTAGAACTGGCAATGGAACAGCTACGTTTCTATGATTTGATGAGAACAGGCCGTTTCATTAATAACATGCAGGCAGAGAAGGAAACGAAACGAGCAGCCGGTCAGGTATATGCCAATTCTTACAGAAGTGCGGTAAACACCTATTTCACCGGTATTAAGACAAATCTCGAGTCAAAGAGTCTGGAAGGACCAGACGGAAATAAAGTATATGTACTGCCGTTGCCATTGACAGAAGTGCAGGCATGGGGATTGGAACAGAATCCTGGTTATTAATTATTAAACGTATTAATTATGAAAAGTATAAAGATATTAATGTTCTTAACTGCCGCAGTTACAACTTTCACTTTCAGCGGTTGCAGCGAAGATTCCTTTTCTTCGGATTACGACATCAACCTGCCGGCTGCCAAAGTCACTGCCGTGTCGAACAACACGCCGTTTGTGGATGATGAGATAACACTGACGGGAGAGAATCTGAACACAGTGACATCCGTTTCTGTGGGTACTGCTACAATGAAAACGGTTTCGATAGACGAAAACGGAACATCGATGATTGTCAAAGTACCGCGTACTATCGACGCGGGCAATATCGTCCTGATGAACAAGTATAACCGCGAGTTCAGTTCAGACCTCACTATTACACCTCAGTTCTATCCAGCTGTGGTCGCAACGTGGCCTAGTCAGATTGAAAAAGGAAAACCTTTCACTCTCAAGGGTGACAACATGGACCTGCTCAAAGAAGTGAAACTGAAAAGTACAGTGGTTGGTCTGAATGGTGCGGCTTCGGCTTCAAAAGCCGACTATGCCTCTTCGGCAGTGGAACTTGAAATCGGTGAGAAGGTTACTATCGAGGTGACACCGAAAGCCGGAGAAAAGCAGACTTCACCAGAAATAGAAGTCGTAAAGCCTTCTGATACATACATGCCTAAACAGACATTGATGATATTGAGCTTCGACTCTAAATATTCTGTTACAAACGGTAGCGATGCCGCAACATGTACGATGAAAGAAGTTCAGGGAATGTTCGGAAAAGCTTTCCGTGTAACGGCTGCATCCGGAGACGGATGGAACGGCACTTACTGTAAGATCAACAATGATAATAATGGTGCTGGCTTCGATCTTTCTTCATATCATCATCCTTGTATTACAATGCTTATCAATACTTATGGAAGTACAGGTTATGTACAGCCAATCTTAACAGATGCTGCAAATGGCGAACAGGACAGACATCTCACAGGAGCATTCGGATATGGCGATGATTATAAGTGCAAGACCAGTGGCTGGGAATGGCGTTCGTATGATCTGACTACACTCGGTTTCCCGCTCGTACTTGGTAAACTTGATAAGATCGGTGTTCAGTTCCGCGGTGGTAATGTGAATGGTACTCCATTTGACATAGCTGTAGATCAGGTGATGATTACGGATGGACCTCTGAATCCGACAGTAGCTTGGGATGCAGAGACAGACGCAACAAGTTATGAAGCCGGTCAGTTTAATCTGGTCGCTACTGGTTCCAACTCAGCTCTTACCGGAAATAGTCAGGGAAACAAGTATGCCAACTATTCCGGTGCAAGTTCTACCGACTGGAGTAAGAAGGTTATCGCTGTGACCAAGTGTCCTGCTCTTGACCCGACAGTTTATCAGAATGGAGTATGGATCAACTTCCTCGTTAATACAGGCTCAAAGGGTGGATATGTACAACCTTGTATGGGTTCTGGATGGATGAATCTGATGAAGAGTCAGGGTTATGGCGATGACTATCAGGTGAATCCGACAAACAATGCTTGGCAGTGGCGCTCTATCAAGGTCGTTCCGGGAGAAGGTGACCTGAGCGGATGGACATCTTCTGCACCATTTGATTTCAAGGTCCAGATATTGGGCGGTAACTATCAAGGTGCTGACATGGATATCAGTTGTGACTACTTCGTATTCACTACTGCGCCGATGGACCCGAATTTGAACACAGATGAATTGAAATAAGAGTTAAATATAAGGTAATAAGATTTAGGTTAAGGTGGGTTCTAATAATTACGTTTTTCTGAGTTGCTTGTTCCGCCAGAACCCTTTATGCGGAATGCGCCTCATTTCTTTTGTTACAAATTTAAGGTGGGTTCTAATAATTATATTTTTTGAGATACTTATTCCGCCAGAGCCCTTTAT
>OCTV010000610.1_pt1 | contig 14005 bp, 16 predicted proteins | sample 1539101 | NCBI WGS metagenome assembly OCTV01 (sample SAMEA3991422, study PRJEB22521) | metagenome | biome: anthropogenic terrestrial biome; feature: sewage plant; material: sludge | place: Sweden | collected 2012-09-26 | reverse complement strand
GGTGCGGGGGCGACCGCAAAGCCACCGCAGTTATTACAATAGACGTCATCGTATGCTTCATGTTATTTCTTGTCTTGATACAAGAAATAACGAAAGAAAATCAAGTCAAATCCTCAGACACGTTTCGCTGACGCTCAACAACTCGGATTTGACGTTTTTGCACTCCGACGCTGATTTTGAGTGACGGTCGCTCAATCAACCAAAATAATTTTGTTTTCCTATCTGTAATTTGTTGTTGGTTGATTTCGTGCTCCGACCTTTTAATAAATTCATTGTTTTGGTTATTTCCGGTGGCTTTGCGGTCGCCCCCGAGCCCCTTCGCACATATGATTTATAATTAGTAGAATTACAAATTGCCAGAAGGGTGGAAGCATAAACAGGTGAGTCGCGCGAGAGTGTGCGACTTAAACTATCTATGGCGTTTGCTGGAGCCCGTCACTCAAAAGTATTAAAGAGCGGATGCAAAATATCAAAGAACAATATAGCAAAGAAACTACCATTGAGCATACTGATTTTCTCGTCAGAGAAAAATTGTTATGCGGTATAGAATTGTCAAAAGCTCTCGGCAGAGCAGTGTTTCTTGGCAACTTCTTTTCACTGAAGAAAAGAAGTTACTGGGGTAAAAGCAAAGTATATATTCTTTGAATGTCTGTCAGGGGCAAAGCCCCTATAATGCAAAATATAAATCATTGCTATTTTGCTTTATTTTTCGGTGGCTTTGCGGTCGCCCCCGCGCCCCTTCGCCTATACACCTTTATTTTTGTTAAGGGGTATTATCAATCTTTATTCTCTTCACGAAGATATGGGAACTTACCCAAAAGCTCAAAAGCATTTGAAGCCTGCCATAGCTGTGCAGTAGCCATAATTTCATATCCCTCACCAAAATCACAGGTTAAATCCATTGGCTTGTATTTCGGGACACCAAAGCAGGATAATGCATTCATAATTATACCACCGTGTGTAACAACAGCACAGTTTGTCAAGCCTTCCTGCATCATGTCACTGATGATAAAGTCAAATCCCTCATAGCATCTTTCTATAACCTGCGCAATGCTCTCGCCTTTAGGCGGGGCATTATCAATACCACCCTTGAGCCATTCCTTGAATTCAGGGAGATTTACAAGTTCATCTGCGTTTTTACCCTCAAATTCACCGAAGTTCATTTCCCTGATTTCATTTACAGTTCGGACATAAACATCAGGATAGAGAAGGTTTGCTGTCTGTATACATCTTTTAAGCGGGCTTGAATAAACTCGCTGTACAGAGGTATAATCAAACTTGTCCATCTTGTTTAAAAGGTCAGTTTTACCCTCGGAACTGAGTGGAAGATCTGTGACACCGATGTATCTTCCGTCGGTGTTTGCCTCTGTCATTGAGTGACGTATAATTTTTAAATGATAGCCTTTCATAATTAACTCCTTGCTCTTGCTTTTGAATATATTTCACAAAAAAGCTGGATAACATTTATCGACTTTTTTTGAGCGAAATACTTTACAAAATGTAAGAATTGATATATAATTTACAGTACGTTGTATACATCGGTTTTTGAAACACAAAACCGATTAATTTTTTCATAAGTGAGGTGCAAAAGGTGAATTCTGATTTTTCCAGGGTGTTGACGTTACTCCGAAAAGAACGCAATATCAGCCAGAAAAAGGCTGCTGCTGATCTCGGTATTTCACAGGGTTTGCTATCACATTATGAAAAAGCGAAGCGTGAGTGCGGGCTTGATTTTTTAGTAAAAGCGGCTGATTATTATTCAGTTTCATGCGACTATCTTCTTGGCCGTTCACCTGAACCACAGGGAAGAACAATTTCTGTTGATGAAATTCCTGAAGATGACGCAATGCAGAAAGAAAAAATCGGTAATGGCGGGGTAATGGTTACTTTTAATAAAAAACTCATTATCAATTCCGTCAATGTACTATTCTCACTTTTACAAAAATGCAAATCCACAACAATGGTTAAGGAAATTTCAAGCTATCTGATGCTTGCTATATATCAGATGTTCAGGACTGTTTATTCTTCTAATAAGAAAAACGATGAGAACTTCTTCACTGTGCCAAAAAGTATTTCTACAGGAATGGCAAATGCAGCAATGAGCGTTTCACAAGCATCCGCAAATGCTGCCGCTGAAGGAATCCAGATCAAGGACAATGACGCTGAAAAGGATCCGGATGAGCTTTACATAACAACAGCAACATTATCGACTGAATATCCGAATTACTATTCTTCAATGGTAAATCTCATTAAGAACAGTGAAGCAAAAATCAACATGCTTGGCAATGCAGAAAAATAGCATATAATTATATTAACATTTTTTTATAAGAATTTCAAACTAATCTTTTTCTTTAGAATTATTTGTTTTAAGATTAGTGTATAATAAAAGTACATATATAGGGGATGAGAGGCTTGGATATTGCTTCATTATCAATGGAAATGTCAATGCAGAGTTTACAGAATGCAATTTCAACGAATGTTCTCAGCAAAGCAATGAACCAGGATGAAATGTCAATGGCGTTCATTACTGATACATTAGAAAAGACGAATCCTGTCGAAAACATTCCATCTTTTGGTCACACATTTGATGTTAGGGCTTAATATTAATATCGCTGGCAAGGCTTACTTGTCAGCATTTTTCATTTTTGGGGTTGATTGTTAGTTTATTAACTATCAATAGTTATTTATGGTATAAATAAATACAAAGATTTTTATAAGGGAGAATGTTCGTATATGAAGCTAAATGGTATTGGTCTTGCGCATAAGAAAAATACGCAAAACTCAGAGACAGTATCGCTTGACATTCCGGAAAAAGTAAAACTTCCGCTTTCACAGCATATGGGTGCGTCTTGTGATGCACTTGTAAAAGTCGGTGATGAAGTCAAGGTCGGTCAGAAAATCGGTGATTCACAGGCATTTATGTCAACACCACTTCATTCAAGTGTTTCGGGAAAGGTCACTGCTATTAGTGATTATTTGCTTGCAAATGGTAAAGTATGCAAAGCAATCGAGATTGAAACCGACGGATTACAGGCAATTTCCGAAGAAGTTGCGGTTCCTGTTGTGACTGACAGAGAAAGCTTTATAAAAGCTGTTAAGGAAAGTGGCTGTTGTGGTCTTGGTGGAGCAGGCTTCCCGACACATATAAAGCTAAATTTCAACAAGGAGAAAACTCCGGTTGATTCACTTATAATCAATGGTGCAGAATGTGAGCCTTATATAACAGCTGACTACCGCGAGCTTATTGAAAATACAGATGATTTAATTGACGGAATAAAGCTTCTGATGAAATATCTTGAAATTCCAAATACTTATATCGGTATTGAGGATAATAAGCCTGAGGCTATAAAGCTTATTGAGGATAAAACAGCCGATATGCCGAATGTGAATGTTGTTGTTCTTAAGTCATCATATCCACAGGGTGCTGAAAAAGTTATCGTTCATTCAACCACAGGCAGAATAATCGGCGAGGGACAGCTCCCGTCAGATTTAGGTGTTGTAGTAATGAACGTTTCAACAGTTGGCTTTATAAACCGTTACATTAAGACAGGTATGCCACTTATTCAGAAAAGATTGACAGTGGACGGCGATATTGTTGAAAATGCTTGTAACCTTAACGTTCTTATAGGAACACCGGTTTCAAAGCTTCTTGATTATGCAAAGGCTGACACATCAAAGATTGAGAGATTAATTTCAGGCGGACCAATGATGGGTATGTCGCTTATTAATACAGAAACTCCTGTTGTTAAGACAAACAATGCAGTTCTTGCATTAAAGGCTCCTGCTGAAAAGATTGTTCAGACAAACTGTATCCGTTGCGGAGGCTGTATGAATGCCTGTCCGTTGAAGCTTATGCCAATGGAATTTGAAAAGGCTTATGACTCAGGGAATGTTCAGAAGCTGAGGGAATACAACGTAATGCTTTGTATGAACTGCGGAAGCTGTTCATATGTCTGCCCTGCAAAAAGAAACCTTGCAGAAAAAAATCAGCTTGCCAAAGGCCTGCTGATGACAAAAAAATAATTATTGCATTGCTAAGTTAAGAAAGGAATGATTTTTGTGCAAGGACTTACAGTATCTCCTTCACCACATATAAAAAGTTTTGTTACTACACAGAAGGTTATGTCATTGGTGCTTATCGCATTGCTTCCTGCTGTTGTTGCTTCAGGAATAATCTTCGGACTTCAGGCTATAATCGTAATCGCAGTTTCAGCAGCATCTGCTGTTATCTGGGAATATGTAGCCAGAAAAATTATGAAAAGATCAGGAACAATATCTGATCTCAGCGCAGCTGTTACCGGCGTTATATTTGCAATGAACCTTCCTGTAACTATCCCATTATGGATGGTTATTATCGGTACATTTGTTGCAATTGTTATCGTAAAACAGCTTTTCGGCGGACTCGGACAGAACTTTGCAAACCCTGCAATTGTTGCAAGAATAGTTCTTCTTGTTTCCTTCGGAACACAAATGACAAACTGGGTAAAGCCTTTCTACTATCAGAACGGTGTTGATCTTACAACATCAGCAACTCCACTTGTTGCTTCTGATAAAGCTTCATATATGGACTTGTTCCTTGGTAATGTCGGCGGCTCACTTGGTGAAACCTGTGCACTTGCATTATTAATAGGTGGCTTGCTCCTTGTTTTCACAAAGGTAATATCACCAGCAACACCGATAGCATTTTTAGGATCACTTGCATTGTTCTCATTCATCGGTGGCTCAGACCCTCTTTATGAAGTCCTCGCAGGCGGTGCAATCCTCGGTGCAATCTTTATGGCAACAGACTACGTAACAACACCAATCACAAACAAGGGTAAAATTCTGTTTGGTATTGGTTGCGGATTTGTTACTTTCGCAATAAGAAAATGGGCTAATATGCCTGAGGGTGTATCATATTCAATTCTTTTGATGAACATTCTCACACCATACCTTGATATGCTCACAAAGACAAAGCCAGTCGGTGGCGGACTCAAATTGAAGGCTGCTAAGAAAGCAGTTGAAGAGGCAAAAGCAGTATTCAATGGTGTTAATAATGAGTTAAAAGCATTAATAAAATCACTCAAGAAGGCTGATAAGAAGAAAGAAAAAACTGTAGAAGAAACATCAACAGTTGTAGAGCTTAAAGCAAAGATTGAAGAACTCAAGCCAAAGATTTCTGATGCAAAATCAGTAATGGATGAAGCAAAGAAAGTATACAAGGAGGTTAAGAATTATGAAAGATAAATTAATGCCTCCTATTATTCTTACATTAATATGTGCAATAGTTTCTGGACTTTTAGTTTTGGCTTACAATGTCACTTATGTTGATAATACTGGCGTAATGACAGACCAGCTTAAAAAATCGAGTGAAGAAATTTTCGGCAAGTCGGATTATGAAATTATGACTAAAGAAGACAGCGATGGAAAGAAAACAGTTATTACCTACGGCAAGGTTTGTAATATTATAAAAGACAAGAACAATGCTGACAGAGTTATTTTTGAAGTCAAGACAGACGGTTATGCAAAAGACGGTATTGATGTTCTTGTCGGTCTTGATAAAGACGGTAAGGTTCAGGGCGTGAGTGTTGTTGCTCTTGGCGAAACTCCTGGTCTTGGAACAAAGGTTAACAACAAGGACTTCCTTAAAAAATTCAAGGATAAGAAGAACTCAGATGAAATTGAAGAAGTTGACGGAATTTCCGGCGCAACATATTCTTCAAAAGGATTAAAAGCAGCTATCAAAGAGGCTGTAACACAGTTTGGAAAGAACAAGGAGGCGATTTTCAATGAGCAGTAATTTGAAGGAACTCACAAAAGGTATCATCAAAGAAAATCCTACTCTTGTAACATTACTTGGTATGTGTCCGACACTTGCTGTAACAACAATGGCAGCCAACGGAATAGGAATGGGTCTTGCAACAACATTCGTTCTTCTCGGCTCAAATATAGTAATCTCACTTATCAAGAATATTGTGCCAAAGTCAGTAAGATTGCCTGTATATATCGTTGTAATTACAGGCTTCGTAACAATCATAGATTTTCTATTAAAGGCTTATATTCCAGGTCTTCATTCAGCACTTGGAATATTCCTTCCTCTTATAGCAGTTAACTGTATAATCCTCGGCCGTGCTGAAGTTTTTGCTTCAAAAAATAGTGTTGGCAAGTCAATCCTTGATGCTATCGGAATGGGGATTGGATTTACATTAGCGCTGTTCACAATGGGTACTATCCGTGAAATATTTGGCGCAGGTGCATGGATGGGTATGAAGATACCTGTTCTGAGCGTTAATCCGATGTTAATATTCATTATGCCAGCTGGTGGATTCTTTGTACTTGGCTGCGTTATTGCGGTTGTCAACAAGCTTGCAAAGAAAAAGCCACCAAAGGAAATCAGCTGTGCAAACTGTCCTAATGCTGAAGCCTGTGGTGTGAAAGGAGATAATGAATAATGAAAGAAATCTTTGTAATTATCCTCAGTGCAATGCTTATAGATAACTTTGTACTTTCAAAATTCATGGGTATATGTTCTTTCCTCGGTGTATCAAAAAAGATTAACAGTGCTGTCGGAATGGGGGCTGCTGTTGTATTTGTAATGGTTTGTGCAACTCTTGTTACATTTCCTGTTTATACACTTCTTCTCGAGCCAAACGGACTTGAATATTTGAGAACACTTGCATTTATTCTTATCATTGCTCTGTTTGTTCAGCTTGTTGAAATTGTACTTAAGAAAATGGTTCCGCCACTTTATAAGGCACTTGGAGTATACCTCCCACTTATCACAACAAACTGTGCTATTCTCGGCGTAACACTTATTAATATTGATAAGGAATTGTCATTCGGCGGAGCTGTTGCTAATGCTTTCGGTGGTGGACTTGGATTTACACTTGCTTTGCTTCTGTTCTCTGGCGTACGTTCAAGAATGGAAACCTGTAACGTCCCTGAAACTTTTAAGGGAGTGCCGATCACTTTAATTGCGGCTTCAATTGTTTCCTTAAGCTTTATGGGATTTGCAGGAATGCTTTAATACAGATAGTATTAACGAAGATATAATATACAGAATGGGGATTTAAAATGTTTCAAACTTACATTCTACCGATAATAATCTTTGCTGTTCTTGGAGTTGCTGCCGGGGTACTTCTGACAGTAGCCTCAAAGGTATTTGCAGTAAAGACAGATGAAAGACTCGATGAACTGAATGAAGCTCTGCCACAGATCAACTGCGGTTCCTGTGGATATTCAGGTTGCGGTGATTATGCATCAGCTATCCTTAATGGAGCACCAACGAATATGTGTAAGCCAGGTGGGGATAAAGCATCACAGAAAATCAGTGAAATTATGGGCGTTGAATTTGCTGATGTTACAGAAGAAGTTGCTTTTGTACGATGTGCGGGTACTTGTAACACAACAACGTGGAAGTATAATTATGACGGTGTTCAGACCTGTAAGGCTTCAAACAGATTTTATAACGGAAGCAAAACCTGTACAAGTGGTTGTCTTGGTTTTGGCGACTGTGTACGTACCTGTCCTAATGATGCAATCTCCATAAAAGATGGTATTGCTGTTGTTGATCCGTCAGTTTGTGTTGGCTGTTCAATGTGCGTAAAGGAATGCCCGAACAATCTTATTACTATGAAGCCAGCAACACAGAAAATTGATGTTGTATGTATGTCAACAGCATTGGGTAAGGTTACAAAAGCGATCTGCAAGTCAGGTTGTATCGGTTGTAAAATATGCGAAAAGAAATGTCCTTCAGAGGCAATCAAGGTTGAAAACAACTTTGCAACCATTGATTATTCAAAATGTACTCAATGTGGAATATGTGCTGAATCCTGTCCGGTTGGTGCAATTCAGAAAGCATAAGAAGCTAATTAGCGTAAGCTTTCATAATAAACAAAAACAACCCTGTTTCACAACAGGGTTGTTTTTTATGTAAAAAGGAGTTATTCTGCCGTGCCATATAATGTGATATTGTGTCTGCAAACAATATCAAAAATATAAAGGGGACGCGGCATGTATTGGGGTTAGTGAAAAAATAATTGTGGCTGTTATTTTTTTCACTAACTATATTGTAGAACTCAAATGTGTTGATTTTGTGAAAGGTTAGAGATAGATTACTGAAAATTGTTTATACTTTTTTCTTTTAGTATTCGACCGTTCTTTAAAAGTTCCCTCAATTCATCACTGTTGTTATCTTCAAGTGCATTTCGGTACTCGGTCAGGTGCTTTATAATAGTATCAATCTCAGTCACCAATGGTGCTGAATTCATAAGGAATAGATCCGTCCACATATTCTCATTTAATCGCGCTACTCTTGTAAGATCCTGAAAGCTCCCAGCAGAAAATCCACTCTGCTGCTGAGCAGTCGGGCTCTTTATATATGAGCTTGACACAATGTGTGCAAGCTGTGAGGTGTATGAAATTATTCTGTCGTGCTCATCCGGTGTAGTAACTACAAATTTCTTGAATCCAATTGTTTTGGCAAACTCTTTCAGGTTTTCAACAATTTCTTTTGGTGTATCTTCACTTGGAGTAGAAATAAAGCTTGCGTTGTCAAACAAGGTTTCAAGTGAAAAATCATAGCCTGAAAATTCACGCCCAGCCATAGGATGACAGCCTATGAAAAATACTCCCTTTTCTTTCAGAATATCAGAAACAGAAGATACTATTTCGCCCTTGACTCCACATAAGTCAAGAACAATACTACCTTTTTTAAACTTATCGGCATTATTTTTTATGAATTCAATAGTCTGTTTTGGATGAAGGCAGACTATTGTCATATCCATTTCAGAAAGCCTAATTGAAGATATTATATCTTTAATCGAGCCATCTGCTTTTGCTGAATTGAGTGTATCTTTGTTTACATCAATTCCAAAACAGCTATGCGCAGTTCGTTTGGATATTGCTTTGCAGAAAGAACCACCAATAAGCCCGAGGCCAACTACACATATATTCATTGCTTAGACCCTTCTGCTTTCAAACTCAGCCATTCTCTTTACCTTGAGCATAATAGCGTCAAACTGTTCAGGAGTCAATGACTGTGCACCGTCACATAAAGCAGCCTTTGGATTGTTATGTACTTCAATCATAAGACCATCCGCACCAACAGCAACAGCAGCCTTTGAGAGTGGTTCAACAAGCCAAGGCAAACCAGTGGCATGACTTGGGTCAACAATTACAGGAAGGTGGGACAATCTCTTTAAAACAGGAACCGCAGAGATATCTAATGTGTTTCTTGTAAAGGTTTCAAAGGTTCTGATTCCGCGTTCACAAAGGATAACATTATCGTTACCACCAGCCATAATGTATTCGGCACTCATAAGGAATTCTTCAATTGTGTTTGCAAGTCCTCTTTTTAATAGTATAGGCTTGTTGCAATGTCCAAGCTCTTTTAAGAGTTCAAAGTTCTGCATATTTCTTGCGCCGACTTGTATTACATCAACATCATTGAAAAGATCAAGATGACGCACACTCATAATTTCTGTTACAATAGGAAGCCCTGTGATTTGCTTTGCTTTAACGAGAATTTCAATTCCATCACCGTGAAGTCCCTGGAAAGCATAAGGTGATGTTCTTGGCTTAAAAGCACCACCACGGAGGAATTTTGCACCGCTTGCCTTAACAGCCTTCGCAATTTCTATAACCTGCTCCTCGCTTTCAACAGAACAAGGTCCTGCAATGACTGAAAAAGTATCCTTGCCGATAATAGCATCCTTAACTTTAATTTCAGTATCCTGTGGGTGGAACTTTCTGTTTGCTGCCTTGTAAGGCTCAGAAACTCTCTTTACATCTGATACAATATCGTTAGCTTTTACTGAATCAATATCTATCTTTGATGTATCACCAACAAGTCCGATAATGGTTGTTGAAGTACCCTGACTGAAATGACAAGAAAGTCCAAGCTGTGTGAAGCTATCGATCATTGGCTGAACAGTAGCCTGTGGAAATTTGTCTTTTAAAATAATAATCATAATAATTTTTCTCCTTTTTAGTTATAATAATAAAACGATAAACTTTCATTGCAGAAAGCTTATAGTCGGAATTTCTGAATGTATTCGGCGATTATCTGCAATAAGAGCTATTATAATAATACAAATAATAATATTTAAAATTCTTTATACGATTTGTCATATAAATCAGCTCCCTCACTTTGATACTTTAAAGTTTAGCACTTTAAAGCGTATATGTCAAGAGGAAAAATAAAAAAATTGGATGTGGTTAAGTGGAAAACAAAGAAACAGTCAGAGATGTTATAATAATAGGTGGTGGGCCAGCTGGACTGACTGCCGGTATTTATTCTTCACGTTCGGGACTCGACACCCTTGTTATCGATAATTATATCACAGGCGGACAGGTTGCAACAAGCGATACTGTTGAAAATTATCCTGGTTTTATGCAGATTTCGGGCGCGGAGCTTTCAGAAAAATTTTCAGAACAGGCTAAAAAGAATGGTGCTGAGATTATTCAGCTTGAAGAAATTAAATCAATAGAGCTTTCAGAAAAAAAAAAAGAAATTCATATGTCTGGTGGAGTATTCAGTGCAAAATGTGTGATTATTGCATCGGGGGCTGCGCCGATCCCGTTGCCGATAAAAGATGAAGAAAAGTTCAGGGGACGTGGCATACATTATTGTGCAGTATGCGACGGTGCTTTATACAAGGGCAAGTCTGTTGCTGTTGTCGGTAGTGGAAATTCTGCAGTTGATGAAGCATATTTTCTTTCAAATCTGGCAAGGGAAGTTATTATGATTGTCCGGAAAGACAGCTTCAAGGCTGAAAAACGGCTGCTTGACAGAATCCATAAAAAGAACAACATTAAAATAATGTACAACAGTGAAATTGTCGAGGCAAAAGGCAATGACAAGCTTGATACTATTATAATAAAGAACAGTAAAAGTTCAAATACAAACAGAATGAAGATAGACGGCATTTTTGTCTATATAGGCTCAAAGCCAAACTCAGATCTTGTAAAGGACTGTGTTGAAACTGATGAGAAAGGTTATATAATAACAGATGAAAAAATGATGACAAATATTAGTGGCGTTTTTGCAGCAGGTGATATAAGAGTAAAACCATTCAGGCAGATAACAACAGCAGTTTCTGATGGAACAATTGCAGCACTTGAAGCAGAGCGGTTAATTATTCGATAATAAATAAAAAATGTCAGCCCAATTGGACTGACATTTATTAATTTATAATTAAATTTTTTCGCCGTTAGGTAATACAAAAAATCTTTCAAACTTGCATCCTAATGCGTTTGACATTTCTTCAAGGTCATAAACCGTGAATTTTTCTCTTTTCATTTTTCCGTTTAATGATTGTGGTGTCAAGCCGATTTTTCTGCTAAGTTCAGCAAGACTTATACCATTACGGATACAAAGAATTTTAATCTGTTCATTAACTGTCATTTTACTCACCTCTATATTGTACATATGTCAAAACAGACATAAAAATTGTGTCAGATGTTGCTCGAAATACTCTGATAATTCAATGGTGAAATACGTGTTAACGTTTTCATCATGATCTAACATTGTTAGTAAATCATTTCTGTGAAATCATTATACAATATAAAAATAAAAAAATCAACATTTATTTTATTTTTTTGCTATAATATCTTTACATTAGTGTAATAATGCTTTAAAATTTGTACATAATTCCAATTTTCAAATTTAACATATTGCTCTGCACCTTCTGAAGATAAACCAATACCGTGGCCGTAACCATATGAAGTGAAGTAGAAATTGCCCTTGTCATAATGAACAGTGAAAGCTGGTGAGCGGAGGTTGTTAAGGCCTATAATTCTTTCACGGAACAATGAGCCAGTGATTTTTGTATCGCGTCCGTTGATGCGGCAGGTCGAATTTCCGTTGATAATAACACTGTCAACATAATTGCCATCAATAACAGATGCTACTCTGATCCAGTTAATAGGGTCGCCGGATAGCTTAATACCTGTATTGTATTCAACCATCTGCTTTACTTTTGATTCAGGAATAGTAATGACTGATGAATACTGTGGTCCCTTTGAGTCATATTTACTTACAACACTCTGCAGATATGGGTTATTGGTTCCCCAGGCATTCTTGCTTGATAATGTATATCCACCTGTGGAAGCAGAATAAACTGCACAGATATATGAATTATTATAGTAGATAGCCTGACCGTCAACTTCCCTGACATAGTTTTTAATAACCTGTGGTACATCTGAATTCAGACCGACATTTGCTACTGCACCTCTTGATGAATTGTATTTCAGATAAGTATATGCGGCAACAGCGTGTGCTTTGATTGTTTCTTTGTGATAGGCTGTCTGTCCTGCCTTTGATCCTGAATGATAATATGAACCAACTTCGTTTCGTACTATCTGGCAAACAGCATCAAAACTGTTGAGCGTAACTCTTCTTCCAGTATTGAGGTCGTAAACAGTTACTGTTTCATTTGAATAGGATTTCTTTGGTTGCGATGAAACCGGAATGGCTTTTTTAACAGTATTTTCTGAGCTTGCCAATGAGCTTTCAATAAGGTTATATTGCGAGAGTTCTGCTTTATTCAAAAGCAGAGAATTGTCAATTTTTGATGTTTGAGTTTTATCGGTGTACTCAGAATTCTCTGAAAGCAACTTGGCACTGTTTATATCATTGCAAGGTCTTACAAGGCATAAGGAGAGAACTCCAAAGCAAATAAAAGCCATTAAAACAATGATTTTAATTAATGCTATTTGTTTCTTAATAATTCTTCAACTCCTGTCTTTTTTAATACCGGAAATAAAAAATTTTCCAGTTCTATCAAGCACCTGCTTATTTTATTTTGATGTCAAATAATTGTCAAGCAAATAATGTAACCACTTTGTAATCTTTGGGGCATTACACAACATAAACAAAAAACTTTTGCATTCTCTGTGCATTTTAACATATACCAATTAACCATTTGGTAACATTACAGCCAATTTATTACAAAACGTTAACATAGTATTACCATTATTTCCCTATTTGATTCAAATACGTTTATCTTGATGTGATTTTAGAAAAGTAATATAAATAAAAAAGAAGATGAAAATATGCATAGTAACACTCCTGAGTGAATATTAATATAATTTATAGGGGGTGAATTAATGAATCTTAGAAACAACAATATAACGATAAGAGAAATCTTAAATAATCCTAAAGCAAAAAAGCTCCTTATGACAGAATTGTCAGGGTACATCAATCCACAGATGCTCACTTTTGCATCAGGAATGACTTTGAATAATGTACTTGCATTTGCTAAAGGAAGAATTGAGCCGGGTAAAATAGAAGAAATAATTGAGAAGTTAAAAGAAGTATAAAATTAAAATAGTTATAGCATACTGATTTAAGATATGATATACTGAAAGTATCTTTTAAATTAGGAGGACTATTATGATAAATGACAAATACATATCTTTCACTTTACCAAAGAGAAAGACTATTGCATTAATAGCACATGACGGAAAAAAGCAGCAGCTTATTGCCTGGGTAGACAAAAATAAAGATATTCTTAAGAATCACGATCTTTGTGGAACAGGTACAACAGCAAGACTTATTACAGAAAAAACAGGATTGATTGTAAAAGGCTATAACAGTGGTCCTCTTGGTGGTGACCAGCAGATAGGCGCAAGAATTACCGAAGGAAAAATCAATTTCGTAATATTCCTTTGCGATCCTCTTGAATCCCAGCCTCACGATCCTGATGTAAAGGCGCTTACAAGAATCTGCGCAGTATACGACATACCTATGGCAAACAATATTTCTACTGCTGATTTTCTCATCAATTCTTCCCTGATGAATGAGGAATATGAGCATAAGGTAATAAATTATAATGCCAATCTTGCTGACAGACTTGAATCTTTAAGATAAAATAAAGCGCACAGTTAAAAAACTGTGCGTTTTTTGTTGCTATTTTATAATTTTAGTACTATTATAAATATATAAAGAGAGGTGACCGAAAGATCACCTCTGAAAATAATAATATATTATTACTCTTCTATCTGCTTGCCAAGGAACATTGCC
>OCTV010000603.1_pt1 | contig 14140 bp, 11 predicted proteins | sample 1539101 | NCBI WGS metagenome assembly OCTV01 (sample SAMEA3991422, study PRJEB22521) | metagenome | biome: anthropogenic terrestrial biome; feature: sewage plant; material: sludge | place: Sweden | collected 2012-09-26 | reverse complement strand
GGGAGATGGCCCAGAAATTTGCTGGCGATCCTCGGGTCAGTTTCATTATTGGTGACGTACGCGACAAAGATCGTTTGGCGCGCGCATTGGATGGTATCGACTACGTCGTCCATGCGGCCGCGACTAAGATTGTCCCAACGGCCGAATACAATCCTTTTGAGTGCGTCAAAACGAACATCGATGGTGCCATGAACTTGATCGATGCATGTATCGATCGTGGCATTAAGCGGGTCGTGGCTCTCTCAACGGACAAGGCCAGTAACCCAATCAACCTTTATGGTGCTACCAAGCTGGCTTCCGACAAACTTTTCGTTGCCGGCAACGCCTATGCCGGGACGCACGAGACGCGGTTTGCCGTGGTTAGGTATGGAAATGTTATGGGGTCACGCGGGTCGGTGATTCCGTTTTTCATGTCGCTCGCCGAGACCGGAACCCTGCCGATCACCGACCCGCGCATGACGCGGTTCATGATCACGCTTGAACAAGGTGTTGAACTCGTCTGGCACGCCTTTGACGATATGAGCGGAGGGGAGATCTATGTCAAGAAGATTCCTTCCATGACGATCGGCGATATCGCCAATGCAGTTGCCCCTGGTGCAGAACATAAAATCATCGGCATTCGTCCCGGCGAAAAAATTCATGAACAGATGATCGGCGTTGAAGACGCGCCACATACCTATGCTTATCTGAACCATTACAAAATTCTTCCGATGATTCACAATTGGTCGCGTGACCCGCTACGCATCAAGGACGGAATCAGGGTTCCGGAGAACTTTACCTATACATCAGATAACAACACCGAATGGCTTCCGATGGCCGAACTGCAGGCGTGGATCGAAAAGAATCGCAGCAAGGTTGGCAAAATCTAAGCAGGCATGATGTCGCGGATTCTTATTACTGGTGGTTCGGGCTTGCTTGCAGTTAACTGGGCGCTGGCCGTCCGGAACAGGTTCGCCGTGACACTGGGCCTGCATCAGCGCAGTGTCAGTCTTGCTTCGGTACGAACGGCAAACATTGATCTGGGGTCGGCAGATCGTCTTGTCGCTCAGATTCAGGATATTGGTCCGGATCTGGTTATTCATGCTGCCGGGCTGACCAGCGTCGAACGATGCGAATCTGAGCCTGACTTGGCCTGGCAGGTCAATGTGACTACCGCTGCAAATGTTGCGCAGGCTTGTTCAAGGCTGGGTGTGTCGCACGTGCATATTTCGACCGACCATTTGTTCGCCGGCAAGGAGTCGATGCTGGATGAATCCGCACCGGTGTCACCGATCAATGTATATGGACGCACCAAGGCAGAGGCCGAGCGCCAAGTGATTGACAGAAACCCGTCTGCCCTTGTAATTCGCACGAATTTCTACGGATGGGGAACTTCATACCGCCGTTCGTTTAGCGATGTTGTGATCGATGGGTTGCGATCGGGCACCGGCGTGACACTGTTCAATGATGTCCATTACACCCCAATACTGGTAAAAACCATGGTCGATGCAGTGCATGACTTGGTTGAGCTAAAGGCATCCGGGGTCTTCAACGTGGTTGGTGACGAGCGCATATCAAAGCTCGATTTTGGTTATCTGGTTGCCAGTGAATTCGGGCTCGGCCGCGAGTTGATCGCTAAGGGTTCGTTTGGCGACCAAAACTTTCTTGTCCGCCGCCCTATGGACATGAGTCTGACTAACGCCAAGATTTGCTCATTACTTGGCAGGCGGCTCGGAGGAGTAGAGGTTGGAGTCAGTGAACTTCACCAACAGGAAATTAACGGACTGGTTCAAGAGATTAGAAAACTATGATCCCCTACGGAAAACACCATATTGACGAAGACGATATCCAGGCCGTCGTCGATGTCCTCAGAAGCGGGGTCCTGACCCAAGGGCCAGCCATCGAGGCGTTCGAGCAGGCTATTGCCACATACGTGGGAGCAAAATATGCCGTGGCCCTCTCCAGCGGGACGGCTGCGCTCCACCTTGCGGCTCTAATAGCAGGCATCGAGCCAGGCCGGACGCTGATTACCAGCCCGATCACCTTTGTTGCGAGTGCGAACGCCAGCATTTTTGCTGGCGGGCAGGTTGCATTTGCAGACATTGATGCTGAAACACTCAACATGTCACCGCAGGCTCTCGAATCGGCCATTAAGGCGAATCCAGCTACACGCGCAATCATTCCGGTGCATTTTGCCGGCTTGCCTTGCGATATGCCGGCGATCAAGGCACTGGCAGACAAGGTTGGTGTAACGGTTATCGAAGATGCGGCGCATGCCTTGGGGGCGAAATATCCCGATGGCAGGCGGATTGGTTGCTGCCGATATTCAGACATGACGATTTTTTCCTTTCACCCGGTCAAGGCAATTGCCGCGGGTGAAGGCGGGATGATTACTACCAACGACGAAGCGGCGTACCGACGGCTGCTTCGCTTGCGTAGCCACGGCATTAATAAGCTGGACGATCCGCTGCAGTGCCCGGAAGAAGGCGATACCAATGGCGTGCGGAACCCTTGGTATTACGAAATGCAGGAGATAGGGTTCCATTACCGGATAACCGACATGCAGTGCGGGCTTGCGCTGTCGCAGTTCAGAAAACTTGAAAAATTCATGGAACGGCGTCGGCTCCTCGTCAAGCGTTACGATGCCGCGTTCTCGTCGATGAAGCATTGTCGTCCGGGCCAGACCATGGGCCGCGATCAAAGCGGACATCACCTGTACGTGCTGCGGGTCGATTTTGATTCCATCGGCCAAACCCGTGGCGATCTGATGCGGGCGCTCAAGGCTCGCGGGATTGGCAGCCAGGTGCATTACATCCCGGTGCCGGCGCAACCGTTCTATCGCCGCATGGGGCACAACCCCGATCTGTATCCCAACGCCCGGAACTACTACCGGGAGGCACTGAGCATTCCGCTGTTTTACGAGTTGTCCGATGCCCAGCAGGACAATGTCATTGAGGCTATCAAGGAGCTGGTTGGGTGAGAATTGCACTGGGTACCGTGCAGTTCGGGCTGCCTTACGGAATTGCTAACCAGACCGGTCAGGTTGCCCGATCGGAAGCAAAGGCAATGCTTCAGCTAGCTGCGGCAAACAGCATTGACACGCTGGATACCGCTATTGCCTATGGCGAAAGCGAAACCCGTCTGGGCGAGGCCGGTGTCCAGTCCTTTAATGTGGTTACAAAACTGCCAGCAATCCCTGCATCCTGTCATGACGTCAATGGATGGGTTCGTGAACAGGTTGGCTTGTCCCTGTGCCGTCTTGATTTGACCCGTGTCTACGGATTGTTGTTGCATCGGTCGGACGATCTGCTTGGAAACAATGGTGCGATGCTGTGGCATGCGCTGGAGGAACTCCGTGACGTGGATTTGGTGCAGAAAATCGGTGTTTCGGTCTATGCACCTTCTGAGATCGAAGCTGTGACCAGTCTATACAAGGTTGATCTGGTACAGGCGCCATTTAACATTGTCGATCGGCGGCTCAGTACATCGGGCTGGCTGGATCGCTTGAAAAGCAAAGGCGTCGAGGTGCATACGCGGTCTGCTTTTCTGCAGGGTTTGCTTCTGATGTCGCGCACGGCTATCCCGCCGAAATTTAGTAGTTGGAATCCTCTTTGGGATGCTTGGCACGACTGGCTCGACAACGCAGAGATTTCTGCTGCACAGGCTTGCCTCGGTTTCGTTCAGAGTGTTTTGGGGATTGACAAGATTGTCGTTGGCGTCGATAGCGTGCAGCAATTGGAGCAAATTATTGAGGCCGCACAGGTCGCTGCCGATTTGATCTTTCCGGAAATCAGTTGCGCCGATGAACGGTTAATCAACCCTTCAAACTGGAGTCTCCTGTGAAAATTGTTGCCGTTGTTCAGGCCCGTATGGGCTCAACCAGATTGCCCAACAAGGTCATGAAGCAGATCAACGGGGTTCCAATGATTGAGCTATTGTTGAAGCGTCTGGCGCGATCCAAAGAAATTGATCAGATCGTAGTGGCGACTTCAGTCGACGCCAAGAATGATCCGCTTGCCGCACATGTTCGTGGCTTGGGGTTCGATTGTGAGCAAGGTAGCGAAAACGATGTTCTGGATCGATACGTCCAGGCGGCAAGAGCACATCGGGCGGATGTCATCGTTCGAATCACGGGGGACTGCCCGCTTGTCGATCCTGATCTGGTTGATGAGTGTGTCAGGCGCTTCAAGGTCCAGGACGTCGATTACTTCAGCAATGTGAGTCCCCCAACCTATCCGGACGGTCTCGACATTGAGGTCGTGACGTTGGCTGCGTTGGAACGCGCCATGTTGGAAACCAACAAGTCATACGATCACGAACATGTGACGCCTTATGTTCGTGAGGCGGGCAGGTTTTCGTCCAACTCTATGGAGAACGACGAGGATCTTTCAGGAATGCGCTGGACAGTCGACGAGCAGGCCGACTTCGACGTGGTGCGTCGAGTGTTTGAATATTTTTCTCCGGACATGCACTTCGGCTGGCAGCGTGTTCTTGAATTGCAGCGTTTGCGGCCGGAGTATTTTGACGGGAATCAGCAATTGATACGGAATGAGGGAGCCAACATGGGTACAGGTCAGAAACTCTGGAAGCGTGCAAAAGAGGTTATTCCGGGGGGCAATATGCTTCTATCGAAACGGGCGGAAATGTTCCTTCCCGATCAATGGCCGGCATACTTTAGTAAAGCCAAGGGGTGCAAAGTATGGGATATGGACGGGAAGGAATATGTCGATATGTCCATTATGGGAATCGGTACAAATATTCTTGGATATGGGCACCCTGAAGTAGATGAGGCCGTTCGCCGGACCATTGACGCCGGGAACATGTCGACCCTGAATTGCCCTGAAGAAGTTTATCTGGCCGAAAAACTGATTGAGATACATCCTTGGGCTGACATGGTTCGCCTGGCTCGATCGGGGGGGGAGGCGAACGCAATTGCCATACGTATCGCCCGCGCGGCATCTGGCCGGGATAAGGTCGCCATCTGTGGGTACCACGGCTGGCATGACTGGTACCTTTCGGCAAACCTCGGCGATGACAAGAGCCTCGACGGTCATTTGCTTCCTGGACTTGAACCGAACGGCGTGCCGCGCAATTTGCAGGGAACGGTTTTTCCGTTCAACTACAACAACTATCCCGAACTTGAGGCGCTGGTCAATTCGCAGGACATCGGTGTGATCAAGATGGAAGTCTCTCGAAACAAAGGGCCGGAAGACGATTTCCTCGGCAAGGTTCGGAGGCTGGCGACTGAACGCAAAATCGTTTTGATTTTTGACGAGTGCACTTCAGGTTTTCGAGAAACATTTGGCGGTTTGCACAAGAAGTATGGCGTCGAGCCGGATATGGCGATGTTCGGGAAAGCGCTGGGTAATGGCTATGGGATCACCGCAACAATCGGGCGTCGCGAAGTTATGGAAGCCGCCCAGTCAACATTCATCAGCAGCACGTTCTGGACCGAACGCATTGGGCCTACTGCCGCTCTGAAAACGCTTGAGGTCATGGAATCAGTCAAGTCATGGGACGTGATCACCCGTGCTGGCCTTGACATTCGCCAGCGCTGGCAAGGGCTGGCCGACAAATACGGTCTTATGATCGAACATTGGGGCATGCCCGCATTGACTGGTTTTGCCTTCAAGAGCGATAGCGCGCTGGCCTATAAAACGCTGATTACCCAGGAGATGCTCGCTAAGGGATACCTAGCAGGCAACAGTGTTTATGTTTGCACCGAGCATACCCCCGCAGTTGTCGATGCGTTCTTTGATGCCCTTGACCCGGTTTTTGGATTGATCAGCGAATGCGAAACGGGCCGGGATGTAATGATGTTGCTTAAGGGGCCGGTGTGTCACGGCGGATTCAAGCGGCTGAATTGATCGGGATGAACGTCGTCTTTCGTGTCGATGCCTCGATCGAGATTGGCACTGGCCATGTGATGCGTTGTCTGACTCTCGCTGACGGATTGCGTCAGCGCGGAATTGTTTGTCGCTTTGTGTGCAGGGAGCATGCGGGAAACCTGATCGACGCCATCGCGGGGCGTGGGTTTACGGTCCATGCAATTCCGGTTGTTGGCGCAAAGGGATATGAAGACGAGGAACCTGCACTTGATCATAAGCGCTGGTTAGGGGGTGATTGGCGATCCGATGCTGCAATGACGCTTGAGTCAATAGGCGCTATAGAGGTCGACTGGCTTGTTGTCGATCATTACTCGCTGGATGCTCGTTGGGAACGGTGTCTTCGGTCTTCGTGCAAAGCGTTATTGGTGATCGATGATTTGGCCGATCGAGCGCACGCCTGCGACGTATTACTCGACCAAAATCATGGCCGTCGTCCCGCCGACTACGCTGAGCGCGTTACGGATGACTGCAAGATTCTGGTCGGGCCGAGATTTGCCCTGTTGCGACCGGATTTTTCCGAACTTCGCGCCAAGAGCCTGGAGCGGCGAAAAAATAGTCAATTGAGGCGACTGCTCATTTCGCTCGGAGGAGTGGATAAGGACAATGCAACCGGTGCAGTGCTAGAGGCGCTCCGGTCCTGTCGCTTGTCGAACGATGTTCGCCTGACAGTGGTGTTGGGCAGTCATTCGCCGTATCTGGCACAGGTACGAGCAATGACTGTTGAGATGCCTTGGGCAACAGAGCTATTGGTGGATGTTCGGGACATGGCGGCATTGATGGCCGATTGTGATCTCGCGATCGGGGCTGCTGGCATCGCTGCGTGGGAGCGTTGCTGCTTGGGTTTGCCGTCGTTAATCGTTCTCCTCGCGGCTAACCAAAAACCCGGCGCGCGAGCCCTCGAAACGTCGGGCGCGGCAATTATTCTCGGAGATATTTCAATGATAGCCGCTGAGTTGCCGCGAGCATTGCAGTCGCTCGGTTCTACGGCGTGCCTCGTGGAAATAAGTGATGCCGCAGAGGCGCTCTGCGACGGGCGAGGTGCAAGTAGGGTCGTAGCACTACTTGACAGCTGGTCGAATGAGCTCCTCTTTGTTCGCGAGGTAGAACCGTCGGATGACGACTTGCTATTTCGATGGGCGAATGATCCTCAGACGCGTTTAAACGCCTTTAATTCGGACGTGATCGAGTGGGACTCTCATCAACAGTGGCTTTCAAGAAAATTACTGGATAGAGAGGGTTGTGTGTTTCTCATCGGATGTTTGCCTGATGGCGTACCGTGCGGGCAAGTTCGTTTTGACCGGGAATTGAACGGGGATTGGATGATTGACTATTCCGTGGCTCCTGAATTCAGGGGCCTCGGCCTGGGCAGCCGGCTACTCGCTGCAACAATAGATGTCCTTATTCATCGGATTCCAGCGGCAACGTTGGTTGGTATGGTCAAGCCTTTCAACAAACCGTCAATCAAAGTATTCGAGTCACTCGGGTTTCGCACTGGCCCCGTAATGGTCGATGGGTTACATGTGTTTAGCCGCTCAAGTATGGATGCGTGACAGGATGAAAACAGTCGTCCTTGCGACCCCGCACTCGCGTAATGACGGGCTGGTCGATGCCGTTACTCGCGGTTTGTCTGGATGCCGAGTTGTTCAGATTCACGGCCCTGAAGAACTTACCCCCGATTGTCTCGGCCTACTGAAACCGCACTGGATTTTTTTTCCGCATTGGTCATGGATGATCCCTGAAGCGATATTCGAGAATTTTCGATGTGTGATTTTTCACATGACGGATCTTCCTTATGGCCGAGGCGGTAGCCCTCTCCAGAATCTTATTCTCCAGGGGCGCAATGAAACGAGGCTGTCGGCGCTCAGGTGCGTAAAAGAGTTGGACGCAGGACCAATCTATCTCAAACGGCAATTAAGTTTGGCCGGCTCTGCGGAGGAAATTCTGCAGCGGGCTTCAAACCAAATGGAAGAAATGGTGCTTGAAATTGTTCGTTCCGAACCGGAACCCGTTGCGCAGCAGGGTGATGTCGTGGTGTTCAAACGGCGCCAGCCGGAGGACGGCAATATTTGGGGATTGCAGAGCATTGAAGATGTTTTTGATTTCATTCGGATGCTCGACGCAGACGGCTATCCTCAAGCCTTTATTGATACCGAGCATATGCATTTGGAGTTTAGTAATGCCGAGTTGTGCGCTGAGTTTGTTGAGGCGAAGGTTCGTATAAGGCGGAAAAACAAATGAATGACGCGGTAGCCGTAATTGCGGCACATCCTGACGATGAGGTTTTGGGTTGCGGCGGAACAATCGCCCGTCTGGCAAGGGATGGGCGGCTAGTACATATTTTGCTGATTGCCGATGGTGTTTCATCCAGAGGTGACTCTGACGTTGCGGAGGCGGTTCGAGAAGATTTGGCAGTGCGCAATGAGGCGGCTGAAAGAGCCTGCAAGATCCTGGGGTGTCAGTCTGTACAACTTCTTGGTCTTCCAGATAACAGGCTAGACAGTCTGGATCTGTTGCATGTCGTCAAGGTGGTAGAGGACTTTATCCAAAAACATAAGCCATCTACTGTTTTTACCCATCACTCAGGTGATGTAAACATTGATCATCGCGTTGTTCATGACGCAGTAATAGCTGCTTGTCGTCCTGTACCCGGACACTTTGTAAATGAACTACTTTTCTTTGAGGTGCCAAGTTCAACCGAGTGGCGACCACCGGGGTCAGGTCAGGTTTTCGACCCGAACTGGTTTTTTGATGTCGCAGATGTGCTGGATGTGAAATTGAAAGCACTGGAAGCCTACCGGGACGAGATGCGGGCGTTTCCGCATCCTCGTTCGCTTGTCGCCGTTGAAGCCTTGGCGCGTTGGCGAGGGGCGAGCGCTGGGTTTGACGCCGCAGAGGCATTTATTCTTGGACGGAAATTGATACGAGCAGGGGAAAATGATGCAAATTGAACACCGGAAAATTGGTCTGGACAATTCACCGTTTGTGATTGCGGAAATGTCCGGCAACCACAATCAATCCCTGGAACGAGCGTTCGACATTGTGGATGCTGCCGCCAACGCTGGTGCGCATGCGCTCAAGATACAAACATACACGCCAGACACGATGACGATCGATCTGGACGAGCGCGAGTTCCACATCAGCGACCCGAAAAGTCTGTGGGCCGGTAATTCGCTCTACAAACTGTACGGCGAGGCTTACACGCCGTGGGAATGGCACGCTGCGATCTTCGAACGTGCACGACAGAAGGGCCTGATTCCCTTCAGCACGCCCTTCGACGACACGGCGGTCGATTTGCTCGAAAGCCTGGAGGTGGCCTGTTACAAGATCGCCTCGTTCGAGAACACCGATCTGCCACTGATCCGGCGGGTCGCGGCCACCGGCAAGCCGCTGATCATCTCCACCGGCATGGCGAGCATCGCCGAACTGGACGATACCGTGCAGGCGGCACGGGCCGCAGGCTGCAAGGATCTTATTCTTCTAAAATGCACCAGCACCTATCCGGCGACGCCGGAAAACACCAACATCTTGACTATTCCGCATCTGCGCGAGTTGTTCGGGTGCGAAGTCGGTTTGTCCGATCACACCATGGGCATCGGTGTTTCGGTGGCGAGCGTTTCGCTCGGGGCCTCCGTGATCGAGAAGCACTTCACGCTCAGCCGTGCCGATGGCGGGGTCGATAGTGCCTTTTCGATGGAACCGGCTGAAATGGCGCAGTTGGTTGTTGAAACCGAGCGCGCCTGGCGCTCGCTGGGCAAAGTCAGCTACGGTCCAACGGAAGCCGAGAAAAAGTCCTTGCAGTACCGCAGGTCGCTTTACGTCGTCAAAGACGTGAAGGCGGGCGATGTGTTGAGCGCAGAGTCTGTGCGGTCCATTCGCCCCGGACTGGGGCTGCCCACAAAATACCTTGATATCGTCATTGGCAAGGCCGTAAGGACGAACGTGAAACGTGGCACGGCGCTAACCTGGGATTTACTGGGATGAATCCGGAGTTGGTTCTGAAATTCGATGGCGGTTTTCTTCGAGCCTTGAAACCCGCCGACGTTCATGAGGGATATGTGACGGGCCTCAACGATCCCGAGGTCAACCGTTTTCTGGAGGTGAGGCACACGAAGCAGACACCGGAAAGCGTAGTCCAGTTTGTTTGCAACGATCAGCAGGCTTCCGGTTCAGTGCTGTGGGGGATTTGGGACGATGGTCACCCGGACCATGTCGGCACCGTCCGGATTCACGGCGTGGAGTATCGGAACCGCACGGCCCATATCGGCGTCTGTCTGTTTGACAAGCGCGTGTGGGGGCGGGGACTGGGTCGAAAAGTGATCACAGCGGCAACGCGCTGGGCCCTCGATGAATTGGGTATGCGCTGGGTCGAGGCGGGCGTCTATGCAGACAATCATTTCTCTACGAAAGCCTTCCTGTCTGCTGGATATTTCTGGGTGTACGACATCCCGGACAAGTATCTGCTGGATGACAGGCCGGTCATGGTAAAAGTTTTTGTGGCACGCTCCTGATCGCCACCAGCCGGCCGCGTATCGAAATTGAAAGGCATCCCACTGTTGAAAATCCTCAGCCCCTTTGTCGGCATCGTGAATCGCCGGAAGCGCTCGCGCCTACGTGACGTCATGCGGGGTTATCAGGCGCTGAAACGCAATGGAAATCTGGGTCTCATCGCAAGCATTCAGAGCGAGTTGACTACAACACCGCTCGGTATTAATGCCAGTAATTTTTCGCCTTCAATTTTTGGCGCGGCAGCAGGTGACGGGGAATTGGTCGTGCGGCAATACTTGTTGCTGCGTATTGGCGGCTTGAGCTTGAATGCAGCCCTGCTTCGTGCCTTGGCGTTAGCTGGGAAAAAGCTTGTGTTTCCGATGCCGTTGCAGTGGCGATCCGTGCTGGAGAAACACGGCTTCCAGGCAAGTCATTGGCGTTGCGAACTCCTCTGGAAGCTCTACACCTTCGCTGCTTGGGGTTACGGGATCGTGCAGATCGGGCGAGTCCTCCTTGCTGCGATCAACTCAAGATCCGACCGGGCCTTGCCTCGCGAACGCCATGTCTATTTTGCCGGCCTGAGCCGGGGCAATCTGCCTCAGCGCGAAGCCGGTGTGTCGAGCCACGATATCGTCTCCTGGTACCTGCAGTGGGACGGTCGCGACCGGCAGATCGCCTCGTTGCGGCACAGCGTGGCCGGGAGCGACACGCTGAAGGTGGACGGCGTCGCCGTCCGCGCACAGTCGGGGTCTTTGCCCTCGCTTTCGGGAATCCGTCCCGTTCTACGCTATCTGGCTTGGGGCGTGGCCGCCGCGTTGGCCGCACTGATTAGTCTTGTGCGTGGGCGTTGGTGGGATGCACTACTGCTGAATCAGGCGGCCCTGCGGGCGCAAGTGGCGGTGTCGCCGCCCGATTCGTTGGCACGGGAATACTTCTTTCACAACAGTGAGTGGTTCTACCGACCGTTGTGGACCTACGAGCTGGATTCGAAGCAGAGCCGGGCCACGCTGTATTTTTACTCGACCAACTGCGAGCTTTTCAAGACACAACTCGGATATCCGGTACCTCTTTACGGCTACCAGGCAATGAACTGGCCGCGCTATCTCGTCTGGAATCAGAGTCAGGCGGAATTTGTTCGGCGGGTAACCACCCAATCGGCAAACGTTGTGGAGGTCGGTCCAATCTGGTTTAGTTCGAATGCGAGAATTGTCGAAACGAAAGGCAGGCCGTGCCTTGCTCTATTTGACGTTACGCCATTCAGACATTCCCGATTTTGCCAGTATGGCCTGAACGTCGAATTCTATACGCCCGATGTTACCAATGCGTTTATAAACGACGTGACCGAAATAGCTGATGTGGCCGGTATTCAAGTCTTGTGGAAACGAAAGAGGAATGTAGGCCGGATGGCTCACCCAAGATATCGCCGCTTTGTCGAATTACTTGATCAAAATTCGAATGTCACGCTGGCCGACCCGGAAACCTCGGCCATTCGGGTGATCCAGGCGAGCGCCGCCGTAATCTCCATGCCGTTCACCTCCACGGCTCTCATTGCCAGATCACTTGGCGTCCCTTCTGTTTATTATGATCCATCAGGGATTGTTAAGAGAGATGACCGGGCGGCGCATGGCATTGAGATATTGATTGGCCGCCACGAACTTGAGCGTTGGCTCAAGGAAACTGTTTTTCCGCAGGCGAGAGATTGAAGAAATAATCAGGCTGGTGTCGCAACTCGCCTCGAAGTAAGACTCGGGTAGCGAGTTGTGGCAAGGTAGAATTCACACTGGGTCATTGCCTATCCAGTTGTCCGAATTTTGAGTCCAGCTCTCTTGTCCTGACAGAATGCACACTTTAAAATCAGCCCTTTGCCCGTGCGCTGATGAATGCTGTACGTCAGAATGCATACTGGAATACCGTTGCCGTGTGTGTGCCATTGGTCGACGCTGATGAGTGGCGACCATGATGATGCGGTATCAAGATTACAATTGAATTGCAGGTGATGTCAGCTCTAGCTATCAGCTCAGCGATTAGTGCGTGCCCTAACGATTGATGGATATTCTGGATGTGACGGCGCTTTAATGTTGTCTGTCGAAAATCACTTTTTGGATAGCTATGAACGAAAGCAACTACCGTTCGCTCTGTCGGGGCTGTGACACTATTCTCCTCGCAGCGGATGCTTCGGCAAGTCGAGTGGCTATCCCTTGGTTGCACGTCATTCGGGAGCACCCGTTATTCTTGGTGCAGTATGCTTCGGAATCAGGCGAGTCTGGTAGTGTCGGTTCGATTCTTACTAGTCTCCGCGGCATTGCCCGTAATCTGATCGGCTGGTGCGTGCAACTTTGGCGTGCATATCGAACACCTGGCTTCGGGATGCGTTTTAGTGAGGATTTTCCGGCCCAGGCTGACGTTCTGATTATTTCTCATTTGATCAACGTCGGACACTTGAATCGGAGCACTGACTTCTATTTCGATACCTTGCCGGAGGTATTGGATAGGAGCGGCTATCATACGGCTGTGGCGTTGATTAACCAGACTGGACAAGGTTATTCCGGTCGCGATGGTGGTCTGCTGTCAAGGTTGCCGTCGGCTCGAGCCCTCCTCGGCTGCTCGATGTCGCTGGGACGGGAGTTCGCCAATTTAATTGTCATGGGGCGGGAAGCTATCGCATTGTGGCGGCTTGCGCGCTCTGAGCGCGACCCGTTCCATCGAGCTCTCGCTCTGCGCGCAGCTCGGGAGGCAACTTCCGGGGAGGCGCGTGCGGCCTGTCGGCTAGGGGATCAAATCGAAGAGCTTGTTCGCCGGTTGCAACCCCGGTTAATCGTGACCACTTACGAAGGCCACGCTTGGGAGCGTGTTGCTTTCGAGCGTGCGCGATTAGCGAACCCGCACATTCGCTGCCTCGCCTACCAACACGCGGCATTGTTTCGCCTGCAACATGGCCTCCGGAGGAATTTGGGAAAGCGCTACGATCCCGATGCGATTCTCACTTCAGGGCCAGCGGCGAAGCGCCAGTTCGAACGCATTGAGGCGCTTGCTCCTGCCGAAATGCTTGTTCTTGGGTCGAATCGCGCCGGATCCACCCGCGGGCCTTTGGATGCTGCGAACCGTGAGCGCAGGAAGGCATCGCCAGTTTGCCTTGTTATTCCGGAAGGCCTCGAATTGGAGTCGTGCTTGCTGTTTGAATACTCGCTGCATTGTGCCAAGTTGCTCAAGGACGTGGTTTTCCTCTGGCGCATGCATCCTGCGGCGTCGTTTTCCATACTGGCCAAGAAATATCCGATATTCCGGACTCTTCCGGCTAATGTCATTATGTCGGAGTCTTCTCTGGAGGACGATGCGGCACGTGCGAGTTGGGCGCTTTACCGGGGAACTTCAGCTATCGTCTCGGCAGTGTTGGCAGGGGCAGCGCCGGTCTATCTTCGAGTTGAGGGAGAGATGACTATTGATCCCCTCTATGAGCTGAACGATGCCCGCGCCATTGTTTCCTCGATTGACGATTTTGTTGCACTAGTGGATGGCGATAAGCGAGAGTTTCCAACGGATGCACAGGCCGATATGGCTGCTCGCTACTGTATGGAAGTCTTTTCGCCGATGGTGCCCGAGGTAGTTGTCGACTATCTCGACCGAATCGATCGGAGTGCAAGTGTCACGGGCAGCTAGGGTGGCAACCACGCTTCCGTTGTCGGTGGTCATCGCCACTCTCGGCTCCAAGATACTCGAGCAGACGATCCAACGCCTAAATGGCGGGACTTGCATTCCAAATGAAATTCTTGTCTGCATTCCCGAGGGAG
>OCTV010000601.1_pt1 | contig 14146 bp, 11 predicted proteins | sample 1539101 | NCBI WGS metagenome assembly OCTV01 (sample SAMEA3991422, study PRJEB22521) | metagenome | biome: anthropogenic terrestrial biome; feature: sewage plant; material: sludge | place: Sweden | collected 2012-09-26 | reverse complement strand
TATAATAAATCATCTATATTTGCGCTTCCAAAATTTAAAATAAATAGCAATATGTATGCAATTGTAACTATTGCCGGTCAACAAATGAAAGTGTCAGAAGGCCAAAAGCTTTTTGTCCACCGGCTGGATGCAAAGAAAGGCGACTCCATCCACCTTGATCAAATTCTTTTGATCGACCGCGATGGTGCAGTAGAAGTCGGTACTCCGACTTTGAGTGGCTCTATCAATGCAACTGTCCTGGCTGATGATGTCCAGGGAGACAAAGTAATCGTGTTCAAAAAGAAAAGAAGAAAAGGTTACAAAGTCAAAAGAGGACATCGTCAACAATTTACCCAAATTCAAATTAATTCCATCACCGCATAAACATTTTTAAGTCATGGCACATAAGAAAGGGGAAGGTAAAGTATTAAACGGAAGGGATAGCAATCCTAAATACCTGGGTGTTAAAAAATTTGGTGGTGAGGTGGTAAGAGCTGGCAATATCCTTGTAAGACAAAGAGGTACCCGATTCCATCCAGGGACTAATGTGGGTGTAGCTAAAGATTTCACTTTGCATGCTTTGGTCGATGGTACTGTTCAATTCAAAAAAGGAAGACAAGACAGGACCTTCATCCATATTTTGACTGCTCAGGCTTAGGCATTTCTCCACACAATAATTTATTCTTTTTCAAGGCAATACATTCTTTGCCTTCAGTGTATTTTTTTATACCCAAATGGGTTGCGGCCTGTTTGTGATAAAGGTTTTATTGTGATCTTCCATTTGAATTTCTATGAACGATCTGACGATTGACTATAAATTAATTGTGATTTTTTTTTGATGAAAAAATTAATTCATCATTAATATCGGGACTAACCGTAACAAGAAATTAATTTTCAATTTCTTCATCTATCCGTAGTATAAAAAATTCATTCCAAATGAATTTTTTGAATTATTACCCAAGTCTCAATTTGAAGGATCCCAAAATACCTTCAAAATTGCAAGAAGTTAAATCTACTATTTAGCTGGAGCGGGTCGCTTAGGAAGTACTAAACTATCCGCAGGGTACGTTGCCTTTATATGATCTGATGCAGACTTTGCCCAGTCGGTAATCATTTTTTTCTGATCTGCAGTGAGCCGGGCATCGCTGTGAGTCAAAGTATATGAGTATAATGGCATTTCACCTTCTTCTATCATTTCGACGACTTCTTCCAATTTTTTGTTTTGCAGGGCAATTCGCCGGCTAGCCAAATTGGAAAAATTCAAATGCCGGGTACCTTCCTTGATGTGATCATCTAACCACCAAGCCAATGGCTGAAAATTAGAATACCACGGATATCTTGTATTGTTAGAATGGCAATCATCACAGGCTACCTCCATTAGTTTGGTAAGGTCAGCAGACATAGGATATAATGTATTTATATGATATTGTTGATCATTGCTATTGTTTTTCGCAGGCCTGAAAAATTGAATGACCAGCAAAATGGCCAATAAACCCAAAAGTATTTTCCTAATCATAGTTATTAAATTAAGTCCCTAATTTAGTCTAATTTATTTAATTAATCTCTTCGCATCAAATTCATTTTCCATATCAGGCCCAAATAGGTGAGGTATAAATTTTTTTATTAAAAATGGAGCCAATGAGGACCCCTTCGTGCCTAAACCATTCAGTGCCCACATAGTATTAAATTCAGGGTGCAGGGCGATAAGAGGTCTGCGATCGGCAGTAGTCGGTCGGATACCTGCGTGATGAGCGTCAATGCGGAATGGTGTAATCAGAATTTCAGATAGTTTTTGTCTAAGTTCTGCCATGCCTTCTTCACTGGGATAGACGCTGTTATACTTCCATTCATAGGTCGCCCCTACCCATTGTTTGTTTTTATAGCCAGATACCACGAGATGGTGTTTAAAAGTGGCATTCAATTCTAATTCGGGTGTTTCAATCAAAAGTAACTGACCCTTGTTGCCTAGGATTGGCAAATTTTTGAAATATGGATTGTGAATCACTGCTGCCCCTTCGCAAAACACGATATGCTGAGCTATGATACCATGGTATTCCCATCCTTTCGATGTGTGGCGCAAATCTGTATAAATCATTTGTTCTTCGATAAGCTTGTCAGCAAGCTTCCATATCGAACGCAAAGAATGAAGCATGGTCTTGATATCAAGTCGATATCCTTTGATCTTATAGACTGATCTGATCGAAGCACTGAGGTAGTTTCGTTTTTCATCTGCCTGGCTGATCAAATCTTCATATTGATATCGAAGCGATTGACTCAATAGATCATTTTCCTCTTTGATCGAAGACAAACCCAGGAGTATATCATGTTCAAAAAGCACTTGGCGAGCAAGTTTGGATGTAATGTCTTCATATGTTTTGATAAAGATGGGTACCAGTTCGTCATACTTCCAGGATTTGACATACCTCCTGCCGGTGACTGGATTGATGATGCCTGCTGCCAGAAGCGAAGCTGCCCCTGGTAAATACTGATCTATAACGACAAAAGATTTTTGCTGATCTTCTAACTCAGAGGCCAACAAACTACCTGCAAGCCCCTGCCCCACTATCAGCACATCCACTTGCAATTTTAGGTTTGCTTTTTGGTTTTTTTAATTTGGAGTTTGACCAGGTCATAGGAGTTTAAAATCAACTCTTTGACCAGCGCTAATTTTAATGAGCCGTCAAGGTATACAGTAATCCAATGTTTTTTATTCATATGCCACCCGGGGATGATCTCTTCATGTTCATCTCGAAGGGTGATGGCATAATCCGGATCACATTTTAAATTGACTCTTAATCTTTCTTCCACCAAATTAACCAATGCAAACATCTTATTATTGATCATAAATACCAACACTTCCGGACCAAATGGAAAACGCTCTTCTACAAAAGGAAGCGCCAAGCAGTGTGATCTAAGTATCTCTAAGTTCATCAATAAATAGCCATATCAAAATACTTCCTCTGTGATTTTGTAACAGCATGATTTTTTCCAAAAATATGGAATAAAGCTATGCCTGTTTTACGCGCGATCTCCTCTTTATAGGATTTATCGATGTGCATAGACTGAATGATTTTATCTACTGCAGCATCTTGCCTGCTAAAATCAAGATCTTCCCTGGCCTGATTCAAGAGCTGGCCCACTTTGGATTGATCAAACTCCGTATTAAAAAAGGACGAAAGTGTACGTATATCATGAACCAAATCAAAATAAGGGTTTCCTTCTTTAATATGATTGGTCAGTAACTCAGCTTCTCCCGGGTCTGAAAACACCAAGTGGCTGGCACGATACACTTTAGCTTTATCTGAATCCGGATTCTGAATAAGATAATCTTCGAGATACATTAAAAACTCAGGATCAGGCACTTGGATGATCTGAGGCAGGATCTCATCAGGATCAGGTAGTTTTTCATCCGCAGCCTGATCAGCTTGTTCTACCCCATCCGTCACTTGATCACCTGCAGCAGGCAAATTTTCAAGCAACCATTTTTGTATCTGAGGTTTAGGTAATGCACCTACGAACTCAGCAATGATCTTCCCCTGGAAAATCATTTTTACAGCCGGAATGCTCATGATGTTTAGTGCCTCTGCTATATCCTGATGTTTATCGGTATTTAATTTAGCCAGCTCCCACAATCCATTGGCCTCGGCAGCCAGGGCTTCAATGACTGGCCCTAGCGCCCGACAAGGGCCACACCAGGGTGCCCAGAAGTCGACGACGACTGGCACCTCAAAGCTTCTGTCTACTACTTCCTTTTGAAAATCTGTTACTTCCATGCTTATATTCTTATACGATTAATTTCTATTGGCCAGTAAATAGAGTACCGCCATTCTGATCGCTACTCCATTTTCTACTTGTTCTAATATAATACTTTGCTTCGAATCAGCTGCATCAGAAGACAATTCTACTCCTCTGTTGATAGGCCCGGGATGCATAATAGTGATCGGTTTTTCAATCCTATTCAGCATGGCCGCATTGATGCCATAATATTGTGCATATTCACGCAAACTTGGTAAATAAGGAATCTCCTGGCGCTCCAGCTGAATCCGTAATACATTGGCCGCATCACACCATCGGAGACACGCTTCAACATCGTGACTTACTTCCACTCCCAATGAGGCTATATGTTTTGGTATCAAAGTAGGTGGTCCACAGACTCTCACTTTGGCTCCAAGTTTATTCAAACAAAATATATTACTCAAAGCGACCCTTGAATGGAGTATATCTCCTACAATAACTATTTTTTTACCTTTCAATGAGCCAAGTTTGCTTTTAAGCGAGTAAGCATCCAGTAATGCCTGTGTCGGATGTTCGTGGGTGCCATCTCCTGCATTGATGATGTTGGCCTTTACTCTTTTGGATAGATATATTGGGACTCCGGCCGCAGGGTGTCTGATGACGACCATATCCACTTTCATGGACAGAATATTATTGACAGTATCGAGCAGGGTCTCCCCTTTGCTTACAGATGAAGAGGAAGAAGAAAAATTGATCACATCTGCTGAAAGCCTTTTCTCCGCCAACTCAAAGGATATACGCGTACGGGTGGAGTTTTCAAAAAATATATTGGCGATGGTGACATCCCGTAAGGTTGGTACCCTTTTAATCGGCCTGTTGATGACATCCTTAAATTCGTCAGCAGTATCAAAAATCAATTCAATATCGGCAGTCGATATATACTTGATACCCAACAGGTGTCTTGTAGTCAACTGCGCTTTGTCACTCATGATCAATCAACCAATTTTTTTTTATACAATCTCACTTCGTTTTTCTCAGGATTCAAATCCCAATCTACCACCACGTGGGCTTCATCTACTGCATCAACCGTATAACCAACATAGTCTGGACTGATGGGTACTTCACGATTAAATCTGCGATCAATGAGTACGAGGAGTTCTACATTGCTCGGTCTGCCAAAATGATTTAAAGCAGTGAGTGCAGCCTGAATCGTACGACCTGTATACAGTACATCGTCTATCAAGATGACCCTTTTATCTTCCACTACAAAATCCATCTCTGTCTCATTGGCTTTCAGCGCTTTACGTAACCTAAAATCGTCTCGATAAAAAGTAATATCCAATTTACCATATTTGGCTTGATGTCTTGGTAACAGTTCCGTGATCAGCGTAAAGATCCTGTCAGATAGCTCCACTCCCCTGGGTTGAATGCCGATGATGCAGGTATCCTTAAAATCATCATAGTTTTCGATCAGCCTATACACCAATCGTCGTAAAGTCAGGGTAAAGCGGGGATGTTTGAGTATGATTCGGCCTCGATCCATGATTCTAAGGTCAAAAATACTTAATTAATTGATGGTTCTTACTGATTTGGAGATTGCATTTCTTACTTGTAATTGAGTTGATCGGGCTGATAAAGAAATTCCAGCTCTGGACTGACTCTTATACGAAGTACCGGAATAAAATTCAATTTTCCGGGAAAGACCATGTTGGAAGGTCATGATTCCTGAATATTCATTGTCATTTGGGTAGAAAAGGGTGGTCTTATGAGTGGTTTTATGGACAGCCAATGAGTCGAGATTAATCATTTGTAAAAATATATTTTCCCCAGAAGGATTATGAATGGACACCAAAGATTTGGCATCTCCAGAGATGAAATAACCACTTAGCTGAAATGAAACCGGTATAAAATCTCCATGCTTGTCATTTAATAAAACCAATCCTTGCATTGCGTCCGCTCTACCCTGGATGAGTTCCATACCGTAGTCGTTGCCACTGATGACAAGATCCAGGTATTCGTCATCATTCAAATCCAGTGCTTGCATGCCATATAAAGGTGCCATTTGTGCTTCACGGGGAAGGTTTTCGATCAAAAAATGGCCTTTACCATCATTTCTTGCCAGCACAGAATTAAAATTATTTGCTTTTAAAATCAGCGCTCCCTCTAATTCTTTCTTTGAAAATACCTGGTCTACCGTAGCCAGTCCATAAGAAGTATAAGTCTGAAATTTTCTCCTAATCGTGAGTAATTGTTTGATCATTTCATCCCTGCCATGGTAAAAATATTCTCTTTTGATGCCGTTAGTATCTCTCCAATAGCAAGAAATAAAAGGATCCAGGCTACCATTTTGATCAAAGTCTTTGGCATAAATCGTGATCGGCTCCTTCGAATTACATTTGAAGTAAGTGTTCTGGCCATAATTGCCCACGATATAATCTATGTCTCCATCATTATCAATATCACCTGAGGTCAGGCTCGTCCACCAACCAGGATTGGAGTCCAATACAGGATCCATGACTTTTTGAAATTCGGTACCGGTGTTTTTTAAAACTGTAATGGGCCCCCACTCCACGGCCAGGATGAGATCGGGCAAGCCGTCGTTGTCAAAATCCGAAAACAACCCATCACAAATCATTCCCGGCTCCGGCAATTTCCATTCTCCAGTAGCATTTTTAAATTTAATATGTCCTTTAGTAGATTCGTTGAGCAAAATAAAAGATTTATCCGCTTTGGGGTAAGTCCCGGGCAATACGTAGCCACCGATAAAAATATCCAGATCTCCATCAAGGTCTATGTCTGCAACTCTAAGCGTGGAAGCACAGGTATTGGCACTAGCCGGTATAGCAGAGGTATCTCGCTCAAAGTGACCATGCCCGTCGTTTTTGTAAAATCGAACCACATAAGCCGATTTGCCAGCCGTCAGATTTTCATAAGATCCACCTGCGATCATAAGGTCGAGATCACCATCTCCATCAGCATCAAAGGTCGCCATAGCAGCATCTTCGATCTGGAGTTCGTCCGGGCTTTTGAGGTCGACATACTGTGAATCAAATATTCCCAGTTTATTTTGAAAATACATGGATGCCTGGTGGTGCGCACTACCTCCTATGATGATATCTTCCAGTCCATCTCCATTCAGATCCCCCGTACACATTGGTACTCCTTGCTGGGACATTTTATGCGGCAATGTTTTTTGAATATTGAAATCGATAAAATCTTTTTCCTGGTGTACATAATTCAAGCCAATCGATGAGGGGCTAATCGACTGAAATACCTTACCATTATAATCCTGCGCTGCATTTTGAATTTCTTGCTGCCGGCTCAGCGGAGACAAGATGATTGGCGTTGAAAGAGAAGGAGTCCGGTAGACATTGATAGTCCCCTCCGGCCAATACACTTTTACTGAATCAATGATCCGCCCATCCTTCAAACCAAACTGCAATCGATTGGAAGATTGGGACAGATATCCTCTTCCACTTAGGATATACCTTGTTTGAATAGAAGGTCCTTCAAAAACCTGAACTTTTGCACCAAAAGCATCTGAATTAAATGGGCCTCCTTTCAATTGAATAGTCACAAAATGTAAACTGTCCTTTTTACTTGTATGTTCTTTGGTATTATTCTTAAACAAAAATGGCACATCATCAATATTTTGCACGACCAGGTCTAAGTCGCCATCATTGTCCAGATCACCGTATGCTGCTCCATTGGAAAAAGATTTGATATGCACCCCAGTTGGCTCAGAGACATCAGAAAAAGTGAGATCCCGGTTATTGTGAAACAAAAAATTGGACACTTTGACCTGTGGGATGACCGCTTGAAGATCCATATCACTCAATAAATTGTCAGCCATGGCCCGATATTCGCCGAAATCATGATCCGTCACATCCTTGGGAAAACCGTTCGTCACATATAAGTCTTCGTAGCCGTCCAGATCAAAGTCTGCAAATAAAGGAGCCCAACTCCATTCGGTCTCATGCACCCCACTGAGGAAACTTATTTCGTCATACACAGGAAGATGGTTGGTAGCATTCAACCCTTCATTGAGTTGAAGGGTATTACGCGTGTACTGGTACTGGTATCCATACTCCCTTATATATAAGTAGGAAGCATAGTTGCCTGGCCCAATTAAGGTCTTTTTTCTAAGATTGGTGAAAGGCAACATCTCCACAGTCATCAACTCCATCTGGCCATCATTATTGATATCTCCAAGATCACTCCCCATAGCAGAGGAAGACTGATGTCTGAATATATTACCCACTTTGTTGGTGAAAGTACCATCTTGGTTATTGACATAAATGAGGTCATCACTGAGGTAATCATTGGCCACATAGATATCCTGCCAACCATCTTCATTAAAATCATTGATCAGGGTACTATGACTATATCCGTGAAAAGACATTCCAGCTGCAGAGGATATATCTACAAAGTACGGGTGTTGGTGGATAGAGTCCCAATCGTTGCGATACAATTTGTCACAGTTCATATCACAATCGTCATTTAAGTCTTTCACAAAAACACCAGGCACTTTACGGTCAATAAAATTGGTGCCAATAAATAAATCCAGATCTCCATCTCTGTCAAAATCGAAAAACTGAGCATGAGATGAATGGGAGGTATCATCCACACCATAGGCCTCAGCGGACTCCAAAAACTTAGGAATTCCGTTTTCATTGCCTTGATTGATAAACAACAGGTTTCTTCTTAGCGAGGCATTTTTTATCAAAGTATTGCAGACATAGATATCTTTTTTTCCGTCCCCGTTGAGGTCGATGATATTTACTCCTGAAGACCATTGTCCAGGATACTTTTGGGTGCCTGATTCTGCAGTAATATCTTTAAATTTCAGACCTCCCAGGTTTAAGTAACATTTGTTTTCCACCTGGTTGCCAGTGAAATACAAATCTTCCAGTCCGTCCCCGTTGAGATCACCGATAGCTACCCCTGCTCCATTATAGATAAATTCCGTATTCAGTATATTAAATGAATCATATTCTGTGACAATATTAGCAAATGAAATACCTGAAAATGAAGGATTTATATTCGTAAACAAAGGGTCATCCTTACTGCATGACAAAAGCACCATCATCACTAAAGAAAGGATATAAAAAAGTTTCATAATTAAAGTATAAAGCTAATACCCCTCCTAGTAATACCCTAAAAAAAAATCCACTGAAGAAAAGTCTTCAGTGGACTAAACAAAATTGTATGATTAAAAGCCTTATTTAATTAATAGCCAGGGTTTTGTTTTAAAACATCAGCCCCTTGAATATCAATTTGAGACTGTGGAATGGGCAGAAATTCACTCTTACCCGCTACAAACTTAGCACCGCCAAACTTAGTAGTCAGGAGTACAGCTTCATTAGCCAAATATTTGTTTAACACATCTGCTGCGATACCCCATCTGACCAAATCAAAAAATCTGTGGCCTTCCTGTGAAAGCTCCAATCTTCTTTCAAATCTAACAGCATTGATGGCAGCAGTTTTATCAGTCCAGGGTGTATTGTATAAACCTATGACATAATTAGCTGCATTAGATCCATCAGGATTTTTGACCCAGCTGCTTGGATCGGCAGCTCTTGCCCGAATCTGGTTGACATAAGCTCTGGCTTTTTCAAGATTGCCAAGCTCTGCTTCAGCTTCTGCAGCCATAAGGAGCACATCTCCAAACCTGATCACTGTATAGTTCATAGTAGCATAACCACGAGTCCAGGAGCTTCCATCTGTAAGTGTATTCTCCTGTGACTTATAATACACATATTTTTTTGGAGAATAAGGACCAGCATAGGGTTGGTTTCTAATCCAGTTTTTACCAGGATGAGCTATCCAGTCAAGATAAGGGATGCCCCTTCGACCAATGGAATGATCCAGTCTTGGATCTACAGGTCCTGCGTCTGGAGTAAAAGGTGCAGAAGACTCGACATTATAATCGTTCTTCAAAGCATTGGCAGCACTGTTATAACTGCCATCTAACAATGGTAATCCATTGGCATCTGTTCTGAATGAATTAGCTGCATCAAAACTAGGTTGATTGAATCCACAGCAGTTACCCGGACCATCTACACCTGTATTATAAGGATAATTCAAGTCATCAAACCAGTTGGAATTATTGACATTTCCTGTATTCATAGCTGTTTGTACGGAAAATACAGACTCTTCATGATTGTCATTGGCTGCATTATAAATCTGATTAAATTTACTGACCAACCCATATTTTTTACCATTCGTGGTTTTACCATTCGCTATGACCTGGTCAAATAAAGCTTTAGCTTCTGCCCATTTTTTCTGGAAAAGATATGCTTTTGCTAAATAAGCCCCTGCAGCCCATTTATTTGCACGACCAGCCTGTGCTTGAGTCTCGGGCAAATTGTCAAAAGCTGATTTAAAATCTGCCTCAATTTTGTCCCAAAATGCTGGTGTATTAGGTACTTTCTCTATTCCCGTGCCATAATCGATAGTTTCATCGATATAAGGAGCACTGTTCCATATTTTTTTAAGGTCAAAATAGAAATTTCCTCTTAAAAATCTGGCTTCTGCCTGTATCCTTTTGAGGTCAGCAGCTGGAATATCTTTGGCTTCTGCAGCAAGTCTCAAGACAACATTGGCTCTGGAGATACCTTCATATTTCGCTTGCCATGCGCTATTCATATCACCCTGAGTAGGCTCAGTTTCATATCGCTGGACCGTATTGATAGAAGAATAATCGCCCGGGTCAGTGCCTTTATTGGCATCACCACCAAGTATGTTGCCAAATACCCAATTGTTTGGGGCAGCATATCTGGAAAAACCTCTGGCAGTAAGCATAGAGTAAGCACCTATCAAAGCACCTTCTACCCCTGCCTTTGTAGCCAACTGTGCATTAGACAATGATCCTGTAGGGGGTACCTCGAGAAAATTGTCTTTGCACGAAAATGTAAAAATTGAGACTGCAAATATACAAGCCATCAATTTTTGTTTAAACGTATTAATTTTCATTACAATTTTTTTTAAATGAAATTTTTTAAAGAATTAAAATCCAACATTGATACCTAACGTAAATCCTCTGGTCACCGGATAGTTTCCAACATCAATACCAAAATTGGTATCAACAGCTCCACCTACTCCAGGATCGAGTCCTTCATACTTAGTAATCGTAAATAAATTAGTACCAGCGATGCTAACTCTTGCATTGGAGAATCCCAATGGTTTAACTAGACTTTTTGGCAAGGTGTATCCCAACGACAAATATTGCATTCTCAGATAAGATCCGTCTTCCACATACCAGGAGTTTTCTCCAGCATTGGTACTGATATTAGATGCAGACTCCCATATAGGCGCTTTAGCGTTGTCTCCAAGCGCAGGGGTCCAGGATTCCAGAGCTCTGATTCCTTTTCCAGAGCCTTCAAATGATCCAAAGAAGTCTGTAAACCATTTAGACATATTGAAAATCTTATTCCCAATGGAGGTATACAAATAAGTACTTGCTGAAAAGTTTTTAAAGTCTACTGTAAATGTCAGACCTCCGGTATACTTTGGAACAGGATTTCCTATAAAAGTACGGTCTGCTGGATCTATTTTACCATCTCCATTAGTATCCTCGTACTTAAACCTGCCTATTCCTTTGCCGGATTGTTCAGGTGAATTAGCTACATCAGCAGCATCTTTGAAATATCCTAAAACATTATATCCAAAGAAGGAAGATATGGGTTGGCCCACTGCATTTCTGATAGGACTGATACCTCTGTAGCCAGATCCGGTAAAAAAATCAATTCCGGGTGCCAATGCAGTGATTTCGTTATGAAGGAAAGAACTCGTCCAGCTTACTTCATAGTTAACAGTAGAACTTAACTTCCCCCGATTGACAACCAGGAAATCAAGACCTGCATTCTTCATACTGGCGATATTGACTGCTGGCGCAGAAGCCAATACCCCAACCACTCCAGGAAGAGGTACGGTATAAAGCAAGTCTTCAGTATTTTTTCTCCAAAGATCAGCTACGATTTCAAACTTGCCATTTAAGAGTGTAGCATCAAATCCAAAATTAAGCGTAGTACTTGTCTCCCATTTGGCATCAGGATTACCAATTCTTGATCTATAATATCCTTCATCTACCCCGCTATTTTGACCGGAAATAGGATAATAAGAATTGCCTCTGGAAGCTGCAAATAAAGAATATTGATTGGCAGGATCCACGTTGTTTGAGTTACCCATTTGTCCCCATCCAGCTCTCAATTTGAGGTCTGTGATGAAATCATTCGCTCTTAAAAAGTCTTCGCCGGTGACCCTCCAGGCAGCAGCTATTGCAGGGAAAGTACCATATCGGCTATTGATACCAAATCTTGATGCTCCATCCCGGCGAATAGTACCAGACAAATAATATTTATCCGCAAAATTGTAATCAACCTTAGCAAAATATGATTCGAAGTTGACACCACTAAATAAACCACTGTTTACCTGTGGGCTCTGTACCACATTTAAATTGACATAATCCAGATCAGTTGAGAAAGGGTTTAATCCAGAACCATTGATAAATCTTCCGGCCCCGGTGTTGAGGAATTCAGCACCTGCCAGAGCGGTAATACCATGGTTGCCCAATTTGAAGTTATAGGCAGCGGTATTGGTATTGACCCATCCGAAACCATTAGAACTACCTTCACTGAAGGTATTGCTTGCTTCAGGCTCAGAATCACCCAGATATAAGTAATTGTAATTCTTAAAGAAAGAACTAAAATAATTACCTCCAATACTGGAACGAAGGACCAGATTTTTGATAGGATCAAATTCAAGGTATAGATTACCAAAACCACCTGCATTATAGTTACGATCATCTTTGTTGTTTAAAACTAAGGATCGTACAGGATTTCGAGGATTGTTAAATCCAGCAGCTTTAGTGCTCGCATAATTGCCTAATTCATCAAATACCGGGATTACGGTAGGCATACGGTAAGCAGATAGTACTTGAGATTCATCATCAGCAACGCCCTGTCCTCCAGCATCGCCCTGTTGACCGAGGACAGACCTATAGGTGAATTGCAAAGTTTGTCCAAACCTTAATTTTTTAGTTAAATTGAATTCGGTATTAACCCTCAATGAATATCTTTTGAATGCATTTTCCAATAAGATGCCTTTTTGATCTTGCATACCAAGTGATACATAAAACTTGGCATTCTCACCACCTCCCTGGAACCCAAGAGTATGTCGCATCAAAGCGCCTGTTCGGGTGATAGCATCATACCAGTCAGTACCTGCTAGATTGGGTTTGATTAAAAATACAGTACTTGGACTGGCTTCGTGAGCTGCCTGAATGGCTGCTAAATCTACACTTCCACGGACACCATTCTGCCCATTGGCATGAAGATAATCCGGCAGGGTAGCCTGGGCTGAAGTACCATATTGAGGATGGTTATACTTCACTTCAACGTTATTGGCTGCCGCATTATTTCTAAAAGCTATATGGGTCCAATCTGCCTGTTGTTGTGGACTCAGCATTTTTGGAGCACCTGCAACGTTTGGATCAGTAAGACCAAAAACGCCATCGTAGGTGATATTGACCTTATTACTACCTTGTCTTCCTTTTTTTGTAGTATAGACGATGACACCATTAGCAGCACGAGCACCATATATAGAGGCAGATGCAGCATCTTTTAGCACTGTGGTCGATTCGATATCATCCGGGTTTAAGAAGTCCGTAGATCCTACCGGGACCCCATCCACGACATAAAGAGGCTCGTTTCCACCTAAGGCGCCGAATCCCCTTACCCTGATCATACTGGTGGTACCCGGTTGGCCATTGGTCACTACTGTCACCCCTGAAACACGCCCTTGTAATTGTTGTTCTACGTTACCAGATGGAACAGCACGTAATTCGGCTGCTTTGACGGTGGATACTGCTCCGCTAAAGTCTTTTTTCTTTTGGGAAGAATAACCAGTCACTACGATCTCATCGATCTGCACGCCTTCATCCATGGTTATATTTAATACCGCATCATTGCCTACGGTAACTTCCATATTATTAAATCCAGTGTACGATACTTGTAATACATCCCCAGCCTTTGCGGCTATACTGTAAGAACCATCTACATCCGTAATGGTCCCTGTAGCAGTGCCTTTGATCAATACCGAAGCACCGATCAATGGATCACCAGTCGATTTATCCGTAATAACCCCGCTCACCTGGGCAAAAACAGAAAAAGAAAGCATGAAACAAGCAACTACAAGACTTGACTTGCTCCACCCTTTTACATTCAAGAGTTTCATTTTCATTTTAATCAATAGTTAATCGTTTGAGTTAATTTGTTTATAGTTGATAAAATTACAAAAATATGTTGTTTAAATTGTAATCAATCTTAAAAATTTTAACAATTTTTATTTCACTTTCAAATTAATATCCCATTTATTTTGAAAGCAATTATGAAAAAATGCCTTATTAATATAAGAAATTAAGTTTATATTA
>OCTV010000598.1_pt1 | contig 14196 bp, 5 predicted proteins | sample 1539101 | NCBI WGS metagenome assembly OCTV01 (sample SAMEA3991422, study PRJEB22521) | metagenome | biome: anthropogenic terrestrial biome; feature: sewage plant; material: sludge | place: Sweden | collected 2012-09-26 | reverse complement strand
AGGGATAATCATTCCGCGTCTTTGAAAATTTTGCCAGTCAGCAGTCTGCATCAGCCCTACACCCACACCTTTGTCTGACACCTGGGTATAAGTAAGATGATACAATCCATCAATGTAGCTTACTCTTGCATCTTCGATACCAAAAGTTTCTAATGGGCCTTCGCCAAAAATTTTGGTAACAGTATTAGTAGGTTCATAAAAATGGAGTCCATCCTCGCTACAAACCAATCTCAAATGAGAGAGTGTGGACAGGTAGACTTTGTTTTGGTATTTGACCATACGTGCATCAGAAAGATCCAGTGCCGGGTCATCCTGATTAAATTCGAGGACATTTACGCCACCGAGTTCATTTAAGATAGGCAGCGAAATCATTTTTTCCTTTTGAAATGGTCTTTCGGCCACTCTCAATAATAACCAGATTTTATTTTCAAATTTAAATACGCCTGGATTTAGCACACATTCGACTACAAATCCAGGTTGACTGGGGAGTATATCTTTGGTGGTAAGTATGGGATTGTGTGGCGATCTATTGGTCATTAATGTTTTTTGATTAAAAAAATTAATAGGTCCAGCTATTGAGGACGCTATTACAATGCATCCTCCATGCTTATTATTTAAAAAACAGGAGAAAACCCTAGCAGTCTCCTCCTGTTATATAATTCTATTGCTTGATGAATTTCATCGTACCCAGGCTGCTCCCATCCCGGACAAAATTTATCAAATAATTGCCTGGTGTATACTGTCCGACATTCAAAGAAAAATAGCCGGCTGGCATTTGGTTTTTGACAAAATGAATGGCATCTACTTGACGCCCCAGCATGTCAAATACTCTCACCATCACATCTTCTTTGCCTGTAAATGCGTGATGTACTGTCAACGTACTTAATGCAGGATTGGGGTATAAACCCTTAACAACCGTTAATAATGCAGCGGAGGATTGATCATTGGTCGGCGTGGTACCTGAAGTAAATAATTTTTTTACCTCATCAGCTGTCAATGCCTTGTTGTAAATTTTTAAATTATCCAGTGCACCGTTAAAATATTGACCTCCATTACTTCCATTGTTACCAAATATCAGCGGCAGCGCAGTACTGTTTAAAGTGCCTGCAGCAGGCTTGCGTTTAGCTTCGATACCATTAACATAAATGATATCATTAGTACCGTCGTGTACCATGGTTACATACCACCAGATGCCTTTGACCAGTTCGTTGCCATCTCCACTATCCATATCCGAAATAGCATTGGTAAATTGTGCATTCTTGCTATTGGTAGTGAATACGATCTTTGTATGTTGAGGTATAGATATCTTGAGTCGCTGATCATAATTTCCAAAATCAATGATATAAGATTCTGCATTGATGATATTGATGCTATCCACTCTAACCCAAAAACTGAATGTGGTATAATCAGAAATTAATTGTACTGCGTTCTTTACAAATACCGAATCTTTGTCACCATCAAATTTTATAGCCTTACCTCCCAGGCCCGCATGCACTATAAAAGTAGGATTACCTCCGATCACGCCATGATTGGCATAAGGTGTTGCATCATTAGCATTGTCATCAAAAGGATAGGACGCTACCAAACCTGCTTCACCGGTATTGACTTCATTTTTTGTATTAATAGTATTTTCAGCTTTGCCGGAATTGTTTCCAGCAGCATCGTACGCATACACTTCGAAAGTATAAGCAGTATTGGATTTAAGTCCACTTACAAATTTATTGACCGTCGGGGTCAATACCGTATCAATAATGACTCCATCGAGCAATACTACATAAGCTACTACTCCCCGATTATCAGTGGATGCAGTCCAGGACAATTGTACCGAATTAGATCCTGCATCAGCGATCAGGTTCGTAGGATCAGTAGGAGGAATGGTGTCTTTTGATTGTTCCTGGCCTGAAGTCACTTCCAGCGTAGATTTTTGGGATTCATTTCCGGCAGCATCAAAGGCAGATACTCCAAATTGGAACTTCGTATTAGCCCGCAAACCTTTAAGTAAAGCATTGGTGCTTGAGACACTGGTCATAAGTGTATCGCTTTTGTACACATTGTACCCCGTCACACCTACGTTGTCTGTAGATGGCAACCACGATAAGGCTACTTCCGTAAAAGCTACAGAGGCAGCCAGGTTGAGTGGCACAGAAGGTGCAATGGTATCTACCTCGGCTGGGGCAGCACTTTGAAGTAAATACAATGCAGCTACCTCATCTCCGGATAAGGCTACATTATAAATCTGAACTTCGTCCAGTGATCCATTGAAATAGTTGGTCACATCGATGGGATCATATCCTATACCCAGAGGGCTTGTCGTGCTGTTCAATGCTCCCGGAGCGGGATTACTCTTTTTGAGCAAACCATTGATGTAGATTTTATCATTGACTGTATCATGCGTCATCACAACATGTCTCCAAACACCTATCGGCAAGGGAACTGAATCTGAGTCCATGTCTTTGATACCGCCGGTAGCATTGGTTGTAAAGACAGGCTTACCATGACCAGGCAGTGATATCTTCCAGCGTTGCTGCCAGCCACCATGTGATAAAAGGTACACCTCGCCTTGTGCCGGCAGTTGATTTACTTTTACCCAAAAACTTACAGAGGTCATAGGCGAATTCAATTGCGGAGAATTGGCAGCCGTGATTTTGCTATTGTTGAAGGAATAGGATTTATTGGCTTTTTTGAATCGATCTGGTCCCGGAACGGCACCTTCGATCTTAGCAGTATTGGCATACGGTGTAATATCGTTGGCGTTATTGCTAAAAGGATAATAAGCGACCAGGGGTCCTGTGGCAGCCGGAGCCTGATTTTGTGCACCATACAAACTATCAATCTCTGCGCCGGACAATGCCCTGTTATAGATTTGCAGATCATCCAGGTCACCAATAAAATTGCCTCCACCATCTATTGGATTAAACCCAATACCCAGTGGACGATCAGTCTTGTTTAAAGCCCCGGTAGCAACGATACTGTTTTTTAATGCGCCATTGATAAATATTTTATTTGTCGCACCGTCATGTACTACTGCTACGTGCCGCCATGCATTTAATGGCAATGGTACAGAATCTGTATCCATGTCTTTGATGCCTCCAACACTATTGGTAGTGAATACAGGCTTGCCATGACCAGGCAATGAAATCTTCCATCGTTCCTGCCAACCGCCATGAGATAGCAGGAATACTTCACCTTGCGCAGGGAGCTCCTTGACTTTTACCCAAAAACTCACGGTCGTATTATCAGATTGATATGCTACTGAATTGGACGCCATCAATGAATCTGATCCCTCAAATCTTGCAGCATGGGCGCCCAAATTAAATCTATTTGACGCAGAAGAAATATTTCCTACAGCATGATTGCCAAACTGAGAATCATCCTTGCCATTGCCGTCGAGTTTAAAGTCTGCGACCAGGTCTGAGACGACTCCTGGAAATTTTGATTGAGCCAGATACAAGGTATTGATCTCAGCTTCGCTCAATGCATGGTTGTAGATTTGTATTTCATCTAAAGACCCATTAAAATAACTCCCTTTATCAATCGGGTCAAATCCTATACCCAACGGGCTCATCGTGCTTTGCAAAGTACCGGTGACAGCTTTTTCTGCTTTTTTTATTCCATTGAAAAATATTTTATCATTTGTTCCATCGTGAGTCATAACTACATGTGTCCATACACCAATAGGGAGTACATTGCCTTCTCCTGCATCCATATCGGAGATACCACTGGAATTGTTAGTAGTAAACACAGGCTTGCCATGACCAGGCAGTGAAATTTTTAATCGTTGTTGCCATCCTCCATTCGATATTAAAAATGACTCTCCATTGAGTGGCAAGGCCTTTACCTTTACCCAAAAACTTATGGTACTATAAGGTGCATTGAGTGCAGAAGTATTAGGCGCAGTCATAGAAGAAGAAGTCCCATTAAACTCATAAGCCTGGTAGCCATATCCAAATCGATCAGTGGTCGCTTTGACACTGGATAATTGAGCGTGATTCATATTAATAGATGAGTCTAATCCAGATCCATTGAATGCATAATTAGCTGACAAACCCTCACCAAACATCGGGCCTGTGTTTTGCAAAGCAAATAATGCAGCTACTTGTGCATCCGTCAATGCCATATCAAAAATCATGACCTCGTCCAGTGCACCATTAAAATAATTTGTATTGTCTATCGGGTCATATCCTATGCCAAGGGGTTGGGATGTATTATTCAAAGCACCAGTGGCAGTAATACTATTTTTTAGTACTCCATCGATATAGATATTATTCTTGACTCCATCGTGCGTCATCACGACTTGTTTCCATACCCCTAGCGGCAAGGCGGCAGAATCACTGTCCATATCTTTAATGCCACCCACACTGTTGGTAGTAAAGACTGGCTTGCCGTGGGGAGGCAACGATATTTTCCAACGCTCCTGCCATCCTCCATAAGACATCAAAAAAGATTCGCCCTGCAGGGGCAGCATATTGACTTTCACCCAAAAGCTTATCGTCGCATTGGCTGTATTCAGTGCTGAAGAATTAGCAGCGGTGACAGCACTTTGTTTGCCATCAAAAGACATGGCCCTATTGGCTACGCCAAATCTGTCTTGTGTAAGCAATGCACCATGCACCCTGGCATTATTTCTATTATTGGATTGATCGGAGGCGTTGCCGGAAAATGAATATTGCGCTATGGGTACTGGAGCCTGAGCTTGCATGCTTAGGAGGGTACACACACCCATAAGTGTGAATAATATTTTTATATAATGTTTCATATTCGACTGATTTAAATGATAAAATATTTTTTTGAATAAAAGCTGTTGTTATAATTTTATAAATTTTGCTAAATAAATTTTTTGCTCAGACTGGCATCCAATAATGTATATACCAGCTGGATAGTCGTGGATATCAAACCTTTCGTAAGCAATCCGGGAAAAGGGTAAATGTTTTTCAAATACACTTTGTCCTGTCATGTTGGTGATAAACAAATGAGCAGTCGTCCCAAGGTCGGCAGGATATTGTATAGTCAAAAAAGTGGAAGTCGGATTTGGCGATAATTTTAAGGTGAACTCGCTTAATGGAAATCTGCTCTTTAAAGCTGTCGTACTTTCGGTATATAAGGTCAAAGCAGCTGCCGGCGTCAGAGCATAATCAAATAATTTTACTTCGTCGATCACACCTTTAAAATTGTATTCTACCACATCGGGCAGCATCTGACCCATTAATAGAGGCAGGGTGGTCGTGCGAATACTGCCGGTTAAAGATTTATAGGCTACCAGGGAGCCATTAAGATACAAGGTCATTGTCTGACCATCATAGCAAGCAGTGACATGATAGAATTTATCCGTAGCTAATATCTCCGGCGCATCCAGATCTGCGATACCATTTAAAGTATTGATGGTCCAGCGAAGTCGCTTATCGGTGGTCAGGGATAATTTCCATCGGTTTTGCCAACTGCCATGCGACAATAAAAAAGATTCTTTATCCCCTAGTTTTACAGCATTGAACCAACAAGAGGCAGAGATGGCATTTTGATTATTGAGCAAAACATTATTTTGAACTATTATATGCTGTGATCCGCCATTAAAATAACAAGCTGCCAGCGCTTTGCCTGTTCTGTCAGGTACAAACACCGTACCACTGGCTTCGCCATGTAATTGATGGCCACTGACATCCATAGCACTATTATTAAAAGGATAGTATGCGATGAGATTACCGCCTACTTCTTTAAAGTCTTTTACTAAAACAGAAAAAGTGATTTGATCAGATAAATTGCCCTGATCGGTCGTTTTTACCGTGATGGTATAGATGCCTTCCAGATCTGGAGCAGTCCATTGCACAGAAGCATTGCCTGGATTATTAAAAACTCCTCCTGTCGAGGTCCAGCTATACCGTAGCGTATCCAGGTTGGGGTCTGTGGCTACACAAGTAAATAAAATCACCCCTTGCCTGGCTGTATACAAAGCACTTTTTTGTATGTCCATGATTTGTGGTGCGAGATTGATCCTATTTACTACCATCATCTCTATAGAATCACTTACTTGATTACCATGATCATCCTTCACGGTGGCTTTGATTATATATTTGCCTTCAACTGCCGGGGACAGCCAACGAACGCGATCGGTTGAGCCTTTAATAAAGCCACCTGAAGCATTCCACGCATAAAGTATAATCCCTCCATCAGGGTCTTCGGCGGTGATATATATGTCAATAGAATCATTGACTTGAACGATGAGCGTGGATGCAGCCAATGCTTTTATTCTTACAGGTTTTGTATAAGTTTGATTTGTTTGGCGATAATCCACTACTACATCATCCAACAGCATAAGATTGTGGTCGTACCTGACCAATGCATTGTATGGAGCCAAAACTAATTGTAGTGCCTGATCACCGGGTATCAGGACAGAAGTCCTGCCTGTAACATTTTTCGCAACAAATGTTTCAGTCAAAGCATCATATAGATCTTTAGCTGCTGGTCCAATATCCAATAAGACAGTCTGAACCGTGCTATATGGATTGTACAATAAATAAGTGGGGTAAGCTGTATCATGAAAAAAATCAGTTTTAAGCAAATCCAGTTTTAAGATTTTTTCTACATTGGTTGTTTCAACAATAGCCCCCAGATATCCAATAGACGAGGAACTATATAAAGAGAGGTTCGTGCCGGCCCAGCCACCTTTGAGTGCATCACCGGTAGACACCGGAGACAAACCATTTAGTTTTTGACGCAATGCTTCATACCCAATCACCTGATTTGGATCATATAGTGCAGACCAATCAGAAGCATCCTGTAAGGAGGCAGGCAGATATCCAGGGTAGAATAATCTTGTCGCATTGGCCAGATTCAATACCCATTTGCCAATAGCTTTAGAAAATCTTTTGTCATAGCGCACCATCGGCACCAGTGCTGCTGCCTGTTGCACTCCATTTAATTGAAAGGCGTAATCATCACCGCCATCATTGGCCTCGCCTACTAGGCCGGACACATGCAAACCTCCCCATGTCCCTACGATCGTGCCCCAATTGCGCAAAGCACCTTTGTCAAATGACCAATTGACCATTTTAGGAATATTGTAAGTCGTACCCAACTCTGCATTCATCTTTGCTGCTACTGCGGTGCCATAAGGCAATTGAAGTTCGTAGGATGGATTGGTCGGATAATTATTAAGAAACTCTATGGCCCATTCAGCTCCTTTGAGGTAGGCTTTATCACCACTTGCTTTATAAGCGTGGTACAATATCCATGCATAAGCGCCGGATGCTTCCGGCTCTTTGACTCCCAGAGCATTTCCCTGCATATTTTTAAAGCTCCATGCCCGATAGTTCATATTGGGTACCTTCCAGGGAGTATCGCTGCCGCCCATAGTCTTTACTGAACTGATGAAGCGATCAGCGATGATCTTGAATTGTCCTTTAGCTTCTTCGTTGATATCTGGATAAAGGTCAAATAACTGATAGAAAAAAAGGTTGGGCATCACATCATACCACCAATCACTCCCACTATTAGCCCCTGCATTGTTGAGGTAAATATTTTCTCCGTTGGCCTTATTAAAAAAGTCCTGGGACATCGTCACCCAGTCTTGTCCAAACTGGCTACTTTTATTTATGCCATTTAAAGAGGCTCCCACCAAAGACGGCAGCACATTGATCGCCTCACTCCCATCCGGACTGCCTACATAAGAGTGCAAGCGGATGGTTTTATTAGAAGGATAATTAATGCCCGACATACCTACAGACACCAATGGCAGATATTGGCCTTGCTTCTGCACATCATACACAAATGAATCATATTGTTGTGCTACCCGACTCCAATGAAGCATATTATAAGGTGCAGGCTGATTGGGCATAAGATCGACACGAGGTATATTTAATTGCCCGGATTGTCCTTTGGTATCACTTGGGATAATAATCAGGACCATAAACAGCCAAAAAAATATTCGTATCATTTTATTCATTGGAAGACTTGGATAATATCAGTACCCTGGATTTTGTATTAGCTTGGTATTTAAATCAATTTCTATTTGCGGTAAAGGAAATACTTCATGTTTGCCGGCTTGAAAACCTGGAAGCGTAGTCGACGCCGTACCCCACCGCACCAGGTCAAAAAATCGATGCATCTCCAATCCTAGTTCTACCTGGCGTTCGTGCCTGATCGCTGCTGTCATGATCTGTTTGTCTGTGGTCGTCACCTTTGGCAGCGCAGTCAATGGATGATCAGACAGTTTACGCGCACGTGCACGCACGACTTCAAGAGGTACGATAGCTTCGGCTGTTCTATCCAGTGCTGTCAATGCTTCAGCCTCCCATAGCAATACTTCTGCATATCGGATAGCTGTATAATTGATATCCCCGTCCGCTTTTTGAGTGACTGTACTGTCCGCCTGCAAATATTTACGTGGACTGTATCGGGTGGATGAAAAAGAATTTTTATACACTACCCCGAAATAATCTTCGTTATTCATGACGATAGTATTTTTACGCCTTGGATCATCCACCTCAAAAGATGCCACGAAGGAGGCAGTCACTTCTGCAAATCCATATCCTCCTACTATTTTTTTAGAATACCACCACTGATTGATCGAATTGCCTACGCCCAGCTCCAGGTTGGTGTGCTGGATTTCCCATACAGACTCCGCATTGTTTTGAGTATTTTTTCTGAAGTTATCTGCATAATCAGTGACGAGCGCGTAAACATTCAAGGATTTTACTTTTGCAATGTATTCAAGTGCTTTGGTCCAATTTTTTTGATAGATATTTATTTTGGCAGCCAACGCCATGGCGGCCCCTTGAGTAGCTCGCCCGACATCGGCAGCACCGTATTGAATGGGCAGATAGGTAGCTGCAAGGTCCAGGTCAGCGAGGATTTGAATATAGATTGCAGAAACCCCATCGCGTGGTATCCTCAATCTATCAGGAGTCTCAATGGTCGTATACAAGGGTACATCACCAAATACCTGCGTCAATAAAAAATAATAATAGGCTCTAAGAAACAGCGCTTCACCGGTGATTCTATTTTGAACAGTTTTATTAAAGGTGATGGTTTTGATTTGATCGAGCACAAGGTTACATTGGGTGATACCTGTATACTGCAATACCCAAAAACTATTGATTTCATCGGTTCGGGGTGTATGCGTCAAAGCATCGAGTTCGACCAAACCTGTCCTGGAGCCATCTCCTCCTGTGATGGCTTCATCTCCCGCCAGGACTCCAAAAGCCCAGTAAAAATTATTATTGGTATTGCTAAAAGTCAGTGGCTGATAGGCTGCATTGACGGCCTGGAGCGCATCCTGTTCGGTTTGAAAAAATGATCCTGCATCGAGGATACCGATGGGATCTTTATCTAAAATACGCTCACATGATGTCCCTACCAGGACTACAGAAAGGATGGCCAGGTATTTTATTGATGATCGATGCGGTCTATACATGCTTGTTAAAAATTCAATTTGATTCCTATGATTTGAGTACGGGGTGCAGGTACTGTCCCCCAGTCGACCCCTACTGCAAGGTCAGAAGACAGGCCCAGCCCCTGGGTATCATTGGCATTAGCCTGGATCTCAGGGTCGAGCCCAGGGTATTTGGTCCAGGTAAATGCATTCTGTACGGTGACATATATCCTGCATGCCCCGAGTGCTTTTATTTTCAATATCTCTTTAAGGTCATAACCGAGGGTGATGTTGCGAATTCTGAAATATGAGCCATCTTCTAAAAACCTGGTCGAAGGTCGCCGGTTGCCATTGCGGTCATCAATGCTGACTTTCGGAATATCGGTTTGGGTATTGGTGGGAGTCCAGCGATTTAGAATATCGGCATATGAATTGAATCCACGAGACTGTGTTTCATATGCAAAATTGCCATATAGAAAATATACATCATTGCCCTGAATGCCCTGACCCAGGATGGAAAAATCCAATTGTTTATAACTCAAGCTGGCATTGATACCGTAGGTAAAATCAGGAAATGGCTTGCCAAAATGATTTCGATCCTTATCATCTATTTTGTTGTCACCATTTAAATCTTCAAATTTTACATCACCCGGCCTGGTATCTATCGATTGAAATGGACTTTGATCTATTTCTGCCTGACTTTGAAAAATGCCAGCCATTTTCCACAAATAAAACGAACCTATAGCATACCCAGCTTCTGTCCGGGTCAGCGGGCCATCTGACAATCCAAATCCCCCAAGGATGGGTGCACTGCCTGCGATAGAAGTGACTGAATTGTGCAGCGCTGAGATGTTCACACCCAGGTCATAATTAAATACTTTACTGTGTTTTTTATAAATCAATCCCAGTTCGATGCCTTTATTCTCCACAGATCCTGCATTGACATAAGGAGGTCGTTGGGATCCTCCTGCCTGGGGTATAGGTACCCTGACCAGGATATCACTGGTTTTTTTTCTGAATACATCGGTGATGATAGACAGCCTGTCTTTCCAGATGCTGAGATCCATGCCGGCATTGGACTGGGTGGTAGTCTCCCATTTGACATTATTATTGCCGGTCTCTTCGATGGTAGCTCCTGTCACCAGTTTGTCGCCAAACGAATAGACCCTTTGCCCTGTCTGCACCAACGAACTATAAGGATATACACCGATCTCCTGGTTGCCCAGCTGACCCCAACTCGCTCGCAACTTGAGACTGGAGATCAATGTTATGTTTTTAAAAAAATGCTCGTTGGCGATGTTCCAGGCAGCTGAAACGGAGGGAAAGGTACCCCACCGATTGTTGGGGCCAAATCGTGATGAACCATCCCTTCTCACCGAGGCACTCAACACGTAGCGGCTATCATAAGCGTAGCTTAGTTGACTAAAAAAGGATAATAAGGACCATTCTGTAGCGATGCCGGAGGATCCAACATTATTGATATCTGCCGGCAGATTGTCATTGAGATATCTAAATAATGGATCGGTCCTTCTAAAATTATTGCCCGAGGCGCCGAGATAGTCTGTATGATTTTTAATGGCTTCCATGCCCACCAATCCGGCGATTTTATGTTTTCCAATCGTCTTTGAATAATCAGCGGTATTGTTCCAGATCAAGGTTTGATTAAAAACTCTGTTTTCGTTGAGGGAAGTCGGATTGTAAATGGCATCTGACAATCTTTCTTTGAACAGTTTTTCGTTTTCAAATAAAAAATCTCCACCCAGGCTGGTTCTTAGTTTTAATCCGGTCAGAGGGTTGATCTCTGCAAATACATTTCCAAACACCCGATATCGTTTGATCGTCCAATCCGTATTATCGATAAAAACCAATGGATTGGCATTGCCATCACCAAACAGTGTAGGGTCGCCCAATTCAGAGGTGACCTTGACCGGACTCCCATCCTTATATTGACCGGAAAAAACCGGCGCAGCGATCAGTGCATAGCGAATACCACTGAGCTCGTTGCCTGCACCTGTCCCATCGCCTGAGGAACCGACCAATTTCTGATCGGTATGAGAAAAAGAAAAATTATTTCCTACTCTTATATATTTACTTCCTATATCTCCATTGAACCGGAGTTGGTATTTGTCAAACTTTTGTCCCCTGAAAATTCCGTCCTGGGTTTGATAGTCACCAGACAAATAGAAACTGCCATGCTCATTGCCGCCGGAACCAGTCAAAGCATAATGACTGATAGGTGCCGTACTAAATACCTTACTCAACCAATCTGTATCAGTCAAAGTATCCAGGATCGCCGGATCATAGGTTTTGATTTGTCTTACCGGATCTCTTAAAGTATTGGCATTGGTGATAGCCTCATTGCGTATAGTGAGATAGTCACTGGCGTGGAGTAGTTGAGGAAGATGGATCGCTTGCTGTAATCCTGTAAATACATCAAAACTAAATGCAGGCTGACCTGAAGCTCCTCTTTTAGTGGTGATCAGTACGACCCCATTGGCAGCCCTCGAACCATAGATAGCTGCAGCTGCGCCGTCTTTTAAAATTTCTATCGAAGCGACATCACCGATGGCAAACATATTGATGCTTCCTGTAGTCGGCACCCCATCTATTACATACAGCGGATTGTTGTTTCCCAATGTACCTGCGCCCCGAATCCTGACTGCGATATCATCTCCCGGTGCACCTGTGGATTGTGTCACCATGACCCCGGGTGCCTGACCTTGCAAAGCTTGTTCAACACTCTGCACGACCAGTTTGTCGATATCTTTTGACTTGATGGAAGCAATGGCTGCAGATACTTCAGACCGAATTTCTTTTTTATACCCTGTGACGATGACTTCGTCCAATAAAGAGATATCAGAAGACATCACAACTTGCAGTACCATCTGCCCGGCGACTTTTACTTCGATGGTCTCCAAGCCAATGTAAGAAAAAAGCAGGATGGCTTCAGGACTACTGACCGAAAGCACAAATGCACCGTCAATATCAGTGATGGTCCCGTTTTGAGTTCCTTTTTCGACTATAGAAGCACCGATCACAGGCAGCTGATCTTCTTTTGAAAGTACAGTACCCGACAGTTGAAATTTTTGTGCAACCGCCAATTGTACAGTAAACAAAACCATAAGAAGCGTCCATCGCGATTTAGCTGCAATTTGTTTTGTCAAGACTGGTCTGTGCAAAGGAAACAGATTTAATATAGAGGGCAACATGATGACTTTAAGTAATTGTAACCCCTAAAGGTCTCTATGGTGATTTCATTATTCTGATACTATTCAGCGATAATCCGGTACTTTTAGGTAATGTTTAGTCATAATGAAGGATCAGATCAGGTCTTTCGACTAAACCCGATCCTTGAAAGAATGAATATTTATCAGGAAACCACACCCCTAAAACCGCAGGACATATTTGTAGTTTTAGATTCTTACAACAATGGTTTTGACTACCCTATCCACAATCATCCTGAGTTCGAATTAAACCTCATCATCGGTATATCAGGTAGCAGGATCGTCGGTGATTCAATTGAGCGATATATGGATGCAGATCTCGTTTTGTTAGGCCCATACTTATATCACAAATGGGATGGAGATGATGAATCAAAGCCTTACCGTGTGATCACCATACAGTTTGGTATTGGTTTGATCAGTGGTCAATTTTTTCAAAAAGAACAATTTACAAACATTAGAAAACTTCTGGAAAATGCAAGTGAAGGCATCAAATTTTCAGGAAAGACCCAGGCCGAAGCTATACCCTTGATGCAAGCGCTGACGGAAGACAAAGGATTTATCAATGTCATTTTGTTTTTAAGATTGCTCGATCTCCTGGCACATGCTACGGAGACCCGCTATCTATCTAATGCAGGATTTGCTACAAAAGTATTGAGCACCCACAGCGATCGCCTGCACATAGCATACAGTTATATTCTGAAAAATTTTGAAAGATCAGATTTAAAATTAAGTGATATAGCTTCCCTGATCAATATGAGTGATTCTGGCTTCAGCCATTTTTTTAATAAATATTCTCTCAAGAGCTATACGGCCTTTTTAATAGATATCAGGATAGGTCATGCGTGTAAAAATTTATTGGATACTGATGAGACCATAGGTCAGATCTGTTTTAAGTCCGGATTTAATAATCTCGCCAATTTCAACAGGCTATTCAAAAAACACCGGCAATGCACTCCTGCTAAATTTAGAAAAAAATATTTAATAAATACTGCTTTTGACTGGACGCAACAGGTTACACCGATGCAATTTACTTTATCTAAGGGTCAGACGCTATCCAGTGAGAAGCCTAAGAGTTACGCGACGAGGTTGGTGCATGTGTGAGGAGGATGGTGGAAAATAATTAGAATACATTTAAATGATCAAATCTGCACTAACTACCTCAGATTATTCAAACACGCAAAATTCACCTGTATTTTTATAAGCAGTAGTATAAGCGAAATCGAACGAATAATATGTTCTTCCAATGGCTGGATAAATTTAATATTCTATCAGTGGTGTTGCTTCTTTAACAATCGATATTATAAAAATTGGAGTTGATCTCCATTTCAAACCATATCTAATTTAAAATGAGTGAACAGCCCGAACTTTACGAAGTACAGAATCCTCTCTTCTTAACGGAAATCCATCTTCAAAATTCAATTCAAAAGCATTTTTAAATTGATCAAGTGAAGAACTCCAATACACAGCTTCGCTGAAGCCTCCCACTTCATCTCTAAAAACCCGCAACATACCTAATGTATCCTTTGAAGGCAAAAACCAATCCCTATATTCAACTCCATCTTCAATAAAAACATAATCCTCACATATTTTCATAGCTGCTTTCCAGTT